>Ga0209417_1003387_pt1 | contig 21479 bp, 15 predicted proteins | sample RifGroF2_FD_184002 | JGI IMG/M metagenome (GOLD analysis project Ga0209417, IMG submission 184002) | Groundwater microbial communities from Rifle, Colorado, USA - Groundwater F2 (SPAdes) (version 2) | ecosystem: Environmental > Aquatic > Deep subsurface > Groundwater | place: Rifle, Colorado... | reverse complement strand
GGAGCAATTATCACGCCAGGGAAGCCATATGGTCGGAGTCGCTTGCCATAGGCAGCAGGGAATGGCTTTTAAAACTGGGAAAAGGCATACATGGCCTTGAGTTGAAAGAACTCGACAAATCATATTTTCGTACCGGGGAAAATGCCGCACTATACAGCCTTACAGGTTCCAGCAGGGGGAAAGAGGCATTCTGGAAAAAGCATCAGGAATAGCTTAAAATGCGAAATCGGCCCTTAATAATCATCCTAAGCCACTAAAAACATCTAAATATTATCATATTATATTTATAATAAATAACTTAAGTGCTAACGACACCGACTTACAGAAGCTTCAATCTCTGGCATAATCAGCGGCGAACTCATATTCCGAGCAGGACTTGAGCTTATTGTAAAAATGGGGACGTTCCCACTTAAAGAAATATATTAATTTTATGAGCCTATGGCGCCGGACCCGAATAACGCTAAGATAAGAGAAGACAAACTAAAGTTTGAACTCCAACATTTGTCGGTGTGCTGAGGTTGGAGTCCAAGCCCTGGTCGCCGTGGGCGCTGCCAGAGGCAGGTAAACTTCAGCTTGTGTATTTATAATGGCAGAAGTGCTATTTCCATCCGTCATCCCTGAAATCAATTCAAGAACATGCCTTGCGTCGCCGTATGTGCTGCCTAGTTCAACATGCGTCTTGCGGAACTCGTCATCCTGCGGATGCAAAGCAGCAATGCTGCAGTCTCCTCCCTGAAATCGAAATCCTTGTCCCCGAGAAGGTTCTTTTCACGCTGGTACTTTTCGAAGCCTGAAAGCCGTTCCGACAGATTGGATATGCGTATCGACAAGGCATCACGCCCCTTGACATCCGATGCAGCCAGAATCCCAGCGCCGATTGAAAAAAGTTCGCCAGCAAGCCCGGGATTTGCTGAAATAAAATATTCCAGCACTTCCTTGTCAAACAGCAGGATTGTCCTGGCATCCCTGTGGAATGAATCCATGGCGGAGATGAAGTCATCCAGATCAACCGTATCCCTTGGAGGCATTTCAGCATGCTGCCTGAGAAGTGCGATATTCGCATGCAGCGACTCGTACTCTTCAAGAGGCGCCACCTTCCTCAATTCCAGCACACCGCCGGAAAGCATCACGGGCTCGGTGACATCCCGGAGTATCTTCGCCAAGCTGGTCCTCAAGCGCCGGAACTTAGTCCAGAATGAATCGAGGATGTCTTCCGGATAGACAAACGCAAAGACAAACCAGGCGATAGCGACACCGAGCAGGATTGCAACGATCCGCTGGGTCGGTTCCTCGACATCCACTGCCGGCGCCGCTCCTGGAATCACGGAAAGGAGAAAGGCCAGTTCCGCCTGGAACCCGAGATAGGCGATACCGGGACGGCCTCCCCAGATCATCGCGAAGACGCATGTGAGCACGAAGAGCCAGATGAACATCACTATCGTAGTCTGCACGTTGAAGGCGAGGAATACGAATGCGCAGGCTGCACCTACAAGACAACCTGAGAAACGGAGGATTGAACGGTGCCTCGTCATCAGGACATCCGGCTTGGTCACCGTGATCGCCGATATCGCGATGGTGGTGGCTGAACCCGGTATTTCCAGCCAGAAATATGCCCAGAAATCAGATATGACCGCAAGTGCGCTCTTCAGCGAAAACCTGGCCAGGATCCAGTCGATCACCAGATGCCTGTGTCCGGCAATTCCAATTCTTATAATGTCGGGATCTTCAGCACGCGGCTCCAAGGACTCCATCTCACAGGTACTCCTGGCGGAAACATTTGAATACTTTTCGGAATGCGTTCCCAGGAAGGTCCTGATGCAGCGAAGGCTGTCGAGGAACAGAAGCACATCCTCTATCTGATACGCATCCTTTGATTCCAGATACCTGGACTTCAGATTTCCGCTCTCAATCTCCTCCAGCGCAATTGATATTTCCTGGAGGCTGCTGTCAATGGCGCCTTTGTTTTCAACGTCGAACTTGGCTGCGGAGAATGAATTTGCCGCAACGATGATTCTTTCAAAAGACGGTCCGAAGAGCTTCTGGAATTCAGGACTTGTTCCGGAAGCCCTTGCTGATTCCAGGAAAGTCCCCAGTTTCTCAACGCAGTCCCTGCTGCGCAAAAGGAATGATCCAGAAGCCGCAGCAGTCCCATCGAAGATCCTCGATTCGGCCTGTATGTCGGAAAGCTCCTCCTCCAAAGAACGTATTGAACCCATGTTTTCGAGGAGCATTTCCCCTGCCGGGGCATCCATCTCCAAGCCTGAGGCATATCTGACCATCAGGCAGGAGAAAGTGGCGCAGAGCTTCTTCCTGAGCCTGTCCAGCTTCAAGACAAATTCATCATGCCCGAACTCAGGGAAGAGCAGCACGGCAATAAGCACATAGCAGAATATTCCGAGGAGTGTGTTCGCAACCCTGAAGAAGGTTATGTCTATCGCCTCGGAGCACTGGACGGCCCCGGTAACCGCGACGAGTATGAAATTCACCGAGGCGTAATACCAGGCGAACGACAATGAGGGATGCCTGTTTGTCAGGTATGAGAAAAGCGCCGTCGCCACAAAGAGGCAGATGGTAAATGCAAAATGGTCGTTGACGAAGATGCCTACCGCGAGATATCCGCATAATCCTCCCAGGATCACTCCGAGGCATCCATGGAAGGCCTTCTTCAACGTGACCGCGGAATTTGAATGCAGCATCAGCATGGCGGCGAAACCCGCGAAATACGGATCCTTGAACTCCAGCCACAATGCAAGGAAGATGGCAAGACAGGTTGCGGCCGCAGTCTTCACCGCGACACGGAATCTCAATGAGGCAAAGGAGAATTCACTGAATATCTCCTTCAGATCATCTAGTATGACGCCAAAATGCCAGGAAAGTTTCATTTGACGGGATGTTCAGTCTTTATTGAAGGCTGGTTGAGCGGGATGAGGCACCGGACATTCGCCCCCATCATGAGCCTGACGTCTTCAGGAAGATTGTCGAAGCGGACCCTTACGGTGAACCTGTACTGCAGCCGCACCCAGTCAATAGTCGGCTCCACGTATGGAAGGGTGAGATTCTGCTGCTGGTTCCTGTTTACGGCGCTGATTATGCTTTCTACGGTGCCGCTGAAGATCCTGGTCGGATAAATGTCCGTCTGCAGATATGCCTTCATCCCGGGACGTATGCGTCCGATATAGTTTTCCTTGTAGTTCATTTCCGCCCAGCAGACATCCCCGCGGATTCCGCAGAGTGGCTGGCCGGTCTTGCAGTACTGGCCGGGCATGACGTAGTTGTTCGTGATGTAACCGCTGAACGGCGCATTGATTTTAGTCTGTGAAAGGTTGTATTCGTCGATTGCGAGCTGTGCGGCTGTCGACTCGATCTGGCTCTTCTTGATCTCAATCTGCCTTTCCGTGCTGTTCTTCTTGAGGTTCAACTCGGCAAGATTCAGGGAGGAAATCTCGTAGTCCATCAGGATGTCCTGGTATTTTTCTACCGAAATAGCATCCTTCTTGCTGAGCGACTCATTCCTGTCCCTCTTAATCGCCATGAGCTCGCGGTGCTTGCCCTGGATCTCGATTTCCGCCTTAAGGTCCTCCGACATTACCTGGAGCTGGGACAGTTCAGCCTTGTTTGTTGCGAGATCCGCAGACGTCTGCCTGACTTTGAGTTCGAAGGGATAGCTGAAGATTGCCATTACATGGTGATCCTTGTCGACATGCATGTCAGTCTTCACCTTTATCTGATCGATGTAACCATCAATCCGAGGGCTTAATTCAACCCAGTCAGCCCTTATGGAACCATAGGGGGTATAGGCAACCTTGAAATAGAAGAACCAGAAGCATAGCGCCAGGAACACTATGACGGCCGAAAGTAATATAATTAATTTCCTACGTCTTCTCATTTTTTAAATATAAAGCCTTGACAGTAAATTTCGAGCCTCTCCTGCGTTTTACCGCTTCAAACTGGAAAGATCCGCAGCATTCCGAAATATTGCGGCGCCCTTGGCTTCCCACCTCAGGCACACAAATTCAGACCTGTTATTTCATGACGGGGTTTTCATTTTGGCGGGCAATGGACTTGCGTGCTATGGCATGTCCAATCTTGTCGCTCAAATTATGGAGGTTATAAGGCTTGGTCAGGATAAAGTCCGGCAATTCGGCATGTTCGCCATTCATGACGCTGGATTCGTCGTAGCCGCTGGCCAGTACTACCGGCAGGTCGTTACGCATGGCTCTCAGGGCGGATATAGTCTCCCAGCCTCCCATGCGAGGCATTGCCAGATCGCAAAGCAGGCATGAAATATCATCCTTGTGCTTTTTGAAAATGTCCACAGCCTCGATTCCGTCCCTTGCTTCTAGGACTGCAAATCCCATGGTAGCGAGCATGTGTGCGGTCATCTTGCGCACTTCATCTTCGTCTTCAACAAGAAGCACCGTCCCTCCAGGGACATACTTTGTTTCCCTGACACCACCTTTCTGGGCGGGTATCGCCACCTCCTGCGTTGAAAGAGGGAAAAACACACTGCATACGGCTCCACCGTCAAACCCATTTTCCATCGTAATTACCGCCTGATGAGACCTTACGATTCCAAGAACTACGGAAAGTCCCAAACCCCTTCCGGTGAATTTCGTGGAATAAAACGGATCGAACAGCTTTACAATTTCATCCTCATGGATTCCGCATCCGGAATCCATTACTTCAAGGCAGGCATAGGGCTGTTCCTGGAACTGCCGCTCGACAGGAAAGCGGTGCGCTGTCGGAATATCCGCCGGGGAAACCGTTTTGATATTCAAACGGATGGTGCCGGGCTTGCCGCCGATGGCCTCCCATGCATTGATTACAATATTGCCCAGCAGCTGCCTTATCTGCATGGGATCCACGCTGACGCGCGGACCCGGAGAGGGAAAGTCGGTTTCAATGGACACGTCCTTAGGCTTTCCATTCCGCAGGACAGGCATGATCACGCTGCATAATTCAGAAAGATCCAAGACCTCAAGCCTGACTGGTTTCTGGCCGAGGCAGGTAATCAGAAGAGCACTCACATCCGAAGCCTTCCGGGCCGCCTCCATGGCTGTTTCAAGTTTTGCGGCACGGGGATCTCCTGGTGGAAGTTCTTCAACAACCATGTCCAGATATCCCAGCACTACATGGAGCTGGTTGTTGAAGTGGTGGGCGACAGCCCCTGACATGCGGCCCAGGCTCTCGGTCTTATGCAGCCATATCCGCTCTTCCATTTTGGCCTTTTCCTCCTCCGCCCAATTGCGCTTTATCGACAGGAACGTGATGACTCCCGCAATACCTATGAATATCAAGACCCTTGTCAAGGCCTCCAGGAGAATTCCTGGATCCAGTGAAAAGGAGATGACAAGAAAAAAATAAAAAAGCGAAAGGGCGACAGAAAAGGCAAAGCCTTTCCTTGTATAATACATGCATGCAATGACAATAGGAACATAGAAAAGATTCTGGAAAATGATAAACCAGTCCGAGTAAAGGCAATAGATGCTTATGGCGGTGGCGGCGAATGTCGTGAGCGCGATTAGAATGAAAGGCTTCCGAACCAATCCAATGATTCGAATTTGTTTATTGTTTTTCATCCAGCGCCCCCCCGAGCTTGCCCGACAATTCGCGTAAAAAGACTTTTCAGTTATCCAGCAGCACATCCTGTCAATGTTATAAAGACTTGACAGGAGAGTTAATTTCAAAACCTCCCGAAGATAGTCCGAGGATGAGCATAAATCAAGCATTCCAGCACAAAAGCCCGTACGGCAATAAAAACGAGTATGCATTGCCATGATTAAGGGTCATGGACACAATCGAGGTAATTTCTAAACTGCCAGGGAACGCCGGTCTCCAGATCGGCTTAGAAGAGCCGCCCTGGAGACCGGCGCTCCTTTAAAAGAACAGTTTTGAAATCAGCTCAATCAAATTCCCCTTGTCTTTGCAATTCATCACGGTATGGTATTCGGTCAAAATTGTCCCAAACAGACTCATTTAAAATTTTGGAAATTTAAATGCTGAGTTACATTTTAAGAAGAAGCGCATATTCGATACTGGTGATATTGGGAGTAATGCTTCTGACATTTGTCCTATTCCGCTTTGCCGCGGGCGATCCGGCTGAAATCCTTCTTGGAAAGAATCCTTCGCCCATGGAAGTGGAACAGCTCAGGAAGGATCTCTCCTCGGACAAGCCTCTGTTCTGGGGCAACTGGCGCAAATCCGAAATCTACCGTTCCGCACGATTCAACGATAAAAAGGACTATACCGGAATGAAGATGGAAGGAACCGTTGAGTACTGCAAGGGATTCCTGAAAATCGAGGCCGGCAAAATATCCTTCACCAGGAACTTCGATGTGAAAGACACGAAAATTGCTGCAAGCATCGTATTCCGAGGACATATCACGCTTGACAATGAAATTTATTTTTCCAGCTCCTGGAAAAATAAATTTATAGACCTGAAGGATTCACCAGCGACACTTATCTTATCCACAGACAAATCCCTGGAACTGAAATCAGTAGAGTTCTATAGGACGCACACTCCTGCATGGGACAGCCAGTTCCTGGCGTCGTTCAAGGAGATCGCGACATTCACACCCGACTTCCCCTACGTCAGCTTCCTGAATTTCGGCAAGACCCTCCTCACGAAGGAGGACATCAGGCATGTCCTGTGGCGCGGAATGTGGCCTTCACTGTTCCTCATGCTCCCAATTTTCTTCGGTGAGCTCATCCTGGGAATAGCGCTGGCGCTTGTATCAACCGCATTCCGCGGCACATGGATCGACAGGACCATCATGATCCTCTCCGTCGCCGGAATGAGCATAAGCTATCTTGTATTCATAATCTTCGGACAGTGGTATCTGGGATATTACTTCAACTGGTTTCCAGTATGGGGCTGGGGCTCTGCGAAATACCTCGCACTTCCGGTGGTCATCGGTGTTTTCAGCGGACTGGGCGGCGGAGTCAGATTCTACAGGACGGTTTTCGTGAATGAACTGAACAAGGAATACCTGAGGACTGCCGCCGCAAAGGGCTGCACTCCATTCTCCATCTACTGCAGGCATCTCCTGGGCAACGCGCTGATTCCGATCATCACAAGGGCGACAACCCTGCTGCCATTCCTCTTCACTGGCAGCCTGCTCCTTGAAAGCTTTTTCGGAATACCCGGACTTGGTTATGCGGGAATAAACGCCTTGATGAATTCCGACCTGCAGATGATAAAATCACTTGTGATAGTGACATCATTCATCTTCGTGATAGTTAATCTTCTTTCGGACATCGCATATGCCTGGGCCGATCCGCGGGTAAGGTTGGAATAATAGTTACAGAGTGACAAAGGCACATAGGCACAAAGCAAGCAGGCATGAATCCAGCACCAAGCATATATAATTATCAAAAGAAGTACTGAATCAGGCAATTTTGTTTTTTTACACTCTGTGCCTCTGCAACTTCCTTAAAACCCGCAGCTTCCGGGATGCTTCTCGCCATAGCGCTGATGGTAGTCCTCGGCACGGTAGAATTCGCCGGCGGAATGGATTTCCGTCACGATTTTGTTCTTAAAAGTTCCGGACTTGTCCATCTTCTCCTTCGCGTCAAGAGCGGTCTTCTCCTGGACTTTGTCATGGAAGAAAATCACTGAACGATACTGGGTTCCCCTGTCGGGGCCCTGCCTGTTAGGAGTAGTAGGATCGTGGATTTTCCAGAACACATCAAGAAGCTGTCCGTAGGACACCTGGCCAGGATCATATTCCAGGTGGACAACCTCGGCATGTCCAGTCTGCCCCGTGCAAACCTCCTCGTATGTCGGAAATGGAGTCTTGCCACCCATGAATCCCGAAGAGACAGACACTACACCTTTGACTTTTGCGAACTCCGCTTCAACATGCCAGAAACATCCGGCGCCGAAAGTTGCTTCCTTTATTCCCGTATCCTTGTCTGCCAGCGATGAATCCTGCATGAACGAGAGCGAGTCTGAATTGATGCAGTATCTCAGGCCGGTGGGCCTGGGCCCATCCGAGAAGACATGGCCGAGATGGGCGTCGCATCTTGCGCAAAGGACTTCAGTGCGTGTCATTCCGTGGCTGGTATCTATCCTGGTATTGACATGTTTTTCATTGTATGGCGAGAAGAAGCTGGGCCAGCCGGTGCCGGAAACGAATTTCTGCTTTGAAGTGAACAGGGGAAGCGCGCAGCACACACAGTAATATATTCCCGGCTTCTTGCTGTCGTGCAGCATCCCGCAGAACGGGGCTTCCGTCCCCTTCTGCCTTGTTATCGCAAACTGCTCGGGAGTGAGATGCCTTCTCCATTCCTCATCGGTCTTGACGATCTTCTTCAAATACGGTTCTCCTTCGATTTTCTTTTCATCGGCAATAAGATTTGAAAGATAAAATGCCGACAAGAACATTATTCCAATTATGAAATTTACAACCTTCATTCCGCCCCCAGGCATATTGAAGCTACTTATTTCTTTTCATTCGCATACAGGAATTCATAAAGCATTGCAGATGCGCCGATGGTTTCAGTGATCGTGAATTCACTGCTTACTTCCGCGCTTCCGTTTCCAAGATCGCGCCAGCAGCGCCAGAAAGGAACATTCAAGGGATACCAGTTTTTCATCATGCCGGACTTCTTATCCTCTGAGACGCCTCCGGAAAGTCCATATACAGTAATTCCCTCAACCATAGTTCCAGTCTTTTCAGGACCACTGTACAGGAGGGGATTTATCTGCGGTGCATTTGGATGTCTTGGACCGATTGACGTGATGAATGTCTTCGAAAGCGGATTGCATCCGAGCTGGAAATCCGCATTGAGGCTGGCGGCATCAAGGTACTTCTGGTCTTTTGTCAGGAAATAGGCCCTGAGGCAGGGATCGGCATAGTAGCCTCCGCCGTTCGTGTTGCCCCAGCCGCCGCTTCCATTCTCGCCGCGGCCCATCCTGTACGCAGGAAGCTCCGTGTTCTTGACGACACTGCCGGCACCATCAATGATCCTCTTCTTCAGCTCATCCTGGATCTTCTTGTCGGCTCCCGGCCGGGTACAGACCGTATATGCCCAAGTCCTGATGCCGCTGTACTGGCCTTGCGACCAATGAGCCTTCTTCACGGCCCCGTCGTTATACAATTTGATGAAATCATCATTGTATTTCGTGTCGCCTGTAGTGCTGAAAAGTTCGGCGGCGGCCCAGATGTAATTCAAGTTCGCATCGCTTTTCTCCTTGTCGTCCTTCAAGTCGCCTGGATTCCTTGCAATCCACGCATACGCCTTTTCAGCGCTTTTCAGGAACCTGTCGGCCTTCTTCTGGTCGAAGTTCCTGATGTCGCGTGCGAACTGCGCTGCGACCGCGGCATATTCGGAAGTAGAGGCGATTGTAGGAGGGAACACGGCAAAAGGAGGAGTCGTCTTGTGCTTCGCCTGATAGTCCCTCAGAAAGTCGCACTCGTTTCCTCGTCCGAGAGGTATTCCACCGTCCTCCTGCTGGTTGTCGATGTAGAAGGAAAGAGCCCACTCAGCTTCATCGAGGATGTCTGGTATCTTGTTCCCGCTTTCAGGCAGGTTCAGATCCGAATCCTTGAATTTTTCCGGGAACCATTCAAAGACTGCCAGGCTCTGGGATGTCGCCCTGAGATGGTATGTGAAAGTATCAAAATCGGCTGCATCATGGTAACCGCCCGAAAACTTCCTGGACTCTTCTCCTGCCGCAGGCGCGTATCCTTCACCTTTGACATGGCCTGACTTATAGACCTCGGCATGGCAGGCCTTTCGTTCCCAGTCGGTGAAAGGCTTCTTCAGTTCGCAGCCGCAGCGCTGGTGGAAGAAAGCGCGCACCGTGTTGTAATAGAGCTGCCTTATCCTGTCCCCGCCGAGTCCGAATGCGTCCGAACATCCGAGTCCCGGGATCTGGATGTGGTAGATTCCTTCATTCTTCAACTGCGAAATGTCAAGCTGATACACATCTTCCCCGCTGAGCGGATCATCCTTCCTGCGGAGTTCAATCTTCCCATCCAGCACTTTTGCATTCTTATCGTCAAGTATCTGGAAAGAAGCGAACTGGGAATAATCGACTTTCCCTGCATCGCCCGCCCACCAGCCGAGATATGCATAACGCCTCTGCGAAAGGGGGGAATATGACATCTGGTTGACCTTGATCACCGGAGTCGCGGTAGCCTTGTCATCATATTTAATCGAATCCTCGCTTTTAAAATCCGCAGACAGGCCCTTCTGGACCTTCACGGTATACGAGCATCCATTTTTCATCGGCGATGGCAGATAGACGTAGAAGTTGTGCATATAAAGTATGTTTTGAGGGAACGGACCGATATTGCCGTTCCAGAATTCCAAGCTCTGACGGCCTACCTTTGCAGGGGCGACGCCGGTCTTGTACGCAGGATCGTCAGGACTTGTTACCATGAAATTTTCAGGCTTCTGGTACTGTTCGATCATTCCTTCACCGTTGCCGGCACCTATTTTCCCGATGGCGGAATCAATTGACAATGCCAGAATGTCATTCCTTATCAGATCAATCTTCCTCAATCCTTTGAAATGCCCGGCCTTGACAGCAGCACTGAAGACCCCTTCCCTTTCAACAGCCAGCTTGGCGGCAAAATATGCTGCGGGAGGATTTTCAACCTTCACAATATTCTTCTGCCTGCGTTCCTTGGGCTCGAAAAAGTTTTCATCGCTTATCGTGACGGCCCAGATAACGGGAACTGCCTTTCCGGCGGACTTCAATACTATCGAGGTGATTTCCTTGCCGGGGCTGGGATTCTTCCATTGCATCGCCCAGACGCCAATGTGCGTGTTCCACTTCATCGAATAGATGTTTTTCCCCATGAAGAAGGGCCACGCCTTCTCCTCGGAGTTGTCCCACCAGTTCTTAGACCACCAGCGCCTTATCTCAATCTCGTCCTGCATGGGTATTTCAACCTTGGAGCCGTCCTTGTAGTTCACCGCATAGGTTGCCACAGGGTAGTTCTTAGGTTCCCCACTGACTCCGCCTACCGAATTCTGCAGGAAATAGACATATGCCCCTTTCTTGTCCGGGACTTTCAACTCGACCGATTCAGGCTTGTCCTTGGCGCATTTCAGTCCTTTGAGCATTATTACGGACTTGTTGTCGTTCGATTTCGGATCGATGACGCGGAACTTGTATCCATTGCGGTCGAGATCACCGAATTCAACAGCCGGAAATATGAACATGTCATTGATGCCCTCATCGGACCATCCACCCGCATTGTTGCCGGATATGCCGTCGTCCTCGATGGAAGTATTGGCCGCCTTTGAGATGTCAACAAGGAATGTCTCAGCCCTGATGTTCAAAGATGCGGATAAGAAGATGGACATTAAAAGCGCACTCATGAATCTGAATTTCATATTTACTCCCGGTCTATATTATTATTTTTTCTGGCTTTTGGCGGGCGCTGCGAGAGCCGTATCGATCTTGGCGGTTATACGTAGCTCATCTATAAACCCCTTGAATCCGCCCAATGTCATCACAGTCTTGTCTCCTCCGCCCTTGGTCTGCAGGTCGAATTCAACTTTTTTCCCATCCTTTTCAATATACCCCTTTCCTGTGCTCCTGTCATATCCGACTGCGATAATATGCCAGCCTGGCGCGGGAGCGACAAGTTCAATGGCCTTTTTCTTTATCGCCTCATCGGAGCTGCCCTGGAAAACCCGCCCAGCCCAGGTATCACGGTTCACGCCCATATAGCAGTCCCAGCTGCATTCAAGGGAGAATATCTTGGTAGAAGGAACGCCTCTGCTGTAATCCTCCTGGTAGTTGGCCATCATCTCTATCCTCATCGTCCTGTATTTCTTGTCCATTATGAGATTGCTGTTGAATTCTATCTGGAGTCCATCTTCGGGATTCACAAGTTCAACGGCCTTGCCGGACCGCTTAGCCATCCACAGGAGATTCCTGTCGCTGAGCTTCGCCCCGCCAAGCAGCTTAATCTGGATATTGGAAACGGCATCTGTCGCATTATCATCGAAATGCCAGAGATTCATCGTGTCGGTATCAGCCTTGAAGGGTTCCCCCTTGTTCGGCAGTTCTGCTGCGGACTGCGCAACCCTTATATCAATATAGGAATAGGAAATCCATCCGTCCTCGTCAGTGACGGTACAGCATACATTGTAAAGTCCAGGAACGCTGAAGGTGTATTCGAATTCCTTGTCGCATGCGAACTCCTCATTCTGGAGATCCCAGAAATACTGGATTACTTTCTTCCCGTTGGCGCCTGAAGCTTCTGCCTTCAGCCTGACCTTGAAAGGCGCGTTGCCGACAACTGAATTCTCCGCTCCATCCGCTGTCAGCTTCAGAGAAGGCTTCCCTTTCTTCTGATCCTTGAGATCGGAAAGATAGGCGTATACCACGGCGGTATCGGCCAGCTGCGGACACATGAATTCCTGTTCGACCCACCAGCAGTCCACATAGCGGTATGCTATCGGCATTCCACCTTTCGTATATGAAGACATGAGCTCCCTGTCCTGGTTCCCGACATTATATCCTGCCGGATGGAATCCCATCGGTATGCCTGAGACCGGCTCTATGATCCCGTCGAAGCGGCTGTTCTGGTTCACCATGTCGACCGGCCTCTTGAAGCCAAGACCGCTGATGCTGACAGCATCATCCGCGCTGTTCCCGAGTTCCTGGTCGGCATTAAAGAGAACAGCCTGGATGAACTTCTTCTTTTCCACATCATCGACCAGGACGCTTGCGGCCAGTAAATTGTAGGATGCAATCTCGGAGAGGTAATACCATCCCCATTTGCCGAATCGGAAGGGATCCTCCGCGAAGCTGCATCTCGTCGCCCAGCCATCCTGCCATTTCATCGTCGACCTGGCGGCGTTCACGACGTAATCCGTGCATTCTTTAAGCTTCTCAGGATTCTTGCCTTCGCGTTTCCCGAACACATACGCCCTTGTGGCGGCACCGGCATGTACGAAAAGAGGCCACCAGCCCCACTGGACACTGTCCTTCGGATTGAAATTCTTCAGGAAATAGTCATGATATTTCTGTTCGCCGGTTGTCAGCCAGAGTTCAACTGCCATCCAGCAGTACTCGTCCTTGGCACCGAGGTAGCTTCCGGCCTGCGCAGGACCTTTTACAAGATCATCGGGCTCTCCGTCCTTGTCGACATGCTTCATGCATGCATCCCAGGCCTTCTTAGCCTTTTCGAGATATGTCTTCGCGTCTTCAGGATAATATTTCACGATTTCAGGAGTCCTGGCCGCGCGTGCAAGCGACGCGGCGAAACCGGCGGTGATATGGATATCCTTCCACCAGACGACGCGTTGCTTGTTGAACTGCTTGCTGGGTTTTCCAGCGATCGAATCCTCATAGCTCATTGTCGGATCCGGCTTGACCAGCAGGAAGACAAGTCCATCGCTGTCCTGCATGTTTGAAAGCCAGTCGAGTTCCCATTTCGCCTCCTCGATCAGATCAGGGATTCCATTGCCGGAGTTCGGCAGAGGGGAATTGTCAAACTGCATTTTCCCGGGGAATATTTCAAATGGCAGAAGAAGGTTGAATACCACCAGCGAACCATTGGTCACGTATTTCCCGTAATCTCCGGCATCGTGATGGCCCTTTGCACATGGGATGACCTTGTTGGCTTCCTGCGGATAGAAGTCGGCTTCATCGCACTTGTATTCCTCTATTGCCGGAATGCGCGCATCGTCCTTGTGGCAGAGCGGATGGGTGAACCTCGTATATTCGGCAAGCAGCTCAGTCCCGCAGCGCTGATGGTAGAATCCCCGCATCAGTGTTCCGAGCACGTGGTTATAAACCTTTGCGCTTATGCCGAACGGGAATGAGGCCCCTGCCCCGGGGACTATTACCCTGTACCTTCCAGGGGTCTTGAAATCGCTGAAGTCCATCTCCCATACGCGCGAATCGGTCAGACGATCATTTACAGGCTTGTCATCCTTCAGGCAGACAGGAGAAATCCTGATCTGCCCCTTATAAACTTCCTTTCCGGTATCGGCATCTACAATCTTGAAGTCCTTGTACGAGCTGAAATCAATGTCCAGCGGGGAATTGTCCTTGGCATACCTCCATCCGGCGTACTGGGTGAGATAGGCATATTTCCGGCTGTCGGGAAGATATCCCGCCTGATTGACATGCACGGCGGTGCTGCGCGTGAAGTCGCCCTGCCATGTAAAAGAAAGTTCCGGAGCTGTCGGACTGGCATCCTTATCCCTCTTGCCAGTAGAAAAGCTGAGCGGCTCGAACGTCAGATCCTTGACTGAAACAGAATATGTCTTTCCTGCCTTCAGCTCCTTGTCGATGAAGAGGAAGAACCATGTCCCCTTGACGCAGAGGTTCTTCCTGAGCGTATATCTTATTGGCTTGACCCAGTATCCGACCTGTGAAGCCTTTACTCCGGCGCTGAAATCCGGATCGTCCTTGCTGGTGATGAGAAGATTGTCGGCTGTCAGTTCCTTGTCGGCCTTCTTCAACACGAGGTTTGCGAACTTCGCAGCGACTACGTTTTTTGTAACCGCATACGCCTCGTTTGAAATGACATTCGTGTCGCTGTCGCGCCACTGTGGATTCTGGGAATACGATTCCGATGCCACCAACAGCATAAGGATAGGCAATAACAGTGCGTTTAATTTTCTTTTCATGAAGTATCCTCCTGAATGATGATATTTTCCAATCTGATTCCTGCATTTCCATGGCGACGGGGTATGAGGGGGAAGTTCAAGCTCCCTGTGAATACGTCAGTTGCCTCCATTCGACCTGAACACCGTACCTGACGGGAAGTACTTTCCTGTATCCACATGGCTGTCGCAGAAGAGAACACACGAGAACATCTTCATGTGGGGGAAGTAGACGCCTCCCGGCGCGGCCCCGTTGTTCTCATAGCTGTATGTCAGCAGAGTGCCCATCAGCTTATACGGATTGACATCGATGCCCGAGCCGAAACCCGAGCCCTCGTACTGGAGCCAGCGTTTTTCCGGACGGAGATTCCCCGATGCCGCGGTCTCGCTGTTCCTCTTGAGCCACCGGACCTGGAGGCCCGCTTCAACCCTGGACGTGGCATATTGGTTCATCGCGTAGCGGAGCACCTTTCCGTAATTGTCATTGTACCTGTTCCCCGCCGAATCCCAGAATCTCGAATCTGGAATCTTGAGCTGGAGGAACGGACACTTGTACAAATCGGATTTTATGACACGGTTATAGTCCGAGGGCATGGTCTTTCCTGGAAAGAGATAGTCATCATATTGGTTGGCCCAGGGCTTAGGATCACCCAGCGCCTGGTTTGTAGCCCATCCGCTGTTCGGGGTCCAGTCACCATAATCCTCCGCATACATGTTCCAGCAAAGCCCCAGCTGCTTCAGATTATTCCTGCATGTCGCCAGATACGCAGACTCTTTCGCCATCTGCAGGGCAGGCAGGAGCAGTGAAGCCAGTATTGCGATTATCGCTATGACCACGAGAAGCTCGATCAGCGTGAACTTATTGTTCTTTGACATGCTTGTACCCTCCGTTGACATTAAAAAGTCTCTCCTTGTATGATGAACGGTTTAACTTTGATTTTTCCAGTGCTGACAACGCCTTCGGAAAGAAGCTTGAAGGCGAGTTCGCCGGCTTCAGTCAGATTTGAATTTACAGTCGTGATCCTGGGGCTTACGGATGATGCCGTGACAGTTCCGTCATAGCCGGCAATCTTGAAGTCGAGATTATCCCCCGCGGCAATTACTATCCGTCTGGCCTGAAGGTCGTTCACACAGAAGACGGCGTCGTAGTTATTCTTCCTTATCAGCGAGAGATCTTCGAAATTGCCGCCGCCGCTTTCTTCAAAGAACAATTTTCCATTCCATTTGCTCTCGCAGGCAAAAGCCTTCAAATCCTTTTCATCCTCGGAGGCGTTGAAGAACAACGCAGCTTTGCAGTCCCCCTCAAACAGTTTCCGCAGGAGAAGCTTCCTGCCTTCAAGCTTGTCCTGTACCAGCAGTGGAATACTGTCAATATTGACTTGCCTGTCGACAATGATCATCCTGACGCCATCTGCGGTGAATTTCTCGATTTCCCTTGCTGTCTTCGGATTTATCCTGCCATCGGTGCCGCAAGGCGGGACGACTATGATCTTCGCATTCGGCCTGTAGGTGGCGACCTCCCGCATGGCAGATACGAATCCGGCATGCTCCTCATGGCTGTTATAAATGAGGAGCTTCTCGTCCTTGCGGGCGGCTGCATCCTGCGCACCGGCAATGAGATTGACATATACCTGTATATAATAATAATGATGCAGCGGGACTATCATGTTCAGGACAGGCTTGAGGTTCCGATCGACTGAGAAAAATCCTTTTCCCTGCTTTGCGACGGCGTAGCCGTCATGGACAAGCTGGCGCATGGCCTGTATGACAGTGTTCCTGGCCACTCCAAGCTCATCCGTGAGATTGTTTATTGAAGGCAGTGGCGCTGCAGGCCTGATCTTGCCGGACGCGATATCCCTGGCAATCTGCGCCGATACCTGCCGGTAGAGCGGAACGCTCGAATCTTTTTTAAATTTCGCCTTGCGCCTCATCGACAACTCCAATATGACTGTTACCTACTGTTACCTATTATATAATAATTTTCATCGGTTGTCAAGCCCATATCGTTTTTTTAATCTTACTTGGGTCAATTCCCCGACCCTTGGGTCGGCTTTAATTTTCTTGAGGGAATTTCAAAACTCAGAAATTGGTCATGGCAAGCATGACCCTCCATCCGCCTAGGCGGATAATAAATGGAGGGACGCGGTTTTGCCTTTGGCAAGCATCGCTTTGCTCAGCTAAGGCCGCGTCCATGTTTTTGAAATCACATCTTCTTTTCTTAGATTCGGATTTTATCTTTGATACCTCGATGCTTGCGTCGGGGTAGTTCATTTGCCTTCAGGGTAAAGCGTGTAACACGTCAGCTTCTATTGCATGCGATGAATTCAGGTAGGGCGCTCTCGCCGAGAGCGCCGTGGACGCCTCGGAGAGGCGTCCCTACCTCTGGAAATAAAGCCTGACACCTTGCCTTCGGGGCATCAATGTGTATATTCAGCGCCTCTTCCATATGAAAATTATAAAATGATAAGACAAAATGAGAAAAATCACAATAGTCCAAGTAGGCTTCATAGATGTCAACTGCTATCTGATCCCGTCGGGAAAGGATGGCTGCCTCTATATCATCGACCCTGGCTCGGAACCGGAGAAGATCCTCAGGGAAATAGACAAGTCGAAATTCACGGACTACAGGATTTTGCTGACACATGGGCATGTAGACCATATTGGGGCCGTGCCGGACCTGATGAAAGCGCTTCCGGTATCGAAGTTTTATCTGCACGAGGATGATGTGCCCTTGTATAGGAGTCCGGACAACTGCCTTCTCCCCTGGATTCCACCGGTGAAGAACCTACCGGAACCCTCAACATCGGCAGAAAACTGCGAATTCCGCATAATCCATACGCCTGGACATACGAGGGGAGCTGTATGCTTCCACTTCGAAAAGCTGAATGCGCTATTCAGCGGTGACACGCTCTTTCGAGCTGGAGTCGGCAGAACCGATCTACCCGGTGGCAGCCAGGAGAGTCTCATGAGTTCAATCAAGGACAGGATCTTCACCCTGCCGGACGCACTTGAGGTTTTCCCCGGACACGGTCCGTCGACAAGCATAGGATTTGAGAAGGAAAACAATCCCTACATCGAGTAATTCCGCAATCAAGAAAGATCTGGCTGCTTTAAAACTATCAGAATCAGGTATTGAACGGGAAGGTCAGCCTTGTTTTCCAAGATTCTTTATAAGCCTTGCAAACGGGAACATGTTTTCAGGATTTACTGGTATAGCCCTGTCCTTGTAATCTTTGTTCAGCGACACAAGACAATATTGGCCAAATGTATCCTTCTCGACCCGTTTCAGAACATACGACGTTCCTCCGAACTCATCCCTGTATTCTACTGCAAATATTTGATTTGAAACAGATCCGCCTTCGTTTTTCTCAAGCAGGAGCATGTCCCCGTTCTTGATGGGGGCATTGCCGCCATCCATAGAATTGCCGCTCGCTTTTACAGCGAAATGCCTTGAGGGATCGATATTACCGTGTGGATTGTCGACATCAATGCTTTCTGCGAAATCCGCATTTTCGTGAGGCAGGAAAGAACCTTCGTGTCTGAAAAATCCGCATGCTACATCCAGGCTGGGAAAGAACCGTATTGTTATTTTCGGCATATCATCGCACTCCGCATCCGTCTGCTTGCGAGAATTCGTCCTATCCGCCCCGTTGGCAGAAAAACTCGCAGGCTGCCAGCGCTCAACCCCGCGCTGAATTGCCGTAATCTCAATCGCCTCTGCGAAGTTCGCAAACAGAATATTCTCCCAGTTTTTATTATTCCTAAAAGAAATCCCAGAGAATTTACCGGCTTCATATTCGAAACGGACTGGATATCTTTCCCTCATCAATTTCCAGTATTCAACAATAGTGCCTTTACTTCTTTTGATCACAAAGTTCTCCGGCAGTTTGTCTTTTTTGTTTCTATTCTCAGTTGAAGAGGTCGGGAATAAGTTCCACAGATCGTTGTTTTTCCATAACGAAAATGGAATTGCATGATCAACTTCATATTCTTTTGAGATGCTTCTTCCAGACCAAACACACTCTTTCTGCTTTAATCCGTCATAAAAAGACTTTGCTGAATAAATTTCCCTTTCCGGTATCGGAACCGTCAACAAACAATCAATGACTTCGCTGGGCTTTATGCATCCCTTGGATATTTTTGCAGTCAATTCACCCCAGCGTAGAATAGTAGCATCTTGAATCCAGTGCCCCATTAGAGATAATTCCATCCATATTCCGTGCGGTATGACAATGTATCCGTTATCATAATCAAAAACAGAATCTTCCCCTATTCCGCCAGCATGTTTAATTGGGCCATCTACAAGGGTAGTTTTAATCTTTGACAAGAGCCGCCTGTAAATTAAACTAACTTCTTTTGTCAGTTCCCGGTTTCTTGAATTTATTGCAAAACTAGCAAAACCGGACAATCCTCCGGTTAATTTTGAAGCTTCTATTAATTTGGAAAGCAATTCCCTGAATGCTACCGGCCTACCCTTTTCGGATTCAGCCTGTATTTGGGGAATAAATTTCTCGGACTCAAAAATAGGCCAATAATACTCAATCCATTTTTCAGCAATGTTTTCAATTGGCAATGAAACATTCCCGTCCCTTCTCCATATGGCGAGGCTATAATTGGTCATGGCCAGTTCAGCCAATGCACGGAAAAGGGCTAGTTTGTAAGTAGCTACTTTTCTGTCTTTATTCAACACGGATTCTATTGTGTCAATAGGGCGACTGCCGGAATCGCTTTCGAGTTTAAACAGCATTACCGCCCATCTCCGATGCTCTCTTCCCAGCGTGTCTTTGTTTTCCCATCGGGATATGAGGGAAAAACCGATTCTTTCAAACATGAGCTGAAAATTCTCCGGAGTTATTCCATTGAACAAGCGTCCGGAAGAATCTCTATTTGAACAGCTGTCTATAGTTTCATCTGCGAGTGGAACGGACATCAAAAATCTTCCCTTGTCCCTGAGGATTCTTCTGATTGTGAAGCTCGCATCAAAAAGCTGTTCTTTCGGAAGGTGCATCAGGACGGCGGAACACAAAACCCCGTCATAACTTTTATCCGCTATTTCCTTGAGTTCCGGCAGGGAATCCTTAACAACTATTGAGCCATATCCTGTTTTATGTTTGTTGCAACATTCAACAAATTCCTCACATGGATCGACGCCGTCGGCAGCATAGTCCATTTCGTGCAGGATTTTCAGATCACGTCCGGAGCCACATCCGATATCAAGGATTTTGCCTTTCTTATCGAAGGATTGTTGGAAGTAATCAGATATTCCGCCATTGACACGATCATACTTGTTGGCAAGTCCAGGGGCGTTGCTGTCGTAATATTTTAGAGTTTGAAGATCCATTGTCTCATCTACTCCAATTACAGCTGACAAATTAAACAAGCAGGTCTTTCCTCTTCAATATCAGTCATTCCGGCAAGAACTTCGACAAGACGTTTATTCGGCCTGTTTTCCATCCTGCGTACTCGGTTCTGCTCATATCTTGATTTTATCTTTGCAATGTTTTCAGGCTTGCGAAGTTCGCACAACGGCATATCCTGGTTCCAGGTGAAAGTCTTTCCCGGTTCATCGTTCTGTTTCTCATAAGCCGCCGCCTCGTCAAACATCTTCGGATAGGTCTCAAGAAGCCGCACCCATTCAATCTGCTTTTGGAAGAAACAGAAAAAACAGCCGGAATGCGTCCGTCCCCATTTCAAGTAAGGTGGCAATCCAATCCCGCTTTCCTCCAATATCTTCATGACGCCCGCATAGTCAATCCCGTAATCCTTGAACGGAAAAACAGCCTTTATATTCGGCTTAGTGCTGATGTATCCGACACGATCCTCGTCGGCGCGGATGCCGACATAGCTGACGATTTCATCGTCTTTGACATAGTCTTCAAACGGTTTCAGCTTCAGGAGTTTTGTACACCAGCGAGAATTGGGTCCGGGAAGGTAACCGCCAAAGACGTCAATCCAGTGATCGAACCCGGCTTCGGCATTAAGCCATATGATTTTCTTGCCTAGGTACGCCTCGACCCGGTTCAAGTATTCGTAGGTTTCATTAAGCTCCTTGCCGGTGTCACAGAAGACATATTCCATGTCTTTGACCTTGTCCCTCATAAAAAGAGCCAAGGCGGTGCTGTCTTTGCCGCCGGATAGACTTAAAATATGTCTGACCGTTTTCATTGTTCTCACTTGGTTGCGGGGTATCGGATTTCAATTGCTTCAATCATTCAAGCATCTCCCAGTTACCACTCCTGTCGGAACCTATGCGCCTTATACGTCCTGCTTTTTTGAGTTCCTTTAAATTCCATTCGACTCCTCTACGGCTAAGCCTGGTTTCGGACATGATTTCCTTTTGTGTGATGCGTGAATTGGAACGGAGCAACGCGAGGATTTTCTCCACAGTTTTCTCCACAGTTTTCTCCACAGTTTTCTCCACAGTTTTCTCCACAGTTGGTTGAGAGCCAGTATCTGTGTCTGCTTCCTGAACCGACCGCGCCTTGAATGTTACGATCAAGAAGCCTTGCCGATCTTCAAATGTCGGCGGAGCGCAGCCGTGTTTTTTGCACATGGCGATAACGCGGTTGGTGCCTCGCCCCCAAACTTCGACAGCTCCTGTGCGGTGAAACGCTCCGGCAATCAACGGGTTGACTGGTTTTGAGTCGTGTTTCTTTGACAGTTGTTCAACAGTGATTCCAGTAGGGAGATGCCCGTAGCTTCGAATTTCGATCCGGTCATCGAAGACAACAATGGCAACATAGCCAGAATAGTGAGAATAATCGCGGTGTTATGCCAAGGATAATATTATGCAAAGTAACTGTTAAAATAATCTGATTATCAGCACAATTCCCTGCCTTTTGCTTTACATAAGCAATGTTACCTTCGAATAAATCAACACGAAGGAGGTAACG
>Ga0209417_1003385_pt1 | contig 21495 bp, 26 predicted proteins | sample RifGroF2_FD_184002 | JGI IMG/M metagenome (GOLD analysis project Ga0209417, IMG submission 184002) | Groundwater microbial communities from Rifle, Colorado, USA - Groundwater F2 (SPAdes) (version 2) | ecosystem: Environmental > Aquatic > Deep subsurface > Groundwater | place: Rifle, Colorado... | reverse complement strand
AATGATGTTTTTAAAATTAATTGCGAACTTAAAAAATATTTGCAATACTACAATTACAAAAGAGTTCATGGAGGAATTAATTATTTAACTCCTATGCAAGTGGTGTGAAGCTATTGATTAGAATACGTACTAGATTTGAGCTTCCGCAGGAGCCACTACATCTTTCTTTTTTAAAAGAATTCCGTGTGCGACAAGTATTTTCTCATATTCTTCTTGTTCCAAAGTTTCTACTTCAATCAATTTGAGTGCTATCGCAGTAAATGCTTTTTTATTTTCTTCTAGAACAGTCTCTGCAGACTTTAATCCATCATTTATAATTCTTGAAACTTCCGCATCAACTTTTGTAGACACAGTTTCTGAAAATTCTTTTTCTGCTATTTCTCCAAATTGTGATCTGCCACCAGAGTCCACTAAGGCTATCGGACCTATCAGATCAGACATACCCCATCTCGTCACCATTGCACGAGCCAAGTTTGAAGCTACTTGCAAATCACTAGATGGCCCAGTAGTGATATCTCCGAAAATCATTTTCTCTGCCACGTATCCACCGAGCGACATTGCTATGTCATCTATAAATTCTTTTTTCGATTGCAAACGTCTTTCTTCAAGTGGTAATTTCAAAGTGTAACCTCCAGCATTTCCACGAGCGATGATAGAAACTTTGTGTACAGGATCTGCATGCGGAAGTACTGAAGCGACGATAGCATGCCCGGCTTCATGATAAGCAGTAATTTCTTTTTCTTTTTTAGAAAGCAAATGACTCTTTCTTTCAGGTCCGAGCATCACTTTTTCAATAGCACGAATTAAATCAAATTGAAAAACTTTTTTTCTATTTTCTCGCGCTGCTAATATTGCACCCTCATTCATAAGAGAATATAAATCAGCGCCAGAAAAACCAGGAGTACGCTCTGCAATTAATTTCAGATTTATATCTTCTGCTAATGGTTTCTTTACTGCATGAATTTTTAATATTTCCTCACGGTCAGCACGGTCAGGCAAATCAAGAATAACTTTTCTATCAAAACGTCCTGGGCGTACTAGTGCAGGGTCTAGCACATCTGGCCTGTTTGTAGCAGCCATCACTATGACTTTATCATTTGGTTCAAAACCATCCATTTCCACCAATATTTGGTTTAACGTTTGTTCGCGTTCATCATTTCCACCTCCAAAACCACCTCCACGAGTACGCCCGATAGCATCTATCTCATCTACAAAGATAATAGCTGGTGCTGCTTTTTTTGCCATTTTGAAAAGGTCTCGTACACGGGAAGCTCCTACTCCTACGAACATCTCCACAAATTCTGAACCTGATAGATGAAAAAATGGTACGGATGCTTCCCCAGCGACAGCGCGTGCGAGTAAAGTCTTTCCTGTTCCGGGAGCACCAGTCAACATAACCCCTTTTGGAATTCTTGCACCAATTTCCAAAAACTTTTTTGGACTTTTTAAGAAATCCACAATTTCTTTTAATTCTTCTTTTGCTTCTTTACAACCGGCGACGTCTTTAAATGTGACACGATTGTTTTTATCATTTGGATCTGTGATGCGAGCTTTGGATTGTCCAAATGTAAATGCTTGCATGCCTGCACCTTTTACCTGTCTAGATAAATACCAAAAGAAAAATAAAATAAAAACTATCGGCAATAAAAATGGCAAGAAATTTACCAAATAATACATAAAACCACTTTCATTTTTTATTTCTATCTTTGTTTTATTTAAAGCCTCACTAGAGACCCCATAATTAAAAAGTGTTTGTGATAAAGCAGAATTTACTTCTTTTTTTGTCGTCTTAACTTCATCATTGTTATAAGTGATAGTAAGCTTATCTCCTTCCACTAAAATATTTTTTACTTCTCCAGAGGATACACTCTTGGCTAAATCAGAAATAGCAACTTCAGGAATAACTTTTGCATCTCCAGATACTAATAAATACAATCCTGTAATAAATATAAAAAATAAAATTGCGCCAGTAACACTACCGCCCCATTTTGGTGGTTTTTGATTCTTTTTACCTTTTCCTTGTGTTTCTTTTTGATTAAGAAAATCGAATTGCATCAACACAGAATAGCATAAAATTTATGAAAAGTGAAATTGAAAATTTAACATTCAAAAAACACCCGGACGGGTGCTTTTTGTGTGAAGTGGTGGAGATGGGGGGAAGTGAGCCCCCGTGCAGAAGGTTTTTGCAAAGAAGTCTACATACATAGCACGCTTTTTGTTTTAAATTAAAAAATTCTTAAGCGAGCCAAATATTTTTTAATCGATCCTCTTTGTTTTGGAAGAAAGTCGAGAAATTCTTTCCCCTATCCCGATAATATTATGCCTCGTCTTATATATCGGAAGTCTATAAGAGAGACACCACCCTAGGCTTACGCGAAAGATGGAACAAAAGCAAATTCCTTCATACCGAAGTATGGAGAAACTAGAGCTTTTGCTTTAGCAGTCAATTTTGCAATTAACATTTGAACGAATTTTTACGAGATTACGTTCATTCTCGGTATGCATCAGTGACAAAAGGCCAACTGTCTATGCCTTGCATCCCCATGTATTTATTCTTTCAACGTACGTCGAATGTCTCTATCTGTGTCGCGCTTTTTTAGCGTCTCACGTTTATCAAATTTCTTTTTACCTTTTACTAAAGCAATTTCTACTTTAATTTTTCTATTTTTATTATACACTGAAATAGGCACTATCGTCAAGCTCTTATTTTTTTCACTTCCTGCAAGTTCTGTTATCTCTTTTTTAGTAAGCAGAAGCTTTCTATTGCGAAATGGATCATAATCTTTTGGAGCATTTAGTGGCTGGTAGGGAGGAATATTTGCATTGATTAAGAAAGCTTCCCCTCCCCGAACTATCACAAAGGCTCCCTCTAACGACATCTGCCCTCCTCGTACAGATTTCACTTCCGTGCCGACAAGCTCAATACCAGTCTCGTATTTTTCCAAGAATTCATAGTTAAATCTCGCTTTTCTATTTTCTGCATAACTAGCCATTTATACATATTAACATAAAATATATCTTATTTGACTTTAAGCCTTAAATAGGCTATTATCTTGTAGTAGTCAAAGCCTATAAGGCCTACTTACATAACATTGCGAGAAAGAATAAACAACCAAATAAGGGCTAAGGAACTTCGGGTTTTAGATAGCGAAAATACAAATCTCGGCATCTTCTGCATAAAAGACGCTTTAGAAATGGCGGAGAGTAGAGGTTTGGACTTAATTGAAATATCTCCGAATAGCAACCCTCCTATCGCGAAGTTGATGGATTTCGGCAAGTATCAATACGAAGCAAATAAAAAATTAAAAAAAGCAAAAGCTGGAGCAAACAAGACAGAAACAAAATCAATTCAGATAAAGATAGGCACCGGAGATCATGATTTGGAATTAAAAGCAAAAACTGCTTCAAAATGGTTAAAAGAAGGACATAGAATAAAAGTTGAACTATTTCTTTCAGGCCGAGCGAAATATATGGATGAGAAATTTTTAAAAGAACGTTTAAATAGAGTATTGCATTTAGTTACAGAAGATTATAAAGTGTCAGATAGTTATAAGAGAGGTCCAAAGGGTCTAACCACAACAATAGAAAGAAAATAATATGAAAACAAATAAATCATTTACAAAAAGATTGAAGCTCACCAAAAATGGAAAAATAATTTCCAGAAAGCCGGGCTTTAATCATTTTAATGCAAAACAATCACGCGGAACTCAGTTGGCCGGTCGCAAGGGTCAGAATTTTGTTATAAAAAACAAACCAAAAAGCCACTTATTACCATTTAGCTAATACCTAGCGCCTAAAGCCTAGAACCTATTAATATGACAAGAGTAAAAAAGGGAGTACACGCATTAAAGAGAAGAAGAAGTGTTTTAAAACAAACAAAAGGTTTCCGACATGGTCGCAGTACAAAAGAACGTCAAGCTAAAGATGCACTCTTGCATTCAGGTAGCTATTCTTTTGCTCACAGAAAAGACAAAAAATCTCACAATAGAAAACTTTGGAATATAAAAATAAATGCTGGTGCTCGTGATCTAGGAATATCTTACTCTAAATTGATAGGACTATTAAAAAAGAAAAATATAGAGATCAATAGAAAGATGCTTTCTGATTTTGCAGAACACCACCCAGAAACTTTCTCAAGAATCCTAACCACTGTAAAATAAAACATAGATCCTCTAAGTTAGAGAATGCTATCAGAGATTTTCCGTAATAAATAATTAATTGGAATGTTACTATACACTCCATTAATTTTTTCAAACTTATGATCTACTCCTTTTAGGACTACATACTCTACTATATCTTTATTGACCGCGTTGATGATTTTTTCTTGAGATTCTTTTGGAACTACATCATCTAATTCTCCTCTAAAAAAATAAAATTTTCCATTATTATATCTACTTATATTTTTTAATAAATTAACCTCCTCAGGAATCGTCGCAAGGAGGGTTTTTAAAGTGTTTTCGCTTTTACCACAGCCACTACCAAGCATGTATATAGCTTTCGCATCTAAAATCTCTTGCAACCCAAGTAAAAGTGTTCCACCAAAAGATTTTCCAAGAAAATAGAAGTCTGGTGTTTGTATACCCAGATTATGAAAAATATCTTTAACTCTTTTTATAATTTTCTGTATATCGCCTACCTCTTGCTGAAAAGTCTTGCCTAGATACGCCTTTCCCTTATCTTCAAAATCAGTTTCAGTATCAATTTTTCTGATAGAAGTATTACAGCAAACTACATGGATATCTTTTGTAAAACGATTTACAAACTGTATATCCCATTTTAATTTAGTTGTGATACCATCAAAAGGTGTGTGTCTCCCATACATTCCTTTTATTATAAATAAAACTTTATTAGTTTCTTTTTCTGATTGATAAATAAAAATTTCAGATTCTTTTTCTCCAAAATCAGATGTTATTATTTTTTCTCTTATAATTTTCATTATCTAAACTCCGGTGGCAATTTTGTGTCTTTAAGTTCGACCTCATTTCCTCTTTGTTTCTCAGCTGGAGTACTAAATCTATATGTAGTTTCTGGAAAAACATCTAGCTTGTTACCCTGAATAGAAAGAAATCTCAGTTTAATTTCCTTACAAACATTCTCATAAGAATATGTGGTAAAGTATTTACAAAATGTTGTTGCTAGCCTGGAAAAAAGATATCTACCGATCATGCCATCAAACACATGGCTGTACTGTGATTTTTTTGTAGTTCCACTTTCACTACCAACAATATGCTTTTTAAAAGCTTTCAAATCTTGTTCTGATCTAATAGTGGAATCACTATAAATACCTTGGAAGTCTCTTTGTATAAGTCTTTTTATATTAAGGTCCTCACCTATTTCCGCTAAAGCATTTTGTCCGTGTAGCTCCGACAAGAGCCCCCTATTGTTTAAAAGCAGAACCCATGCATCTTGAATAGGACCAATTATATTCTCAACAAAATAACCAAGTGGGTCTTTTGGAGAATGTATCATGCAAAGTTCTACCAGCAGTGGTTTATCATTTGGAGCATTTGGATCTTCTGCATATAATGAGTGGTATGGGAGTACAACCGTTTTTTCTTGTAATGGTGGAAATGGCTTACTTTCTCTAAAAATTACACCAGAGTCAGTATGTTTCCCTGAATTAATTACAAGACCTAAACTTTCTGGTAAAATTCCAAACCTTTCTATGGATTCTTCGTCTGCACTTTCTAACATTTTTAAAATATCTTCATTGATTAAAATACTGTGTTCAACCGAATCCCTCTTAAGTCTCCTTACAAATCTAAAATGTTTTTTATCTAGATCGAGCTTTGCATAAAATACTCCACTATCTTCATCAAACAAAGTTCTAGTAGAACTTGTAGGTTGCATTTTATTAAACCCATCCGGAGAAAAAACCCTCTCTGTATCTGGGTGCCAAAAAAATTTATACTGCTCATCTTTTTTTATTGCAGCAAGTAATTCTGGTGTTGGTTTTGATTCAAAAATAGTTAAATCTTTTGATTCTAAAAAAATAAAAGGAACATCAATATGAGAAGTTTTGCTTTGAGGATCATATTTTGGATTAACTTCAGAGTATTTACTAAACTCACCTTTTACATCATTTAAATGTCTTTCACCATATACGGAAGCTTCGTTGGGTTTATTGAAGTTTACATTTTCAAGTTTCATAAGAAAATTATAGCACCCTTCTTTAAATAAATACCAAAAAATATCAGTCAAGATTTTACCTATTGTGCGTCGGATACAGAGGCTTTACCGATTTTATATTCTTGAATTTTATCTTTTTTGACCAAGGCTATGACTTCTTCTAAAAGCTTTTTTGGATCATCTCCGGCGGCAACTTTTGCATTTGGACGATTACTTTTTTCTAAAATATTTTTAAGTTCATTTCCCATCTCCCATGGACCTTCAAAAATACCTATAGGTTTCCCATCTTCAAATGCAATAGTAAACTCATGTATCGTTCCTATGCGCCCACAACCACATATTACAGCATCGGCACTGCGAGTAAGTAAAAGATCACGTCCAGGATAACCAAAACCAGTATAGATAATCAAATCCATATAATCTAACGGGAGCTTATAAACTTCTGCATGCTCTCTTTCATTTGCCGCAGGAGAAATACCGATAGAAACTCCACCCTCTTCTTTTGTTCCCATAGCTACCCACAAAGGAAAACCTGTAGTAGCGCCAGTCACCAAGACTGCCCCCTGGCGAGCAATTTCTCTTCCTAATTCTTTTGCTTTATCAAGTGCATTGAGTCCGCAATGCCCTGTCTCAGCTGCTCCAGACACACAGATTTTTATCTGACTGTGTCCATGCTTTTGTAAAAATTTTCTTGTTTGATCATCCATCCCATTAGAAATTAATTAATTATTAAATTTACCCAAATATGTGCCCCGTAAATTTCTAACGGGATCCATTTAATTTTATTATACAGTAATATATCTAGAACTAGCAAATAAGTGACACAGTGCTTCCCTCTTCTGGCACATGTGCTTCAATTCCTAAATTGTCTCTCAATCTTTGAGCTAAAAACATTTCTGATTTTGGCTCACCCATAACTACAAAAACTTTTTTAACTTTATCTTGCATGTCTTGTACAAAATTTAACAATCCATCCGAATCTTTATGTCCCGAGTACCCAGAGATAAGCTCAATATGAGCCCTTATGACAACATCTTCTCCTGAAATACGAACAGTTTTGATTCCTTCCCTGATCAAACGCCCCGGAGTACCCACAGACTGATATCCTGTAAGGAGCAATGTGTTGTTGGGATCTGGTAAATAATTCTTCTCATGATGAACCACACGTCCTCCAGTGGACATTCCGCTTCCAGCTATTACTATTTTAGGATTTGGTACGTTCATTATCATTTTAGATTCTTCAGATTTTAATGTATTACGTAAACCCGGAAACTCAAACAAATATTCTCCTGGAGACATAGCTGCTTGAGCTGTTTCATTAAAGTAATTTTTATATTGCTTAAAAACTTCAGTCAGACGTATAGCCAAAGGAGAATCAAAAAAGATAGGCATGACAGGGATACGTTTGTTTTCTACTAAAGTGTCTAGCTCAAATAATAGTTCTTGTGAACGCTCAAGAGAAAAAGTTGGAATGACGAGAGTACCTTTTCTTTTATAATTATCTTCTATCACTCCTTCTAAAAATCTCCTACGGTCCTGTCTAGATTCATGATTTCTATCACCGTACACAGATTCCATTATCAAATAATCCACATCAGTGATTTTATCCGTATCAGGTAGAAGTGGAGAAGGACTATTGCCCAAATCTCCGGTAAAAAGAATTTTTTTACCATTATAAACAAACTGCACCATAGCCGAACCTAGTATGTGGCCAGAATTAAAAAAAGAAACTTCTAAATTTTCTCCAATTTTTATATTCTCTCTATATTCAAAACCTTGCCATAGAGAAAGTGCGAGTTTTATATTTTCAGGTGTATATATTTTATCCAAATCCAACATCGTATTCTTGCTCAAAATCTCCATAGTATCTTCGAGCATTATTCCTGAAAGTCTCAAAGTAGGCTTCGTAGAATAAATTTCACCTCTAAAGCCTTCGCTTATCAATTTTGGAATTCTACCTATATGGTCTATGTGTGCGTGAGTAATAAAAAGTATATCTATACTTTTTGCATCATAAGGAAAAGGATCCCAGTTTATATCGTCTGCCATTTTTAAACCTTGAGTCAATCCGCAATCAATTAAGATTTTTTTATCTTCGATTTCAAGCAAAAAATTTGCCCCTGTCACAGAGCCTGTCCCTCCTCCAAATGTTATTTTTGCAATTTTCTCCATCCCATTAAAAAATTTAAATAATAAAATTAGTCTTTAATACTTGTGCGTTGATTTTCTAACGGGACAAGTATATAAAGAATAGCACATAATCCTCCTGATAAGTCAAAGAAAATGTCTGAAAGAGTATCTGGTAGATCGAAAGAATTTCCAGCAATAATGTTATTAAATATAATCTCAAAAACTTCCCAACCAGCTCCAAGAAACAAAACACCTAGGCTTATCTTTAATACAAAACTAAAATTAAAATTCAAATCATCCTTATAAAAAATCCACAACAACGCCATTCCTACACAAAATCCCCCAAAAAAGTGCATAAACATGTCAAAATACCATATAGAATAATACCAATAAAACTTCAAGGCTATAAAATTCACCAAACTGAGCGATATAATAGAGTAAGCTGAAATTTTAAAAAGTTTTTTTCTATCCATCCCGTTAGAGATTATCATAAATATATTATTGATATTACTTTTTATTGAGAAACGTGTATCCTGTTATCTCTAACGGGATCCATCTAAGTATTCTACTACATTTAAAAGAAAAAATCCGCCCGAAATAAATACAGTGCGGAGTTCTTCTTAGGACTATCTCAGATATATTACCATAGCTTATAGCTAAGTGGGTGTCAGACGAATATGACCAAAGCCAAATTCGATCGAGACTCCCATAAATTAGTGTTCTAGGTAATAATCGGAAATAACCCTACTATAATTATATTCCTTTTTAGAATTTTTGCAATAATTTTTTTAGGAAAACACAGATTTTAGAGAAAAACAAGATTTACTTTTTATTCATCTACTCCGAAACGTTTGTATTCGTAAACTTTTCCTTCGCCGAACCAGTGTTTGATTTCATGTTCTGCTTCTTCGGGAGTTTCTGAACAGTGCACGATATTCATGACCGCTCTTTTTTCTTTGTTTGCTAAAGCGGGACTATCTATAGAAAAATCTCCACGAATAGTGCCCATGTCTGCCAAATACGGCATAGTCTGGCCAGCAATTTTACGAACGACATCTACAGAGTGGACTCCCTGGACTACCATTTTCACAAGCGGAGCACTCGTCATAAAATCAATAAGCCACTTGCGAACTTCAGGACCAATTTTTGAAGTATCGTCTGTGCCAAAATCTGCGACTAAATCATAGCCATATTTTTCATATGTACTTTTTGTCTTTTCTCCAAGACGAGTAATCCATTCTTCTTTTTTAGGATAATGATTATCTATAAGATCATGTGAAGGCTGAAACATTTCAAGTGCTACAATCTTTAAATCTCGTTGTTCAAAACGACGAATAATCTCTCCAGTAAGGCCTTTTCTGACTCCATCAGGCTTTACCATGACAAACGTTTTTTCTTCTTTTGGGTGTTTCATATTTTCTTATACTAACAGAAATAATTTATAAATCAAATTTATCTTACAAAATACTTGTCGTGTCATAACCCAATTCTTTAGCACGAATTACAGATTTTTTAAAAAAATAAATCCAATGATCAAGATCTTTGTCTTGATTTCTGTTTCCCCAGTCCGAAAAAATTTCTTCAGGAGTTGCCCAATCTAAGGTAAATTTTTCATGTTCTTCAAGTTGCGTAGGTTTTAAACTACGACTTTTTAAAATTACAAGAAAACACGTAGCATACGCAACACGATCTACGTTTTTTAAAGTATTATGAAAATGACACAAAGCCTCAGCAATTTTTTCAACATATAAAAAATCAAAAAGACCACTTTCCTCAACAACTTCTCTTAAAACACCATCTTTAATATCCTCCCCCAGATTAAGACCACCAGAAAAAAGCCTGAGTCGTCCAATGTAATCTTTGCCAACAGCATATTTTTGAGTTTCTGGATCAAAAATAACCCCACAACCCCCATCTCGTCTTTCTTCATTTTTTCTTTTTATCCCAAATTCTGGAATATTCTTTTGTTCATTCATTAGGTTATTTTAACATAAAAACACAAATCCCTAGGCCTTGCCTAGGGAGAAATCTAGCCATTCAAAAATCTCAACCTGATATTCTTCAAAATTTAAAAAATACCCAGGGAAAGGATCCTTGTTTAAAATGCATTGATTTCCAAGCACTTTATTGTTTTTAAGAGTCGCAAGACTAGAATATGGATATTGTTTACAGAAATTAAAAGCTTTATTTTTATCCTTTATGCCCATTTCTCTCCATTTTGAATCAATCAACTTTACAGGATTTAAGTGAATATAAGAAAAAATATATTTTAAATAACGATCTGAGTTTATGTGTTGAGATTTAAACTTGCCCTCAAACAAAGACCCGCTCCTATTATATTTTTTATTAAAATACATCACATAAGAGGTAGCTAACTTTTGCATAAATATGCTTATATTCTTATCTTTTTTTTCCTTAAATAAAAGATGAAAATGATTTGGCATTAAACAATATGCGCCAATATCAACCAATGTATCTCCCCTATCAAAAGAAAAAATATCATCATTAGTTTTAAAAAAATCTCTGAAGTTTATATTTTTATGGGAATTACAAAGAAAAATCAGTTGCAAAAATCTACTATAATCTTTTTTGTCTAAAAAAATCTTTTGCTTTGAATTTCCCCTATTGTATATATGATAGTATTCATCTGACGCGAACGATACTTTTCTTATACTCATATTTATATAATATCACTTTCCCGTTACCCTAGGCAAGGCCTAGGGAGTTTAGTTTCCAAACTTTTTTGGGGTCCCAGGCAATACCTATTCCTACATCTCTAATAATCTGTGGTTTTTTAGACATTTCTAATTTTAGTCCATTGTCTTATATCTCCCCATAATCTCAGCTTCCACTTCCTCCCTATCGCGTCCGTATTTTACATATGAAAGTTCTTTTAGACTATCCACAATTTCAGGATTACCTTTTTCTGCATCTAATGTTCTTAAATTAAATGGTTTAGTTGGCTGGCCGTTTACCAGCATATTAATGTAAGCATTTCTATTATCTAATTTAGTTATGTCTTGTGCACTAAAAATTGGTTTAAATTTAGGTTCCAAAAATGTGGCATCTTCAGTACCCACTCGGAACACTGCCATAGAGCCCACGTTTCCAAAAACTGCATTCTTAATATTTTCTTCAAGTTGAGTGATATATTGATGTGCAATATTTAATGAAAGTCTATATTTGCGAGCCTCAGACAAAATAGAAGCGATAGAATCCGTAGTGACATTCTGAAACTCATCTATGTAAAGATAAAAATCATTCATTGGCTTACCAAACATATCTACACGGGAAAGTGCAGCCATCTGTATCTTGCCGACAAGAACAAGACCAATCAAATTTGCATTTATATCTCCCAATCTACCCTTAGAAAGATTAACCAGCAAAATTTTCTTCTCATCCATTATTTTTCTAAAATTAAAAACAGAATTTTGTTGAAGCACTACCGGACGCATAATGTCGTTACTGATAAAGTTATCAAATTTGGAAGAAATATACGGCACAAAGTTTGCGAGAGATTGGTCTCCAGTCGTCTGCTCAGCAGAAATCCAAAATTGTTTTATTATTGGATTTTTACATTTAGCAAGTTTCATATCACGAAATTCTTTATCAGCAAGAACACGCGTAATCTCAAGCAATGTAGAGCCGGATTCAGGATCTTCCATCACCAAAAATGCACTATTTCTAAAATATTGTTCAAACATCGCTCCCCCACCTACTTTCATATCAAAAAGTTTATTGAAAATTCCCATCATTTCATTCACCACAAAAGTTTTCTGTTCTGGATATTTTGGATCATATTCCAGCATATTTAGTCCCATGGGTCGAGGTGTATAAGCAGGATCAAAATAAATCACATCATCTATGCGCTCTTTTGGAATACGTGAAAGAATAGTCTGTATGTCTGTGCCGTGTGGATCAATATAACAGCACCCATCTCCATTTCTGATATCTTGAGTAATCATATTAAGCATGATATTTGTCTTACCCGTACCCGTCTGACCGATAACATAAAAATGCCTCATACGGTCCTCTCGCGCCATATGGATATCAGTATCTCTACCTCTATAACTATTTACTCCGAGTACTATCCCATCTGTTTTCATCTCTATAGGAGCTGGAGCAATACCTGCTTTTGCCTCTTTCAATTGTGGTTGACTACCTATGCCTATAGGAAAATGAAATACAGATGCAAGTTCTTTTAAATTCATAGGTAAAGTTTTATCAGAAGAAAATGTACGATAAGAAAAATCATGAAAAAGTTTTTTCAAATCACTTCCACCTAATTGTTCAAAAACAAAAGAATTACTTGCTGCTTCGGAAAACTGATTAAAAGATGATTCTATCTCTCTCAAGACTCCTTGCGCTCGCTCCACGCTATCTCCCGAAGCGATAATACGAATGTTTGCCTTCATAATAGTACTTTTTATTTTATTTCCTATTTTCTCTACAGCGCCCTCGTCCACTGCTCGCCTGCCTTTCATATATTTTTCTTTATCTTCTTCTTTTTTTTCTTTATGCCCGAAGAAAAGGTCTTTCCCTGCTTTCAAGAAAGCTTTGTTGAATTTATAAAAATTATCATCTGCGTGTTTTACTGACGTACCACTTTTTACATCATCTAAAATCTTATGAAATTCATTTATAAATTTATCTCCAGTAGGAGCTATCACGATTTGTATGGCCGCACCTTCACCAGAAGTTTTTAATTTAGAAAAAACATTCAATATAGGGTTCATTGGATCGTGCTCAATGTTGTCATAAGTCTTTATAGGCATTACTGCACGCTCTGTGAAAGAAGCGTAAGCACCGACGGAGCCGCCATTTTCATTAAAAATATTATAATCATCAGTCACCTCGCGGATCTTTGCATTATGATAAAAAGCCAAAATTTGTTTTTCAAAAAGTGAAATGTGTTTGTTTGGAATCCCAGCGTACACTATGACTTCATCACTTTTATTTTGAAGCGCGACCTCTAAAGTAAAATAATTTTCTTTTTCATTATTCTTGCCGATAGATATAGACTGCATTCCTGCATAAAATTGCTCCATCGCACCTATGAATTCTTTAAAGCCTTTTGACTTATCAGCTTCATCTTCAGGTGGAGGAAGAGTGATTTCAAAAAGCGTCATATTTAAACTCTTATAAACAGGTGAATCTTCTTTAAAATCAAATGCCACCTGTCCGGTCTTTAAGTATTGAATTAATATTCTATGAAAATCATCATCTATATGCGGGTTGCCCATTGCTTCCACGATTGAAATAGCATTTCGAACTCCTTTAGTAATCACAATGCCCAAAAGCTCTTCCATCACACTATCGTGAATCTCTGGTTTGAGCGCGAGCACAATACCCTCAGCTTCATTTTTGCTGATAATATTATCCTTGTGCACTAATTTTTCAGTCGGTATATTTTTATATTCACTCAAAACCTCTCGTGTCGCATTTTCTGTAACGTGTTCTATGTGCCCCAAATCTTTCAGCTCTTCTTCCCTTTTAGCGACATGAGCACGCAAATAATCAAGCTCCTCTTCTGGAGTTTGAAACTTTGGCATTTCTTTAAAGAATGATCCTTCCATCCCGTTAGAAGTAGGAAATCTTTAGATTTCCGTAGTTAAATTTACTAACAACGACTATATACATAAAACTATTATACCACTTGTTGTGATTTTAATTAACTAGAGAACTTCTAACGGGATCCATTATCCTATTTACTTTTTCCAATCTTTGATTAAGAGTCCTCCTCGCACTTTTTTTACTGTTACTTTCTGTTTTTCTTTCCAACCAAGACTTGCAACCATCTCCTTCGGCAAAGTCACAGCCAAAGACTTCCCTCCCACTTTGGTAATCTTCCGCACATTTTTATTTTTTAATTTCTGTACTGCCATGTAAGTATTTAATTACGTAATTAATTACGTACTAATTTTAGCACAAGTTAGTATATGTTTACTAGGTTTCCCTTAGGCCTTGCCTAAGGTTTCACTTACAAAACTGTCGGACGTTGGACGTCCGAATGCAATAATCTTCTACAGTTTAAATATAATTGATTCTATTGTATAATAGGTGCATGAAAAATAAAATTTATCTTGCTATTTTTGTTGTATGTGGTTTGTTGGCTGCATATTTTGTATTTAGAGCATTTACAGATAAAGAAATGTTTGCGTTTGTCAATATACTTTTTGCAATACCAATAGGCGCGACAAGCTTAATCTTTTTCTTTCTCTTTGTTTACGGAAAAATTTATAATAATCCTGAAAAATTCAGCAACAAAAATCCAATACATACTACGATAAAATTATCTCCTAATATCATCCGTGGAATTGCTCTAGTATTGGTATTTTTATTTTTAATAATAAACAATTTATCGTTACCTAGCGGTTATATACCATTTCTCAGCGGATTATTTTTAATAATAGAGATGTTTTCTCTACCACTTGCTTTTATTTTGTTTATTGTAAGTATGTTCGAAAAAAATTAGCCGAGACTTATGAGCTCCACTTATGGATGGGTTGTATTTACTAAATTTTAGTTAAAATTTCTGCATCACCTTCAGTTATCAAAATAGTGTGTTCAAAATGGGCGCTGTTTTTGCGGTCGGCTGTGCGAAAAGTCCAATCATCATCATCTATGGTCACATTTTTTGTACCGAGATTTAGCATAGGTTCAAGAGCGACAATCATCCCTGGTACAAGCTTCTCCCCTTTTCCCTTTTTCCCAAAATTTGGAATAAAAGGATCTTCATGAATTTTCACACCGACACCATGACCAGCGAGAACTTCCACAATACCATATTTTACTTTTTGAGCACAGACAAAACTCTCTATCGCATAGCCTATGTCCCCTACGGTATTGCCACCAATAGCCGCATCTATCCCCAGGTGCAAAGCTTTCTCTGTAATTTCCAAAAGTTTTAAATTCTCAGAACTAATTTTACCCACTGGCACAGTGATAGCCATATCTGTAAAAAGTCCTTTGTGTTTAGTCCCTAAATCAATAGAAACTATATCTCCTTCTTTTAAAATTCTATCTTTACTTGGAATTCCATGCACCACTTCATCATTCACAGAGACACACAAAGTTGCCGGAAACGGCGAGCTGGCTCCTTCTGGCCGATAATTTAAAAATGCAGGAGTGTCTCCCAATTCACGAATAAATTGCTCTGCATAAGTATCTAAATCTTTTGTAGAAACACCCGGTGCGACTTTATCTGCTACTTTATAAAGTACAATAGCCAAGTTTTTACATCCTTCGCGTATTATATCTATTTGTTCTTTTGTTTTTATTATTATCATGAAATTATTGTTCCCATAAACTTCTCTCCATTTAAACACTTCTCTAAATTATCTATCGGTTTACCATTCATAATAAATACAGTCATACCATTTTTTTCTGCTGTTTCCGACGCTATAGGGTCAAAAGGAGTATTTAGTCCTGGATTCCATTCTTTAGGAATTAATGCACGGTAGTCTGCCCAAGAAATTTGCTCTATCTTTTTAGCATCTGGGTTTATCTTTGGATCAATATCATATACATAATCCGTATTTGATAAATTAATTATTTTTTTCGCTCCCAATGCCTCCGCTCCTTTGACTGCATCCCAATCCGTACTGCGCCCGGGCCGGAAAGCTGAACCGATGATGATAGGTTTTTCATAAACAATACTGTTGGAAAAATCCGTGATCACTTCTCTATGTGCATATTCTCCAAAAAGAACACGCAATAATTCAGCATTTAATTTCAATGATGCAATACCTATCCAATCTAAATCTTCATCTGAAGGACTGCAAATTTCTTTTGCAACATTCTGATATTTTCTGCAAATTTTTCCTCCACCGGTAATGATTATAAATTTTTTACCTTTATCAACTTGAGAAAGTATCAATTCTTTGAAATTCTGCAAGAAACTAACGTCTATCTCCTCTGGAACAATGAGTGAGCCACCTAAAGAGATAATAATAGTTTCTTCTTTCATAATTAGTAGCCTAGTGCCTTAATAATATCTTTATGTACGTCTTCTACTGATTGCTCTCCGTTTATCGTATGTACTTCATATCCTTGTTTATCTTTAAAATAATTCATAGCAGGAACAACTTTGTTTTTATACTCATTGAATCTTTTTGTAAGGCCTTCTTTTGTATCATCTTGTCGTCCTCGCAATAAATTTCTTTTCATCGCTTCTTCTTCAGAAAGCTCAATATATATTATTTTAATATCATCACGTTTGAAAAATTTCATCATCTCTTCAAAAACAACACTTTGAGAATCAGTACGAGGATAACCGTCTGCAATTAGATTTTTATCTGAAGAAAGATTTGAAATTAAAATATTAATGAATACAGCATCAGTCAAAAAATCTGGTACTAAAATACCATTATGTACGTATTCTTTTACTAAATCGGCAGTATAGTTGCCAGATTCTATGAGTTTTCTAAACCCATCCCCTGTACCAGCATATACGGATTCCCTGCCATCTTTAGCTTTTAAGAAATCTATGAGTAGCTTGACCTGGGTTCCCTTGCCTGAACCAACTTGTCCAAAAAATACAAAAGTCTGTGGTTGCATATGTGCTATAATAGCATAAATTATGAAAAAAGAAATTATAACTATTTGTGGAGGCTTGGGAAGCGGAAAGTCTAGCACTGCAAAAAAAGTAGCTGAAATTTTAGGTTTTCAACATTTCTCTTCAGGTGACTTTTTTAGACAAGTGGGTTTAGAGCTCGGTTTGTCTATAAATGAAATGAATATAAGAGCAGAAACAGATCCAAAGATAGATGAAATGACAGACAAAAAGTTGCAGGATATGCGCAATACAGAAAAAGTCGTCATTGATTCACGAACAGCATATCACTGGATACCAGAGTCATTCAAAATATATCTGGACTTATCACCAGAGATTGCAAAAGACAGAGTTTTAAATAGTATAAAAGAAAATAAATTGAGAATGGAGAGTGAGCAAGTTTCTTCAGTTGAAGAAGCATACCAAAAAATGCACGAGCGTTTTCTAAGCGAACAAAAAAGATATTGGACTTTGTATAAAATAGACAATACAGATAAAAGTAATTTTGATCTAATCATAGACACAAACAAAAACAACCTAGAACAGGTTGTCGACATTATCGTTACTGAATATAAAAAGTGGACAGAAGAAAAATAAGAGAAGATTAATATTCTCGCATTGAAATTTGTGCGTCTACTTTCTTTATCAAATCAAGTACTACTGAGACTACGATGAGTACAGACGTTCCTCCTAGAGCAAAAGATGGATTGCCAGTAGCAAATTGCATAATGAGTGGCAAAACTGCAATAAAGCCGAGGAATGTAGCCCCGAGGAATGTAATACGACTTAATACTTTTGAAATATATTCTGAAGTAGAAGAACCTGGACGAATTCCTGGAATAAATGCACCATTTTTTTGTAAGTTAGTTGAAAGTGCTTCCGGATCAAAAGTAACTGCTGTATAAAAATAAGTAAAAATAAATACAAAAATAAAATACAATACTGCATAAAGTACACTAGTCTGAGTAAATGCCATCAAAATATCAGAAATTTTAGCCAGCACAACATTGGAATATCTAGATAAGAAAGTACCGATCATTTGAGGAAAAAGTAAAATAGAAAGCGCAAAAATTATCGGAATAACTCCTGCTTGGTTTACTCGTAGTGGCAAATAAGTAGAACCTCCACCAAACATTTTCATACCCCTCACTCTCTTCGCATAAGTAACAGGGATGGGACGTTCTGCTTCAGTGACTAGAACTATTCCCGCTAAAATTATCAAACCAATAACAGCAAGTACTAGGTATAAAGGAATTTGAGAAACATCAAAAGTGAATATTTGTTCTCCAACCCATGAAGGCAGTCTAGAAACTATACCAGCAAAGATTATCAAAGAAACTCCATTTCCTATACCAAACTCAGAAATGAGTTCTCCGATCCACATTATCAATAATGCTCCAGCCACTATAATAACTAAGTTTGTAAAACGATCAAAAGAAGTTAAGTTGAAAATAATATTCTGTTGTTCAAGTATATATAAAAGACTAAATCCTTGAATAGCAGCCAAGGGGACAGTAAGAAGTCTACCGTATTGAGCAAATTTCTTTTTCCCTGCTTCTCCTTCTTCATGATAAATCTTTTTCAAAGCAGGAACCATGATAGTCAAAAGCTGCATAATGATAGAACCAGTAATGTATGGCCCTACACCTAGCATAATAATAGAAAGATTTGAAAGTCCACCTCCAGAAAATATATTCAAAATACCAAAAAATTGATTGTTTGAGAGAAATCGCTCCAATGCTACAGTATCAATTCCTGGTATAGGGATAGCTGAAAGTAATCTAAATATTATCAACGCAAAAAAAACAAATAGCACTCTATTGCGCAAACTACTGTCTGTCCAGATTAATTTTAATTTATTCCAAAAATTTTGCATATCTATTTAAATCTTATCTAATTTTTATCTTTTTCCCTTTGATATTTAATCTTTTGCGAATTTCCGAAAATTTCTCAGTCTTAGATGCAAGTTTGTCTTTTTCTACTACAAAAACTTTTTGAATAGATTTAAATTGATAACCACGATTCTTTGGTAATTTCTTAATAATATCACGAAGTTCTGGGCGACGCTTGTTTCCAGCACGAGCTGTCTGCCCCTTGCCTCCTCTGCCTGAAGTCTTAGCATGTTTGCCTCCTCTGCCCACTAGCCTGTCTTTCTTATTTTTATGTTGTCTTTTTAAATTATGTATTTGCATTTTTTTAGCTTATAGCTTATAACTTCTAGCTTTTAGTATTTTCTTCAGGCAAAACAACTTCTTTATTATCAATAACTACACTTTCCGTAACTTCTTTTTCGTGTTTCAAAGCAATAGTAGACAATGCTACCATAACTGCTTTAGCATTATTTAATTTATTCTTACTATTAGAAAGAATTTTACCTGTTATATCTTTAATGCCGGATAGTTTTATTATGTCACGAATGACTGAACCAGCTACTAGCCCACGTCCTTTGTTTGGCATCAACACTATCTGAGAACTTGAAAACTTTGCAGAAAGCTGATGAGGGATAGACATAGTCTTTGTAAGATTTAGTTTCACCATATTTTTCTTAGCATTTCGGAGAGCCTTATTTATTGCTAAAGCAGTATCTCCAGCTTTACCAAGACCCAAACCTACTCTTCCCTTTTTATCACCAGCCACCAAAGCAACACTAAAAGAAAATCTGCGTCCTCCTGCTACGACACGAGTGACACGACGAATATCGAGAATCTTTTGATCAAATTCTGGTTTGACTCTATTGAAAGAAGATGGTCTACGACCACTATTTCTTTTATCTCTTGTGTTTTCTTTTGGTTTTTCCATAAATTTATATTAAAATTCCAAACCCGCAGAGCGAGCTGTGTCAGCTACTAATTTTATTCGTCCGGTATATTTGAAACCATTACGATCAAAAACAACTTTTTTTATTTTATTTTTTAATGCAGCTTCAGCTATAGCATTTCCTACTTCTTTAGCTCTCTCTGTCTTTGTGCCTTTTGTTATCTTTACATCACTTGCTTGCACTAAAGTCTTACCAGTCACATCATTTATAACTTGGGCATAAATAAATTTATTGGAACGAAATACTGTAAGACGAGGACGTGCCTCTGTGCCTTGGATCTTTGTCCTTATCTTTTTCTTTAATCGTATTCTTTTGTCAGTTTTGTTTTGCATTTTATTTATACTGTTTTCTTACCTTGTTTTCGTCTGATAACTTCGTCCTCATAACGCATACCTTTACCCTTATATGGTTCTGGTTTCTTTAGAGCACGTACACTAGCAGTAAAATTGCCTACCAATTCTTTATCAATACCAGTGATTGTGATGTTATTCTTCTCAGCAGTAGCAGTTATGCCTTCTGGGATAGGAACAATGACAGGGTGAGAAAAACCTAGAGCAAAATGAAGTTCTTTGCCTTTGACTTCAGATTTAAATCCAACTCCTTCCAATATTAATTTCTTTTGATAAGGCTTCTCTACCCCATCAATCATATTTTTTATATGTGAAGCATATGTACCCCAAAGAGATTTCGAAAACTTATCATTTCTTTTTATATTTAAAGTTATTACATTATTTGCAATAGTGATAGTGATGTCATTTCTAAATGTCTTACTGAGTGTGCCCTTTGAACCTACTACAGTAATAGTATTACCCAAAGAAGACTCACTCTGTGTGATTTTTATTCCTGCTGGTATTAAAATTTCTTGTTTTCCAATTCTTGACATAAATTTTTTTATTCAGGACATCCGATGTCCACTTGGACATCGGATGTCCAAGTCTTTACCATAATCTAAACAAAGCTTCTCCTCCGACTTGTTCTTTTCTGGCATCTTTCCCTGATAAAATCCCTTTCGGTGTAGATAGCACAAGCAATCCTGAACCGTTTCTAACAGAATGTATATCTTTCATTCCAAAATAAACTCGACGAGATTGTTTTGAAATTCTTTCTACCTCTGTAATTCTTGGTTTATTGTCTACATACAAAAGTCCTACTTCCAATACTGGTTGTCCTTTTTTTATCTTCTTTGAAACATCAGAAACATAACCTGCCTTTTTTAAACATTCGCCAATGGCATTTTTCATTTTAGAATATGGAAGAGATACAGATTCTTTACCTGCTAAACTTCCATTCTTCATTATTATTATCATGTTTGAAATTGAATCCATATATTTTTAGATTACCAAGAAGACTTGCGAACACCTGGGAGCATACCCTCATTTGCTAATTCTCTAAAACAAATACGACAAATACCAAAGTCTCTCATAAAAGCATTGCCTCGGCCACAACGAAAACATCGATTTTTAGCTCGAGTGGAAAATTTTGGTGTTTTTTTACTTCTTGCTACGACTGATGTTTTTGCCATCCCATTAAAAAATTTAAATAATAAACTCCCTATTATCTACTAGTTCGTTGATTTTCTAACGGGACAAGTAAATAAATGTCCATTTATAGGGGATATCTTGTGTATTTTCTTAAAACTCAGAAACTATCTGAAAAAGCCTTAAGGAGAAACACAGATCAAACCTAGCTCTTGGACCCCTCTATACTAGCAAACATTACCAAATTAGTCAAATTATGCGTAATGGTTCAATAGCTTGGCACCACCCACATGGAATATTATTAAGGTATGCCATATACAACAAACAAGAATATGCCACGAATCAGACGCGAAGCAGTGCGTCTAGTTAAACGTGGTTGGAGTGCA
>Ga0209417_1003382_pt1 | contig 21508 bp, 23 predicted proteins | sample RifGroF2_FD_184002 | JGI IMG/M metagenome (GOLD analysis project Ga0209417, IMG submission 184002) | Groundwater microbial communities from Rifle, Colorado, USA - Groundwater F2 (SPAdes) (version 2) | ecosystem: Environmental > Aquatic > Deep subsurface > Groundwater | place: Rifle, Colorado... | reverse complement strand
GATTTCTTGTTGATCTCCTAATGGTTGTGTTTCCATAAATTTTTTAAATAATAAATCTTTTAATTATATCATTTTTTGCTCCGCAAAACTAGGCCAAATAATGGCATATAACGTTTCGCACTATGCGAACTTGTGCAGGTGTAAAATAGCCGAAGGCGGACACCTACACAAGTTGGGTGAAGGTTTTCAGGCTGCGCGAAGCCAGCCGATCAGAAAACCTGAACCGCATAGTGCGTGTTAGGCGCTGTAGTGAAAAGCCAAGCCAGTCCAAAAGAGTGGCTTGCATGTGCTAATTTATTTTTGCTCTTGTTCATCAAGTTTACTCATTTCAAAATCTACAACAATTCTTTTAAGTCTTCCTGCTAACCCTAGAAGAGCTTGCTGTGTTTGAACCAAATCACCAAGAAGCTGCGCTTTTTTGTATCCTGCTTCGCCCTCTTGGTCAATTTTTGTTTGCGCCAAGTGACTTAATAACTCCCCTGGTCTAAGGACTCGTTCTCGTATTTCTTCTGCAGTAGCATTTCTTCTAAATCGAGATGCAAGTTGCGCAGCTTCGATTTCGGACGCAAGTCTTTCTATGGCAGCCATGCCTTGCTCTACCAAAGGATCTGCAAGCTCTTCTGCTCTACGTTCTGCATCAAGAATGACTTGGGGTTTCTCGAGGGATGGATTGAATTGTTCTGGGATTGATGACATAAACAAAAATAAATTAGCACATAATCTAAATACGTCAAGTATTTTGGCTTTTCACTATGGCGCCTAACGTTTCGGCATAGCCGAAGTTTGGCAGTGGTAAAATTGGGAGCAACGCGACCGACCACTGCCAAATTTGGGTGAGCGAGCGTTAAAAATAAGGTTATTTTTTAAATGTTTTAAATAAAAAAATTACAATGATGGCAATCGCAACAGATCCTAATAAAACCTCTTTGTTATCGCGTATATCAAATAGATTTTCTAATACTAATACGCTTAGAACCCATACTGCTAAAACTATAAGTGCTTTCCAGATATATTGAGCGATTTTTTTCATATTCGATGTGTTAAAAAATAACCATATTTAGCGAGCGAACCGGCTATGCCGTGTTAGGCGTTGTTGTTATTTTTTATTTCTTTATATTTTTCCCTATATCTCCATAAATTAAAGAAACCAAATCCCAAAAAAATTATCGTTACTATTAATAGGGCCCAGTGATAGTTTGTTATGACGACGCCCAATAATGTTAGCCCGATTCCAAAACTGACTTCAAATGTAAAACGAAACTCATTGGCAAAATCGATCTCACGTTTGTCGACAAATTCAATATCATCAACATGATATTTGCCTTTAACGCCACTGAGATCAATGTGTCCAGATTTTGCCATAGTTATTCTTTTTTGATTAAAGAATCCAACAGTTTCTCTTTTTCCTCATCAGACATTTTTTCTGGTAACGAATCTTTAATTATCGATCGGGCGTCGTCATAAGTAATTACGCCCTTTTTCATAAGTGCGTTCATTACATTGAAGACTAGTTGGATTGGGTCGAAAGGCCCTATACGAATGCCCATAATTTTTTGGGGATTATTTTCAAATCAATCATATTAGTTTAGATAAAAAATAGCAATTGCGCCTAACGTTCGCGACTTTGCGAAGTTGTTGCACGGTACAATTTATCGCGAAGCGATTCACCGCGCAACAATTTGGGTGGAGTGAGCCGCAGGCGAACGGAACCGCAAAGTCGCTGTTGTGTGATGAAATTTAACCGACTATAATTGAGTTACTGTTAGAAATTTTTTATGAATTTACTTTTGAAAATAATTGGCGGAATTGGCATTGGCTTTGGAGTTTTAATTATGCTTACAGATCCTACTTTGATGCCGCCATTAAATACTGGTTCAGGTGTAACACAAATGTTTGGATTAGGTATTGCTGGTTTAGGATATTGGATATATCAAAAGGGTGAGAAATAGTTTAGTGATTATCCATGTAATTTTCGATTATTAGATAGACCGTAGCGATAGACATTGAAACAAGGCCAAGTTGAATTGCTCCGCCAATTCCGCCGTAAGCTAATCCAAAGAATGCGCCTATTCCTATTATAATAAAAAATTTCTTAATTGAGTTATCTTTTTTGTGCTCCATTGTTTTTGAGGTTAAATTTTTTCACACAACGTTCGCGTGTATGCGATGTTGCGATAGCAATATGGGTGAAGCGAAGCGGAACCGCATACACGCTGTTAGGCGATGTGCCACCCATTTTTTATTCCTTAGAAATTAATTGAACATTATTACATGATTCAATTGGTTGTGTCGTTTGTTTTGAAAAGTTTGTTGAGAAAGTAAAATAATCTCCGTCGGTTGTTGGGTCGTTATAGCTTCCGCCAAAATAATAACAACTTTCTAGTTTCCAATTATCTGTTTCGGACAGAGCAAAAACTTTCATTATTCCCTCTCCTGAACCCGCCCCATTTTGATCGACAACAGTTAATAGTAATTTTTGATTATCTACCATTAGGTAGTAAGGATTATTTTTATTTGTAGTTTCTGCGTCCTTGATTTCTATTAACTTAGACCACTGTGTATCGCCTTGTTCCGCCACAAGAACTCCAGCAAACATAGGAGTAAAATCATTTGGTAATGTTAAAACAACATTCATCGAATCACGAAGAACAAGTGCAAGTAGGATATTATCTATTTTGAAATATTTTTTAATTTGACCAGCATCAATATCTGATGGAAGTATCAGCTTTGGATTGTCGACTTCTTCAATTGTTGAATTATTTTTTAGTGTTTGATCTATTTGTGCCGAAAATGAAAGTTTTTGCTCGTTTGTATTTTCCAATTGCTTTGTGGGTTCATTTGGTGGAAACGTTGAGCAACCAGCAAGAAACAAACTAGTAAATATTAATGTGATGACAATTTTGCTTTTCATAAAGTTTTGATTAAAAGGTTAAAAATGGGTGGCATTTCGCCTAACGTCCGTGCCTAACCGAAGTTTTTTGCATTGGTATAATATGCCCGGAGGGCGACCAATGCAAAAAACTTGGGTGAGCCCGCAGGCGAACCGGTTAGGCGCTGTTAGCTGATGTCGAGAAAGAGCAAGTTATTAATCTATTTTTAATGGCTCACCCATTTGGTCTACGATACTGGCTGGATTCAAAATTTGCAGAATTTGTCTTAAATGTTTGCCCATGGGGTCTGTTTCAAGAACATGATTTCTTTCGAAATCCTCTCCGGGCGTGTGCCTGAAACAGTATTTAAAGTCTACTAATGGTAATCTGTCAGGGGAATGCTGTCTTCCGGTTATACCTTCCAAAAAAATTACTCGATAGATACCCCAACCAAAGGCTTCTGTTTCTGCCATATGTTCCTTCCCAGGTACAGGATACACAAGACAATTTTCGGTTTTCCATCCTAAACTTTGGTTTCTGTTAATGTCTTTGAGTGATCTTGAGAGAGCCCGGAAAGGTTTCGGAATTAATCCAAGCTCCAATAGTTTCGCATGAGCTTCTGCAAATTTTGAAGTATCTTGTGTAAATACATCTACCACCATAGGGAAAGGGAGGTTTTCTGGTAACCATTCTAATTCTGGTGGTACGTAGTCACGTTTTTCCATAATTATATATTTTTAGGTTTGTTAAAATAGATTATTAATTTTGAAAAATCAACCTTTCTGGTCTTTCTCGATTTCAGCTAACTCGAGTTTAGGCGACGTATTTCAGGAAAAGTTAATAAAAATTTAACATTTTTGTAATATAGGTATTGTAAAATAAAGGATTAGAGAAAGTCTATATCAAATTATCCTTAATCCTTATTGGTTATGAAACCTTATTTACAATCAGTTACCGAGGAATTGAAGCTCAGGAATTATAGTCCACGAACCGTGAAAAGTTATATCGCCTGTTTGCGAGAATATTTTTTATTTGTAAAAAAGTCGCCTAAACTCGATATTGAAAATATTAAGGAATTTCTTTTAAAAAAACAACAACAAGGATGCGCTTCTCAAACTTTAAATCTTTATTTATGCAGTATTAAATTTTTTTATAGAGAAATTCAGCAAATTAAACAAGATTTTCATTTAAAATTTGCTAAAAAACCAACGAGGCTTCCTTTCGTTTTATCGCGTAATGAGATTCAGAAAATCATAAACACCATTTCCAATTTTAAACATCGGCTCCTTATTTCTTTGGCTTATGGAGCGGGATTGAGGGTTAGTGAAGTTATTCATCTTAAAATAAAAGATGTGCAAATCGAAGAAGGTTTTCTTTATATCCGGCAAGCCAAGGGGCAACGAGATCGTCTCGCCCTATTGCCTGATAAATTAAAAGAAGAAGTTCAAAAAATCATTTGGGGCAAAAAGAAAGATCAATACCTGTTTGAAAGTGAAAGAGGAGGGATATTAACCACTAGAACGGCTCAAAAAATTTTCACTTTGGCTTTTGAAAAATCCGGGATTCAAAAGCAAGCTACTTTCCATTCTCTGCGCCATAGTTTTGCCACACACCTTTTGGAAAATGGGGTTGATTTGCGGTACATTCAGACGCTTCTTGGACATCAAAATATTCGTACCACACAACGTTATACTCACGTGACTCATGCGGCCTTAACTCACATCAAAAGTCCCTTAGATCGATATTGTACTTAATCGCTAATGTTGTATCATCGTTGTGTTGATTTTGATTTTTTTTGTAAATATTTTATATGGAAAAAATTTTAGACCTTGACTTGAAAACCGAATTTAAACGCGCCATTATAGTCGCGAAATTTGATCAAAAGGTCATGCGTGCCGTGGCTCATGATCGAGCACTCACACGTCCGGCATTGTTTTTCATCATTTTATCGTCGCTTGCCGGGGCAGCGGGTTCACTCATTTTCCCGATTCGCTATGGGGAAGTGATTTATGTCCCTACTTTTTTTGATGCGCTTTTTAATGCGATTTCCGCCATTTTTTTTGTGGGTCTTGTTTTGTATGTATTGAATTTTATTGCGGATCGTTTTTTCCAAGGAAAAGGAACTTTTCTTATGTTTTTTAGAGTGGTTGGTTATGGGTATGTGGTGGGGATTTTAAACCTTTTTCCTGTATTGAATTTTGCCGTGGGGATTTGGATGTTGATTCTTTTATGGAAAATCTTAATTTATGTTAAAGAATTGACGCCGCGCAACGCTGTTTTTACTTTGGTGATCCTCATGGTTTTGGGTGTTTTTTTTGGCATGCTTTGGGGAAATTTGAATCCCGGTGATCTTTATGGAGGATTGTATGTGATGCCAACAAGTCCTTAACCTGGTTTATTTTAATCGCAAATATGGTTGATATACTTCGATTTCTTAAGGGGCAACGCAAAATCGTAGCGCTCACGGCTTATGATTATTCGATGGCGCAAATTTTACCCGATTGTGGAGTGGATGTGCTTTTGGTCGGGGATTCGTTGGGAATGGTGGTTTTGGGGTATAACAGTACGCATTTTGTGACTATAGAGGATATGATTCGGCATACCCAAGCGGTGATGAGGGGTGAGGCTAAAGCTTCGGGCTCGAGTTTAGTGGTTGCGGATATGCCGATTGGGACTTGTGATACGCCAAAATCAGCGCTTAAGCATTGTAGGCGAATGGTGGCGGAGACTGAGGTAAAAGCTGTTAAAATTGAAGGGAACGCTGAGGTGTGCAAAGTGGTGATAGACAGTGGAATTGCGGTAATGGGGCATACCGGATTGAAGCCTCAAACGGCTCAAAAGATGGGGATTTGTGGGAAACAAACCAAAGAAGCTCAAGCGATTTTTGATGAAGCGATTGCGCTTGAAAAAGCCGGGTGTTTTGCGCTTGTTTTGGAGTGTGTGCCCTCGTCTTTGGCCAAGCGTATTACGGAAAAATTGAGCATCCCGACGATTGGGATTGGCGCTGGGCCTGATTGTGATGGGCAGATTTTAGTGACGCACGATATTTTGGGTTTATTTACGGATTTTCAACCGAAATTTGTGAAACAGTATGGGAATGTGCGGCAGAGTATCGAAAAGGCGGTGCGCGGGTTTGTGGGCGAAGTAAAATCAGGCGTTTTTCCTGGGGATGTCCATCATTCTTAAGTCGTTTTCATGTTGAAACGTTCTCATCATATGGGTATTGCGCTTTGCGTCCTTGCTGCTCTTTTATGGGGGACTAATGGAATTTTTGTTAAAAAAATTGTGGGCATTACGCCGTTGGGGATCACCTCTTTTCGTCTTTTGTTTGGATTTTTGGGCATCGTTTTTCTCATCACGTACCAACGTCGTTGGAGTGAAATTAAAGTTTCCTTAAAAGATTTTTTCCCCTTTTTCGGACTTGGATTTATTATGAATGTGAATGTTTTGTGGGCCATGCATGCTTTTCGTTTAACGACGGTGGCCAATGCGGCCATCGTCAGCAATACGACTCCTATTTATGTTACGTTTTTTGCTTGGTGGATCCTTAAAGAAAAAACGAGTTCAAAGGAATGGATGGGGATTGGGCTCACTTTCTTGGGTATTTTTTCTATTTTTTCGTCTCATGAGATTTCGTTAACGTCTGCTGATTTTTTTGGGAATTTTTATGCGCTGTTGTCTGCCATTAGTTTTGCTATTTATATTGTTGTGGGGCGAAAATTGCGTCAGTCCTATTCTTATTTGACATCGATGTTTTGGGTTTTCGGCTGGGGCGGTTTATTCGGATTGATCGAAAGTGTTTTGATGAGGAGTCCTTTGTGGGATCACCCTGACTGGAATGATTTTTATTATTTAGTGGTCATGGGTATTTTGGGAACGTTGTTTGGTCATACATTGTTCAATGCTTCTTTGAAAATCATTCGTGCTTCAATGGCCAGCACCATCAATTTACTTTCTCCTGTTGCGTCCATTGTTTATGCGATGATTTTTTTACAGGAAAGGCCGACGATGTTGACGGTTTTTGGATTGATCTTGGTCATTTATGGGATTTATTTTGTCAATATTTTTGCACCCAAAAAAGGCTATGAATAGTATTGGGTTTGTCCCCACGATGGGGTATCTTCATGAAGGGCATTTGAGCTTGGTGCGTGCGGCTCGTCAATATTGCGATCGAGTGGTGGTGAGTATTTTTGTGAATCCTACTCAATTCGAACCGGGTGAAGATTTTAAGCGGTATCCTCGTGATGAGGAGCGTGATCGGAAAATGTTGGAAGGACTTGGAGTGGATGAGATCTGGTGTCCAACTGTTTTTGATATTTACCCGGAGGGATTTGTGAATGCTGAGCGCATTGAGCCGCCTGATGCGTTGACATCGGTGCTGTGTGGGCGTGATCGGCCACATCATTTTTCCGGAGTAGCGACGGTGGTTAAGCGATTATTTGAACATGTCCAACCCACCGATGTTTATTTTGGGCAAAAGGATTTTCAACAAACACGAGTTGTGGATTGGCTCATCGATCGTTATTTTAAGGGGATTCGATTGCATGTTCTTCCTACGGTGAGAGAAGCGGATGGTTTGGCTATGAGTTCGCGAAATGTTCATCTCTCAGGGGAGGAACGCAAACACGCTGTTTTGCTTTATCAAACATTGAGTGAGGTCAAAAAGCGTTTTGAAAGTGGGGAACGACGAGTGAGTGTTTTGCTCGAAGCTTTTGAAGTTTTGCAAAACGATCCGTTGATGGAGGTGATTTATGCCGAAATTCTGGAAGCGAATTATTTGAAATCCATCTCGATTGTTGATCGATCAGCTGTGGTTTTTGGAGCAGTGCGTATGGGAAAAACTCGGTTGATCGATAATGTTGAGCTTTTTTTGTAATTTTTTGTTCATATTTTTTTAATAATTTTGAAAGGTTTTATTCATGCGCAGTATGCTAAAATGAAGCGGGTGGCGCCCTCCCCCCTGGGTGGGAGGGGAAGTGCGTGGAGGCAAGGATTAAAAATTTAAATTGAAATGATTAGGTTATGCTGACCAATAAAAAAATTCTCCTCGGCGTTTCCAGCAGTGTGGCTATTTATAAAGCCTTGGAATTAATTCGCCTTTTAAAAAAGCAAGGTGCGGATGTTCAGGTTATGATGACTTTAAATGCTACTAAGTTGATTTCCCCTCAGCTTTTTCAGGCGATTTCTGGTCATCCGGTGCAGGTTGAGTTGTTTGCGGCTCATGGGCATGATTCTATGCCGCATCTTATTAGCTCACAGCAAGTGGATTTAATGCTACTTGCTCCGGCTACAGCTAATTTAATTGGTAAATTGGCCATTGGTTTGGCTGACGATTTAATTTCCACTGCTTTTTTAGCCACAAAGGCACCTGTTTTACTTGCTCCGGCTATGAATGATCAAATGTATCAGCATCCAATTGTCCAGGAGAATATTGCTAAATTGCGATTAATAGGAGTGACAGTGGTTGAGCCAGGACTAGGATTTTTGGCGTGTGGTAGTTATGGATGGGGTCATTTGGCTAATCTTGAAACGATTCTTCTTTATGCTAAAAAACTTTTAACTATTCAAGATTTAAAGGGTAAAAAAGTGCTTATCTCCGCTGGGCGAACCGTGGAATCTATTGATCCGGTTAGAATTTTAACTAATCGATCTAGCGGCAAAATGGGATTGGCTTTTGCAAAAACTGCTTTTTTGCGTGGAGCTAAGGTGATTGTAATCTCCGGCGCAGTTGAGATTAAATATCCGGAGGTTCCAAATTTAGAGGTGTTTTTCGTGGAGTCAACACAGGAGATGAATGTTGCGATTTTGAAGTATTTTCCTAAGACAGATATGTTTATTTCTGCGGCTGCGGTTTGTGATTATGCTCCGGTTCAGACTTTGCTTTCTAAGCATAAAAAATCCAAAAATAAGGGTATGATTTGGAATCTATTTTTAAAAGAAAATCCTAATATTTTAGGAAAAGTTTTGCAAAAAAAGAAGTCTGGTCAAAAGATAGTCGCTTTTGCTTTGGAGACTGATGAAGTGTTTAAAAATGCTAAAAAGAAATTCATGTCCAGCGGAATTGATTACTTAGTGGCCAATGAGCCTGGGGTAATTGGACAGGAGCAGGGGCAATTTATAATTTTTGAAAAAAATCATAATGAAATTGTTTTTTTGGATAAATTTGCTTTAAGTTCATTAATATTTGACCGTTTAGGTGTTTAGTTAGAGGTGGGGTTTTTAGGTTTATGAGATTGCTTAATATTAAATTTTGAGGTATAATTTAAAGATTAATTTTAATAAGCTAATCATGGCAGATGATCAGCCGTTAAATGTAGGTGGGTTTGGTGGGACTGGGCAGGATTCGAAAAAGCCAAGATCGCGACGTAGACGTCGAAGGCCAAAGATTAAGCAAGTAAATCCTCCTCCTGTTTTTAATCCACCAGTAGGGGATCTTTCGGTGATGGAAGGCGAATTAAGGGATCAGTTAAAGAGGCCAAGTGTGGATGTTTTAGCAAAAGAGAAAAGGCAAGCTGCAATTAAGGCTAAGCAAAGATCATTTTCTAAGCCTGTTTCTGATATGCCAGCGGTTTATTCGTCGGATGACTCATCGAGCGATTATAAAAGTTCTTTAAATTCGCAATCGCAAACTATTGAACCGTCACAACCGGAATCTGATTTGGTTTTACCTCTTGATTTACAAACAGAGTCAGATTCACAATTAAATTTTGGGCAGCAACCTGAACCAAGCCTACAACCTGAACCAAGCCTACAACCTGAACCAAGCTTACAACCTGAACCAAGTTCACAACCTGAACCAAGCCTACAACCTGAACCAAGCCTGCAACCTGAACCAAGCTTACAACCTGAACCAAGCTTACAACCTGAACCAAGCTTACAACCTGAACCAAGCTTACAACCTGAACCAAGTTCACAACCTGAACCAAGCCTACAACCTGAACCAAGCCTGCAACCTGAACCAAGCTTACAACCTGAACCAAGCCTACAACCTGAACCAAGCCTACAACCTGAACCAAGCTTACAACCTGAACCAAGCCTACAACCTGAACCAAGCTTACAACCTGAAAATAATTTTGATTATGCTCCAACTTTTGGTGCTCCTAATTCTGAATCAGATCAGAATTCACAATTTGATCCATGGGCTAATCCTGATGAGTCAATAGATACTGCCCAGATGAAATCTCAAGCAAACTTTGAATCACAGGCAATTTCTAATTCAGAGTCACAGTCACAACCACAGCCCTCATCCGAATTTAATAATAAAATTAACGACGATCCTTTTTCTATGGCTGCTGAATTTAACCCTAACTCTTCGGTTACGCCGGAATATCATTTGGAGCCTGAATCAAAATTTCCAGAAAAAGATTTAACTTCAACTATCTCTCATGAACCGACACCGGATTTTTCTGTTGAGGAACCTCTTGAAGGAGAGTTAATGGAGCCACCTAGTCCGCAGAGTCCTAAGGATGATCAAATTAAGGTTGAATCTGGAATTGAAGATTTGTCTTTAAGTGGTGGAATTATTCAAAAAGTGAGGCAATTATTACAGGAAGCTAATCTTACTACGCGTCATTTAAAGTTTTGTTGCGGTGGTGTGGTGGTAGTTATTTTAGTGATTATTATTGGAATGGTGATGATTCCTTGGGTGCTTAGGCAGGGAACTTCTTTTTTGAAGGGAAATAGTAATCATGTTGAGCAGGAGCAGGAGCAGGAGCAGGAGGTAAGTGCGCCTTCTACCGAAAATCCGGATGATAATAATGAGCCGGATTTACTACCGCCCAATAGTGGCCCGGTTTGGGTTGATCCTTCGGTGTATAGTGGCTTGCTACTTGGAGAATTAGCTCAAACTAAGTCATTGGTAGTAACTGGTTTGGAAATTGGTTTGCAGTTGGGGATGGAGAATATTTTGGTTGATTTTTCAACAAAATTTCAGCAATTTGTGACTGAGCAGGAACTTATTTATAATTTTTATTATACTGATTTGAATGAGTTGCTTAATGCTTCTGGTGATCGAGTGGCGACTTTGGATGATTATTACAATCAATTTAAGGATACCTATAATTCTGGAGTGGCACATTATAAGGAAGTTCAAGATATAAGGGCTATATTTTTAGCTCAATTTAAGGAAAACGAGCCGATAAAAGTGACTCGTCAAGCTGAGTTTTTTGCTTTGGTCAAAGATTTTGATGGAGATAATGCGGAACAAGCTTTACTGCGGTTTATTGATATTTCGCAAGCCCAGGTCGCTATTAAGGCAAAATATCTTGCTTTTGGTAAAGTAGAAGAGAGGTATAAATCTTTTTTGGAAAAAAGCGCGCAGCGTCTTAAGGATATTGATCTTAATCGGGAAGCTTTAATTGCTGGAGTACAGGTAGTTGATATTTATGGATCTGATTTAGATTTGATCTTAACAGAGGAACAGTTAACTAATCCTGATTTAACCCAAGAGTAAGTTTTTGAGCTTTTGACTAAAATATGCTAGAGTTAATTCTCTTTAGGTTGAGGGGGAATTAATTTTTAGCCCATTTTACAGTGGGAGTAACGATTGAAACTATTTTGGAAAGGGCGAAAACTTTTATCCCCAACTTAAATGCCGGGCGGGTAAGAGCTGCTTATGAATTTGCTGATAAAGCTCATCATGGGCAAATTCGATTATCAGGTAAGCCATATATTGTGCATGAGCTTGAAACTACCGCTTTATTGCTTTCTTTAAAACCAGATGAAGATACTTTGGTGGCTGCTTTATTGCATGATGTTCCCCCTAATACTGAAGTTACCTTAAAAATTATTGAGAGACAGTTTGGTGGGGCCGTGGCTCGTCTTATAAGAGCTAATGAGAAATTAAGTTTGATTAAGGTTAAAGATGATCGTTCTTCTGATCTTGAATGTTGGCGACGGATGTTTATGGCCATTGCTAAGGATTTGCGAGTGATTTTTATCCGATTGGCAGATCGGCTTCATAATATGAGGACGATCTCATTTTTGTCTCCTGATCGCCAGAAAAGAATTGCGCACGAAACTCTTTATGTTTATGCCCCAATTGCTTCTCGTTTAGGTCTTTATTCTTTTAAAAGCGAATTGGAAGATCTTTGTTTTCAGGTTTTGTATCCGGAAGCTTTTAGGGAAATTTCCGGACAAATTGAAGCTCGCCTTTCGGAGAATAAATTCTTCTTAGAAGAAGCTCAGTCTATCTTAACTCAAATGTTAAAAGAGGAAGAACTTGAAGGAGAGGTTACGGGACGCATTAAGCATAGTTACAGTATTTATCGAAAAATGAGGAAAAATAACGTAGTTTTATTGGATGATATTGTTGATTTTTTTGCTTTGCGTATTGTTTTACCTGATCAGCAAAGATCTGGGCGAGAATTTTTTGGGCATTGTTATCATATAATCGGGGCTATTCATAGTCGCTGGATTCCTATGGCGAAGCGATTTAAGGATTATATTGCGGTCCCAAAGCTTAATGGTTATCGAAGTTTGCATACTACGGTTTTGGGTTTGGTTGATCGGGCAAAGCATTGGCCAATTGAGATTCAGGTTAGGACTAATGGTATGCATCATGAATCAGAGTATGGTATTGCTTCGCATTGGTTTTATGAGGATTCACGGCGGGCATCAGTAAAAGTCCCCAGGGAAGAATTGCAGGATCTTCTTAATCAACGTCGTTTGTTAGCTAAATTTCATGAATTAGTTCGAAAATTGCCGGAGCAAAGGGCTTATTTGGAATCTTTAATTTCTGGTGAAAATCCTTTGGTAGTTGGTTTTCCCTTAGAGTTCGTTGATTTTTTGAAGCAGGAAGGGTTTTCCGTTAAGGATATTGCTTCACTGGAGAACACTTTGCATTCTTCTGGTTCTCAATCTGAGCAAACTAAATCTCTTCAACATCAGGTTGATTGGCTTTATGGTTTGGAACAGTTTTATGCTGAAAATAATTCTGAGTTTTCTAAAAATGCGGAATTAAATCTTTTTAGAGATCATATTTTTGTTTTGACTCCGGATGGGGATGTTAAGGATTTTCCAGTTGGATCTACTCCAATTGATTTTGCTTATTCAATTCACAGTGAAGTGGGGCATTGTTGTTTGCAAGCTAAAGTCAATGGTCATATTGTTCGATTGGATTATCAATTACAGAACGGGGATATGGTAGAAATAATGACGCGCAATCATCCTCAGCCTAATCGTTATTGGCTTTCTTTTACTAAAACCGAACAAGCACGGGATAATATTAAGGCTTGGTTTCGCCGTAATGATCGAGAAAACAATATTCGGGTTGGTCGGGAATTATTAAATAAGGAGCTAAAAACATCAGGAAAGGCTTTGTTGGATCCGGAATATCGAGTTTTAGCTAATTATGGGGGGAAAACGCTTGGTTTTGCGGATCGGGAGCATATTGTGGAATTGGTGGGTGGAGGAACAATGACTGCGGCGAATGTTTTCAAGGAAGCATTTACGGAAAGTAACCCTCTCCCTAAAAATAAATATGCTCATCGGGTTTTAGTTAAGCCAATAGCTCCTGTTAAGGCAGATGAAAACGAGGTACTTATTACTGGTGAATCGCAAGTACCGGTAACGCGAGCTTCTTGTTGTCAACCGCGTTTTCCGAGTCGAATTTTAGGTCATGTGACTCGAGGTCGAACGGTTCGGGTTCATCGGGCCGATTGTCGGGAATTACAAAAGCTAGATCCAGCACGTATTTTGGACGCCACTTGGGCCTCAATAAATACTTAGGGCTGGTTCGGAATTGAGAGGATAGGATAAATTTTTATAAAGGAAAACACGTCCCCATTGTTGGATATTTTGCAGATGATGAGGGCGAGTGTTGATTTTTAGTAATTTTGTGAGCGGGGTTTTGAGAATAAAGTGCATTAATTTTAAATTCTCAAGGGTGATAATTTCCAAATCCAGATTTAGAAAGGATTGTTTATTTTTAAAACAAGATTCGCAACTTAGGGCATAGTCTTTTTTATTAAAATAGGCCAAGGTTGCTGGTAATTTTTCTCGGCAATAGCTACAGGTGCGAAAATTATTGATGTGCCCTAGATGACCTAGTAATTTGATGAGAAAAATTTCTCGAATTAGTTCGTGGTTTTGTGGATAAAATTCAATAATAGAGAGGCTATTTTCAAGTAAATTAAATATGGATTCGTCATTTTGATCTTCTTCTGTTAAGCGGTCCAAAATTTCGATCATAAAAGTCGCAGAAGATAAGGCCGCTAGATCTTTTTTTAATTCTCTAAAAGATTCTTCGGTTGTGCATTCTGTTAAATAATAATGATGAGCGCTTTTCCAATGTTGAAAGCGTAGTAAATTAAGGAGTTCAACGTGGGGATTGCGGCGGCTTTTTATAGAGCGTAGGCCTTTGGCAATGCAGGTGATTTTACCTCGATCTCGGGTATAAATGGTAACGAAGCGGTCAGCTTCCCCTAGTGATTTGAGACGTAGGATGATTCCTGATGAGGTAAAAGAGCGCATAGCAATTTTAAGGACATTAAGGTTTTTTGAGCATGGGGTGAAGCGCAGCCAGGCTGCTAGCTACACCAATGGCAATGGCAGTGATTAACTCCACTACAAATAAGTAGAAATAGGGAAAGTCCAAATGGGTAAAGGAAACAGTTTTAAATTCTAAGGTTTGCATAAAAATGAGGAGTAAAATTAAGCTTAAAAAGCTTGAGCCTAGTCCGTAAAAGGCTCCTTCAAGTATAAAGGGTGCTCGAATTGAGGTTGGGGTAGCTCCTACTAATTTCATGATTTCGATTTCTTTTCGACGATAAAATATGTTGATGTGAATGGCGTTGGCGATAACCAGTCCGCTTCCCATGATAAAAGCAAATAAAATTCCCCATAATAATTTTTCGCTAAAATAGGTGATATCAATGAGTTGATTGGTGATTTGTTGATTTTCCAGATTGGTATTGATGTCTGAAAAAAGAGAGGCATAGGATGAATTTTGGAGGCTATCTTGAACTGTTTGGTGGTCTTGGGGATTTTGGGTGATGATTTGAATGCTGCCTGGCAGGGGGTTATCAAGGTCGTAATTAGAAAAAGGGTTTATTTCTTGGGGGTATTTTTCTAAAAGGCTTTGCAGGGCTTCTTCTTTGGAAATGTAGTGCACTTCTTGAATGTCCGGTCTGGTTTTGAGTTCTTCCACTAAGCGATTCACTGTTAAAATATCGGCGTCGTCTTTAAGATAAAGGATAAGGTCAACTTTGTTTTTGAGATTTTGGAGGGTTTCTTGCGCTAGTAGGTTAACGGAAAAAATTATATTAAAAATAAAGAGGATTAAGCTGATCACTAAAACCGTGGCCAGGGTGAGAATTTTATTTCTTTTGAGGTTTGTTAGAGCTATTTTTAGGCTGGGGAGGGGCATATTTTAGGATTCTAAATGGGGGATTAGAGGAAGTTCAAGTGGTGGTTGTGATTTTAGGGAGCGTCTGATAAGCGAGCTTTTATGAATTTCAGGATGATAAGCCTCGAGGCGAATAATTTTAGTGTTAAGTTTTAATTCGATTAGGATCTTATGAAGTTGCTGTGTAAAAACCATTTGGTCATATCCCAAGGCAATGATTTGGGGTTTGATTTTGCGAATCACTTGATATTTATCTTGGTGATTGCCAAGCAAGGCCTTAGTAACATACGGAAGAGCGTTAATGGCTTTTAGACGTTGTTTTTCAGGGTGATCTGGGGCGTAGTTACGAATACTTTTGGCTGTGCGATCTCTGGCTACGACCACAAATAGTTCAGTGCCTAGTTCAGCGGCTTTTTTTAGGAAATATTCATGCCCGGCATGGACATAATCAAAGGTACCAAAAGCTAAAACCGTTGTTTTCATGAGGCAGAAGTAAAGAAAAAGTTAAAATAAAGCGTTAGAGCTAGAATTATACCGGCAATTAAGCCAGCCACAATATCGAACCAGTGGGTTGATTTTTGGAGTTGTTCGCGATAAATGCGCAGGCTGGTAAAAGCGTAAATCAGCCCGGATAAAATCGTCGGGATATCGAGTGTTTCGTTTAAAAGGAGAATGGTTTGATTGCTGTAGCCTTTGGTTAGCATGATGCTGGAGAAAATATGCGTACCAGTTAGGACTAAGAAAAAGAGCAAAGAGACTTTTTTGACATTGAGGATAGTATTCATCTTTTTTAGTTTACTCGAAAGTGAGCGAATTGGGGAGATTTGAGGTAGTTTTTGTTGACAATTGCGGTTTTTATGATTAGGTTCAATTTGAAAATGTCATAGCTGCGGTGCAGGTAGGTGATAGTTATTTCGCTGTTTTCTTCTTTTTTGGTTTTGTGTACACTAGGGATACGAATATTTTATTGATATATGTCTCTTTCAGGGGATCAAGTCCGGCATGTGGCCAAATTGGCGCGTTTGGCGCTTTCTGAAGTTGAAGTGGTTAAATTTTCCAAACAATTATCCGCTGTTTTGGACTATATGGCGATTTTGAATGAAGTGGATACTGAAGGAGTTGCGCCTACTTCGCAAGTTACCGGGCTAAAAAATGTGGATCGGGTGGATGAGATAAAATTTTTAGGTTGTGAGCCTAATGATCTTTTGAAGTGTAGTCCTTTGCCTGTACAGGATGACCAGATTAAAGTTAAGTCCGTGTTTTAGGTTTTTTAAATAATTTTTTTATGTCTCTTGTTAATCAAAGTATTGTGCAGGCTAATTCTGGGTTAAAGGCCAAAAAATTTTCCGCTCTGGAATTGACGGAAGCATGTTTACGAGAAATTGAGGGACATAATTCTAGAATTAATGCCTATGTGACGGTGACAAAGAAAGATGCTTTGGAATCTGCACGTCAGGTGGATAAAAAAATCGCTAGCGGCGAATCGATCGGCATGTTGGAAGGAATTCCCATGGCTATTAAGGATATTATTAATGTTCAAGGCATACGCACTACTTGTGGTTCGCCGGGTTTACGTGATTTTGTTTCACCTTACGATGCAACCGTGGTTTCGAAATTAAAACACGCCGGAATGGTGCTTTTAGGGAAGACCAATTGTGATGAATTTGCATGTGGAAGCTCGACAGAGCATTCTTGTTTTGGGCCTACTCGAAATCCACGTGATGAGACGCGAGTTGCTGGTGGATCTTCTGGTGGTTCTGCGGCCGCTGTGGCTAAAAATATGGCTTTTTATGCCTTGGGTACAGACACCGGTGGTTCGATTCGTGAACCGGCTTCATTTTGTGGGATTCCCGGACTTAAAGTGACCTATGGAAGAGTTTCCCGGTTTGGGGTAACGGCCATGGCGTCTTCTTGGGATACAGTTGGCCATTTTGCTCGTACTGTTGAAGATTTAGCTCATGTTTTAAAAGAGATTGCTGGCCACGATGTTTATGATTCGACTACTTCTCAAGTTAAAGTTCCTGATTATACGGCTTTGTTGACGGGGAGTGTTTCTGGTTTGCGCATTGGTGTTCCTAAAGAATATTTTGAAGGTGCGATTGATCCCGAGGTTAAGGAAACGGTGTGGCGGGCTATTCGTCAGTTGGAAACCATGGGGGCTTTGGTTCAAGAAATCAGTTTACCCATGACTCGATATGCTGTTGCTCTTTATTATATTTTAACTCCGGCTGAGCTTTCTGCGAATTTGGCGCGATTTGACGGGATTCGTTTTGGGTCAAAACCGACGAATGAGGCGGACGATTTAGTTGATTATTATTTTAAGCAGCGCGCTCAAGGATTTGGGGATGAAATTAAGAGGAGGATCATGATTGGAACCTATGTGCTTTCCGCAGGTTATTACGACGCGTATTATTCCAAAGCCCAGAAGGTTCGAACTAAAATTATTCAGGAATTTGATGAGGCGTTTAAGGAGGTAGATGTAATTTGTTCTCCGGTGGCTCCGATGCCGGCGTTTAAAATTGGAGAAAAAACGCAAGATCCCTTGGCCATGTATTTGGCGGATGCAATGACTATTCCCATTAATACAGCTGGGATCCCCGCTTTAGCTGTACCTTGTGGGGAAACTAAATCGGGTTTACCTATTGGTTTGCAGATCATGGGGCCACAATTTGAGGAAGGGCGGGTGCTTTTGGTAGGGGATGCCTTAGAAAAAAGGATAAAGGCGTGAAGAATTTTTTTTGAGATTAGGTAAATTTCAGTAGCAGGTTTCGATGATAAATTTTTCGATTTGCAAAAGGTATTCGTTAATTTCCGAGGCTTGGTATTTTATCTCGCCGGTTTTCAAGCTGCGATCAATGCTTAGTAGCTTTTTATAAAGAGCTTGGAGTTCTTTTTGATTGAAATTTTGACATTGGGGTAGAACAGTGGAAATCACATACGGATGTTGCTTGAGTTTGAGGGCAATTTGCGCTGGTGATTGTTTTAGACGGTGCAACTCTTCTATCTGGAGCAGAAGCCTTAATTGACGGATTAGCATGCCAAAAATCATGGGTAGTTCTTCCCCATTATCGACTAGATGGTGTAATATTTTTAAGCATTTCGGAGCGTTTTTTTGACCAAGAGCATCTGTTAATTCAAAAATAGAGGTTGTTATATTACCGCCGCTACTAATTTGGTCAATCATTTCTGCGGTTATCGGGGTATTTTCCGCATAAGCCACCAGTTTTTTTATTTCGTTATCAAGATTCCAGAGGGTGGGGGTATTGCCCATAACATTAAGAAGATGAATAGCAGCGGTTTTGTTTATTATCCCGCCAGTATCAGCTATTTTTTTAAGTGTCCAAGTGAGGAGTAATTCGCTTGATAGAGGTTTAAATTCTTCGATTCTGGCTATTTTTTGGATTTTTTTAAAAAGGGTAGTGCGTTTATCGGGAGGAGTGGATTCGATAAAAATTAAGACCGTGTTTTCGGAAATTAGATCCAGGTGATCAGCCATTTTTTTAAGTGTTTCTGGCTTTTGCAGCTCTAGAAAATTTTTAACCACAACAAGTCTTTTTTCGCTTAGAAAAGGCATGGCGCTGGCTGCCTCTACAATTAGGTGCGGTTCAGTTTGACCATCAAATTCGTCAATATTAATGTCGCCGTTATATTTCTCAATAAAGGCTTGTTTCCAGAAGCGTATTTTTTCATGAAGATTAAAAGTGTTTTCGCCGTAAAGTAAAACAATATTTTGTTTGGACATGCCTTGATTCTATCGTGCCACGCGTTCGCTTTCAATATCCACATATTTCTCTAATCCAGGTGGAGGATTAAGCAGAATTCTTTCATCATAACGAATTACGATATTGCCGTGATCGTATTGGGCCGGACCGGAAAAGGTTCTCTTTTGAGCTAAAGGGGTAATGTCACCATAGACTGAGCCTAAAATTTCTAGCGGGGTAAATGGATCAGTTAATCTGCCGGTAAGGCTTCCTCCTTGTCCTTGGTCGTTTTTTTGAACGTAATAAACCCCGACCATTTTTTTAACATTGGAATCCACGTAAACATCACCACCCAGAACAATAAAGGCAATTGAGGGGATATCATTAGGGTTAGAAATATTTTCTAAACTTTGGGAATCCTGATAAACGACGTCTTTTTCAATAAAAATGGTTCCATTCTCCACGATAAAGGTGTGAGCCCCAGATGGAATACCTTGGGTTAAGGCAAAAACAAGATTTTTATTTTTGAGGGTGTAAACATTTTGGCTTTTGTTGGTTTTAGTAATTAGGGTTGAATCTTGTAAATCGCTAAAATTGGTTATTTTAACGTAATCTCCCCATGCTTTATTGGTGGAGGCTAAAGAAGAAAGATTATCTTCGTTGTAGCGACTGATAGCTATTAAGTTTTTATTTTGGCTTGATTGAATACTGTGGATGTTCCATTTTTGAGATATGGTTTGCACATCAGTTAGCATTTCGCAAATGTAGCTGGAAAATCGTTTAATGAGTTGGTTGTTATTGTTTTCGCCGACTTTGCAGACTTGGTTTTTGGTAGTAGTAACTAATTTACTAAAAACCAGACCGTCACTGTTGTAATTGTTAGGATAATAGCAGGAGAGATCAAAGCCCGCGGTTGGATCATTTTCAAAATAAACGTCTCCGGCATTGCGAGTAAGTAAATAAGGACAAATAACACTAACATCCGCTGAGTCCATTAAGCGACCATTGTCTATTTTGGCAATATTGGTAAAGGCTAGAATTGGACAACTGCCGGTTTGAGTCGTGCAGTCAAAGGTGCCGTTATCAATGCGACCTAAATAGTGAATAATGATTTGCTTAGAAGGAGCAGCAGCATTTAGATTTTGGAAGGTAAGGCCGGTTAGTTCATTAATATGTCCAGTGTAGCAAGTTTCAGTAGATGGTTCGTTTGGATTAAGGCTGCAAGCTGGGATTTCGGTACCATCGGTATATTTAATACTAAAATCCCGATAACTACCTCCGTAACCACAGACTCCGTTGGCATTGGCGTTATCAACCCAGCAGCGCATTGGTTCTTTGTCAGAAGCTTTGGCTGTATAAAAATTAATTGAGCCAGTAGTGGAGGATGGGTTTTCGGCTGGAATCCCTTTTATTCCTTTAGCGATATCGTCGGTAAGTACGATTGAAGAAATTGTTTGGGGGTCTGGAGTATAACGAAGTTCATAAAAAGCATAATCATAGTTGTGTCCATAATTATCTTCAAACCCATTGGCTGTTGTAACGCTGCTGCCGATACGATAAAAACCGAAGTTGTAGGTATCCACAGTTTTTTCCAGAGTGTCGCCTGGTGCTTTTGGCAGATAAATATGCACTTGTTTGGTGCAGGCTGGCACGGAATTGGCGCCGCCTGCTTGTACTGTTAAGGTAGTGGTTTGTTGTCCGCTATTATCCGAGTAGATAACTGTAGTTTGGTCGGTATCAAGTTCGTGATATTTCCAGCCATCATCAAAGACTCCTTGTCCAGTGGTAGTCCAATGATAGGTACCGGAGCCATCAGGATTAACCCAGGGGTTTCCATTAGAGTCATAGGCTTTAACCTTTAAAGTAACTGGTAAATAGGTTATGGGATCAATGGTTGGTTCTAGAATTTCAAGCTTGCTGCAAACTAATTCAGTTTGGCAAACATTGGAGCAGCCGTCATTATTAACAGAATTACCATCATCGCATTCTTCATAGGTGCCAAGGGTATTTGGTTGCTGAATAATTCCATCTCCACAATAGGTTGAAGCGCCTCCTCCTCCTGTTGTGCCACCGCCACTAGTTCCGCCTCCGGGTGGTGTTGGAGGATTGACATCATCATCGTCTCCCGCTCCTGGAGGTATAATTTGAGCCTGGGCTTTACAAATTTCAGCGTAATTTGTGGCTTCGTGGACAGTAATTACATCATTAATGGCCCCATTATATTCAACAGATATATCGGTGGTGGTAATTGGATTACCAATTAAAATGCCGTTTTCAGCCGTAAATTTTCCTTGGGGATTAGAGCTACCCCATGTCCAGGGACCCGGCCAATTACTAGGATTAGGGCTAATTGTAAAAACAACTTGAGTTGAAGAAGTGGTGGTTTCAGGTGAAATAGTTAGGCTTAAACAAGCAGGGGTAGGTGGGATTTCGACTGGTTGGCAGATTAAGGAGCAAGAGCTTTGGTTGGTGCCGTTGAGAGCGCCGTCATCACATAACTCATCATCAGCGGTATTTGGGATGTTGTCAGTGCCGTTTGGTTGAATTATGCCATCGCCACAAAAAGGGGCGGGTGGGATTTCGACTGGTTG
>Ga0209417_1003381_pt1 | contig 21515 bp, 16 predicted proteins | sample RifGroF2_FD_184002 | JGI IMG/M metagenome (GOLD analysis project Ga0209417, IMG submission 184002) | Groundwater microbial communities from Rifle, Colorado, USA - Groundwater F2 (SPAdes) (version 2) | ecosystem: Environmental > Aquatic > Deep subsurface > Groundwater | place: Rifle, Colorado... | reverse complement strand
AAGCAGCATCCACTTCTTTCCCCAAAGGTTGAAGATCTCCGTATTGAATTCATAAATTTCTATTTCTGTTCTTTTCATGTTTACATCCCTTTAAAATTTATTTAAATTGTATAATCACCAAATATAGTGAATTTTGCAAGGAAAAATTTATGAGAGTACTGGTACAGATGGTAGATGAAGCGTTTATTAGAATAGACGGGAAAATCCATGCCGCATCGGGAAAAGGGCTGCTTCTTTTTGTCGGATTCAAAAATGGCGATACGGAAGATATGATACCGTATTTTACAGATAAAATAATTAATTTAAGAATATTTGAAGACGCTGAAGGGAAAATGAACATGTCCGTTAAAGATATTAACGGCGAGATATCCGTCGTATCACAATTCACATTATACGCCGACACGAACAGGGGAAGAAGACCGGGATTTTCTGATTCGGCTTCACCGGATGTTGCAGTCCCTTTGTATGATTCTTTCGTAAAATATTTGAAAAATACCGGCTTAAAGATAGAGGAAGGTGTTTTTGGCGCGCACATGGAAATAGGCTTAATAAACAATGGTCCGGCTACATTTTTAATTGAGAAATGAAACTAAAATTAAATCATTCTGCACTTGACATACATACCAAACAAAATTATTTTACCATAAAGAACTTAAACAAGGATAAAACTTATGATATTTGATCTGATTCTAATAATCTTAATTATAGTAGCCTTAACAAGAGCAAGCGCTAAAGGCTGTACGGAAGACTTGAATTTTGCAGTCGGTTTTCTTGTTATCGTAAGGTTCGCTGGGATTTTTTATAAGCCTGCCTCAAAATTATTTTTAAAAATTACCGACAGTGAATTCCTTGCTTTATTTGCTGCTTATATCACATTAATGATATTGCTGTTTTTTATTTTTAACGCAGCTGCCGGGAACAGAATTATCGAGCTTGGAAAAAAGATACCGAAAAAAACCGGGTTATTTTTAACTTATTTTTTTGCTGTTATTAGAACGATTATGATATTCTCAATCATTTTCGGGTTGATTTATACTTTTCCTCTTCTTAAAAGGGCTCCCGAAAAATATATTACTCCTAAAAGCTATGGTTTAACTGAATCGTTCCTCGGTGGAGGAACAAGCGAACTGTTTCACAAGCTGGCAGCTTACCTTACAGAAAAAGTAAGTGCTCCTGTGGATTTTATGGCAAGGCAAAAATCTAAGCAGGTTCACGGTTCTTCAAAGACATTCGACGCAGCAAAAAGCGTTGATGGCTTTCACGAAGTAAAAACAGAAGGCATAAAACAACCTGCAGCACAGCCTAAAGATCCAAAGCAACCGGAACAGAAAACCGAAGAAGCAAATAAATAATATCAAACCGGTATTTCAAAACCGAATACGCTTCCTTTCCGGTAAATGCTTTCTACAAAGACTTTTCCTTTATGTTTTTCAATGAATTCTCTGCACAATAAAAGCCCGATACCGGTGCCTTTTTCATTTGCGGTCCCGATAGTTGTAAAGTGCCTGTCTATAACAAAAAGTTTCGGTAAATCTTTTTTTCTGATCCCGACTCCATTATCAGTAACTTTAAAAATGAATTTTCCTTCTTTAACCTCTCCAGCCGCCGATATCTTCCCGCCGTTTTTCGTGAACTTTATAGCGTTTGCCAAAAAATTTCTTATTACTGTCTTTATCATATTCTTGTCTGCAAAAATAAAAATTTTAGGATCCGCATATACTTCTAATGATATGTTCTTTAAATCCGCATTCGGTTTGGAAAGCTCAACGCAGCTTGCAAGTATTTCGTTGAAATTGAATCTTTCGGGATTGAACTGTCTTAATCCGCTTTGCGATCTTGACCATTCAAGCAGGTTTTCCAACAATTTAAGAAGGTGTTTTGTCGAAAGATTTATTGTGTTTATGTATTCTCTTTGTTTTTTTACGGTTAATTCATCAAAATAGGTTGAAAGGAGTTCGGAAGTGGTATAAAGGATCGAGAATGGATTCTTCAGGTCGTGCGCCACAATATTGAAAAACTTGTCCTTTGCAGAATTTGATCTTTGAAGTTCCGATTTTGATCTTTTCAGTTCTTTATTTATTCTTACAAGTTCTATATTTTTTAGTTTATATATCTCATTTTCTTTATCTTTTTTATCATTTTCGTATCTGGCTGATATGTTGCCCAGCTCCTGCTGTTTCTGAAAATTGAGCAGTTCCTCGTTTGTTTTCGAATACATGACATAATAAGCCAGAGCTTTTCTAAAGTTGTTTCGCTTACCGTATATCTCTGATAAAAGTTTATAAGAATCCCTGAGTTTGTCTTTAAGATTTAAAGATTTTGAAAGGTCATGCGATCTTTTTATATATACAAGAGCTTCTTCATATTTACCGACCTGAATGAAAAGGCTGCTTATATTTCTGTATATTCCGGTTACCGCTTTCTGTTCGCCAAGTTCCTCGTAAATTCTTTTAGCTTCAATAAGACATTTACCGGACTCCTCGTACTTCTTCTGTTTGAGATAGATCATACCGAGATTTTCAAGCGACTGACCGAGACCTGATTGAATATTAAGTTCCCTTTTCATCTTTATAGATTCTGAGAAATACTCAATAGCTTTTTCGAAATCGTTCATTTTATCAAAAATTCTTCCAAGCTCGTTATATGAAGAAGATATTCCTCTTGAATCATTAATTTCTTTTCTGAGCAACAGCGCTTTTTGGGCATACTCCAGCGCTTTTTCAAGATTGAAAAGTCTTGAGAATATCATACTTATATTGTTAAGAGTGTTTGCAAGTATCGCCTTGTTACTGTTCTGCTCTTTTATTTTTAATGCTTTGAACTGACATTCGAGAGCTTCTGAGAAAAGAGACATTTCAAAATAGATCAGCCCGAGATTATTGTAAATCAGACCCTGGCTCTCTATATTCCCTGCTTCCTCAAAAAGCCTTAACGCCCTTATGCCGTTCTCAAGAGCCTCAGGATAGTTGCCTTTGTGAAGATATGCTAAACACAAATTATTTAGGCAGGATGCAACGGCTTCTTTTTTTTCTTTTCTTTCCTCTCTGATATGAAGTGATTCCGTCACGAATTTTATAGCATTATCATAATCTGACTGATAATAATAATTTACCCCGATCTTATTCAGAGTTTCAGAGATGCCTTTCCATAATTCAAGTTCTTTTCTAATATCTAAAGCTTTCTCGTAATAAGAAAGCCCTTCTTTTGTCCTTGATGACTTTGTAAAAACGTCACCCAGAGAATCGCAGAGAAATGAAACTACCCTCCTGTTTTTTTCAGGGGTAAGTGTCAGAGCTTTACTGAAATTTTCCTCGGCCTTATCGATCTTAAACTGCTTAAGATATATAGTGCCAAGCGTTTTGTATATAAGTGAAAGCTTGGAATTATTCTTTCTGCCCAAAGCTAAGGTAAGAGCTTTCAAAAGATAACTCTCCGCCTCGTCATACTTCTTTGACTCGCAGTATAAGCTGCCGAGGTTTATCAGTGCATTCAGCCTTGTTTCTGCATTCCCGTTTTTCAGTTCTGAACGGTATTTTTTTTCAAGTTCCTTTACCGGAACATCGCCGAAAACAATAGAATCCTGTTTATTATCTGCCATAACTTTATTTCTTTAAATTTGAATTGCAGCTAGTCGTCAATTTCATCAGACCTTACAACGCAGTTCTTGCCTTTGTATTTTCCGTGATACAAAGCTTCATCGGCTTTGCTTATGCAATAATCTATATCCATTATTGAATCAAAAACATTGACTCCGAAAGTCATAGTGATATTTAATTTGATATCCCTATAATAAAAGGTTTCATTTTCGATCTTTTTTCGTATCTTCTCAGCTACCATAGTACCACCTTCAAGATCTGTTTTCGGCATAAGGAAAATGAACTCTTCTCCGCCCCATCTTCCTATACAGTCCTGCTTCCTGAGTACCGATTTCATCAGGTTGGCAAGATTTACAAGAACAAAATCTCCGCAGTCGTGGCCATAGCTGTCATTGAAAGTCTTAAAGTTATCAATATCCGAGATCACGATAATAAACTTCTCACCGCTGCGTTCATATTTAAGGGCTTCATATTTGATCTTGTCTAGTATATCCCTTCTGTTAGACAATCTTGTAAGAGGATCTGTTCTTGCAAGAAGATCCAGTTTTGTATATGCCTCTGTAAGCTCTTTATTCTTCTTTTTTATTATATCATTAGCTTTCTGAAGGTCTTTTATATATTTTGCCATCTCAACATTTTTCAGCCTGTATATTTCAGCTTCTTTTTCCTTCTGTTCGGCAATATATTTTGACTGTATCTCAGCTATCTTCCCAGACAGTTCTCCGTAAATCGAATCTTTTAGGTCTGCATATTGTTTGTAGTAGCTATAAGCATTCTTGTAATCTTTCTTTTCGTTATACAATTCCGACAAAATCTGACTACTCTCCTGAACAACATTCCTTGCATTGAGTTTTTTGCCCTCGTTCATTGCGGTTTTTAATAATTCTTCAGCTTCGTTGAATTTTTTCATCTGAAGATATGTTCTTGCGCATTCATTAGAAGCGTTAGCATGATTGTACGCAAGCCCCAATTCCTCAGATATCTTTATAGCTTTTTCAAAATTTTCTCTTGCGAGCTCAAGCTCGCCTTTTTCCCTGTGAATTATACCTATGTTGTTATATACGGAAGATCTGAGCTTTTCTTCTCCGCCTTTGTCGTAGAGTTTGATGGAATCATAATAATATTCAAGGGCCTTCGGGTAATCCTTAATCATTGAGTACATATTGCCGATGTTATTATATGATTTCGCGATCGCAATGTCGTCCTTGAGCTCAAGCCTTATGCTGAGGGATTTCTGATAATAGTCAAGAGCGTTATTATAGTTTTTTAACTGAAAATAAATATTCCCGACTGTATTTAGAGAGTCTGAAATTCCTTTTTTATCATGGATCTCTTCCCTGATCTTAAGCGATTTAAGGTAAAATTCCAGAGCCTGGTCATAATTATTCAGCCTGAATGATACTTCACCGATATTATTTAACAACTCCGCTCTTTTTTTATCGTTTTTCATCGATTTTGACAGCTCGAGTCCCGTGTGATAATATGTCATAGCTTTATCATATTCATTTGTCTGTCTGAAAAGATCGCCAAGCCGGATATAAACTTCAGCCTTCTTCGGATTGCCTTTTACATGCTGAAGCAGATCCAGAGTTTCTAGAGCATAATCTATGCTTTTCTGAATAGAAATTTTTTCATAAACTTCAGAAAGCTGACTTAAAATCTTGTATTTATCTTTGCCGGTTGTCTTATAAAGAACTTCCTCAAGCTCTCTGACCTGCTTCATAGAACCTCCGATGTTTCACCCACACTGGTTTACTTGTTTTTCCCCAAAAACCACTTTTCAGATTGTTTTAAAGCATCTTTTGTGATCGAGTACTGACTGTCAATCTCTTTATAGACTATTTCAAAGCCTTTTTCTTCTAATTTGCTTTTGATCTTCAATGGTTTTTCTTGGTCTATATATGTGTCTTTTATGCTGTTCACAATATAAAATCTGAGCCCTTTGGCTTCTTCAAAAGTTTTATCCGACAATTTATCAATATCGTATTCGGTTCCGAATGCTACAACGCCTTTGATCAGGCCGGGATTGTTGAACGCTATTTCAAATGCAACGGAATTTCCCTGATGAAGTCCGAGTAAATAAATATCCCTGATCTTATATTTATGCTTTATGTGGGATATCAGACCGATTATATATTCTTCACTCAGTTTTTCGGATTTTAATGTAGTCGGGTTATCAACTTCGTCAATATTCCATCTGAATTCGTCGGCAAGACCGAACGGCACACTGTATGGAGCTTGAGGAACAACATAGATAAACTCAGGAATGTCAAAATGTTTCCATATTTTTACCATTTCGTTTTGATTGCTCGAATGCGCGTGAAGTCCGATCACGGCGGTATATTCTCTGTCTGGAAAGAATGCAAGAGGTTTAGCAATGCGGCATTTTAACAGTGTTTTTGATTCAAAAATTATGTTGTCACCAAGATTTTTAATGATCTGACCGATGCTGTCTATTGCAGCATCAAACACTTTCGTGCCTCTGACCTTTTCGAAATCAGTGTCTTTCTGAAGATAACTATAATCGACAAAGCCGAGATCTATGGCTTTGTAAAGAAACTTGGAAGCCATTTCTGAATTTCCCATAAGCCCGTATGTACAGGCGAGATTGTAGGTCGCAATTATATCGTAAACATTGTGGCTTAAAAGGAAAAGATAATACTGAGCAGCTGATTTATAATCTTTGTCCCAGTAAGCCTTATCGGCTTTGATCATGTAATCCCTGATGTTAACATCAAGGTATTCATTAACCTTCGGGTCAAGCGGATCTATTTTCTCGGGGCTTGACCAGTCTTTCACGGAAACAACTACTTGTTTTGTGTCTTCTTTTTCCTTTTTTACACAGGAAACCAAAAGAATTACAAGCATCAATACTACTGCACCCTTATACTTCATAGCATTACCCCCGCTATTTATATTCACTAAACAACACATGTTTGATTATTTCCTGTCAAATATAATATACGCAATTTTTGAGGTCTAATGCAAATTAAATTTAAATATTATTTGTTTTATAAAGTTTGTCAGTTAGTAAAAGATCTGCGACACATATGGCTGCAGCAGCTTCAACTATCACGCTCGACCTCAAAACGGGACAAACATCATGTCTGCCTGTTATAACTATATCTTCTTTCCTGCCGCTTTTTAGATTAAGCGTCCTTTGCCTTATCATTATCGATGACGGTGGTCGGAAAGCCGCGCGGAAAACAATCTGATTACCGTTCGAAAGACCACCTGAGATACCCCCGCAGTTATTCGTATCGGTTTTTCCTGTTTTATCAGTTAGTCTGTCATTATACTCGCTGCCTTTCATTTTTGCAGATTTGAACCCTTCGCCGAATTCAACAGCTTTAACACTGGGTATCGAAAAAACGAGATGGCTTATTACTGATTCGAACGAATCAAAAAACGGTTCACCCAAACCAACAGGCAAATCATCTATCGTACACTCAATAATTCCGCCGAGACTGTCTCCGTTCCCGGAAGCTTTTTTTACAACAAGATCAAAATCCTTTGAACCTCCTATCTCAACAATTCTCGAATTTATTTTTACTCCGTTTATTATTTTTTTCGCTATGACCCCTGCCGCAACAAGCCCGACGGTCAGCCTTGCCGAAAAATGGCCGCTCCCCCTATGGTCATTATATCCATTGAATTTAACTCCGGCAGTAAAATCTGCATGGCCCGGTCTCGGATAATGATCAAATTCATCGTAGCTGTCCGACTGTTTGTCCTGATTTATAAATTCGATCATTATCGGCGACCCTGTGGTCATCCCTTTTAACACTCCGCTTTTTATGAACGGAATATCGGATTCTGATCTTTTTGAAGTGCCCGTTACTGAGCCCGGTTTTCTTTTTTCAAGATCCGTATAAAAATCTTCCGGCTCAAGCTTTATGCGCGGCGGACAGCCGTCAATTACGACTCCGACCGATTCTCCGTGAGATTCCCCGTATATCTCTACTCTGAAAATTCTCCCGAAACTGTTCATTTTCTGATCTCCGTGATTAGATTTTTAAATTCGCCAAAGAACCCCGGGTATGATTTGTTTACGCATCTCGTATTATTTATTTCAAGTCCTGAGACTGAATTTAGTGCGGCAACAGCAAATCCCATTGCCATCCTGTGGTCGTTGTGAGTATCCAGCACGCTATAATAAAGTTCACTTTTTTCGATTCTCATAAATTCTTTGCCGGCGGAAATTTTCGCTCCGGCCTTTTTCAGTTCTGAAACAAGAACCGAAGGTCTGTCCGATTCCTTAAATTTCAGCCTGCCGTAATTGTGAATTCTGCTGATACCGCTGCAATTCAAAGCTAAAATAACAAGCGGAATAAAAAGATCCGGATGGTCTTTTATATCAGCTTCAAATCCGGTCAGATCAGCTTTTGTCACACGGACAGCATTATTTTTGAGTTCTACCTTTGCTCCGGCTGTCTTGAGATAATTAAGAATCGCATCATCAGGCTGAAGACTGCTAGGGCTTAATTCTGAAACAGATATTTGACCGCTTATTGCCCCCGCAACCAGATAAAATGCTGATGATGACCAGTCGCCCTCGATATCAATAATTCCGCCTGTGAAGCTGCGATTCCCCGAGACTATAATTTTATTGTTTCCGGTTATGTTGATATCTGCCCCGAACTCGTTTAGCAGTTCTGATGTCATTTTTATATAAGGGAAGCTTACCGGATTCTTAATTGTGATAATGCTGTTGCCATCAACTTTAGACAAAGCGAACATCAATCCTGTGATCAGCTGTGACCCGGAGGGGTTTTCAATTAGAATATTTCCGCTTTTGATCGGCCCTTTCACATACATACAGTCATCGTCTGAACTGCATACCACCCCCAGCATGTTCAATATATCCGGAATATAGCCGTTACCTCTGTTTAATAGCTGATTCGTGCCTTTTATTTTGTATTCTATGTCAGAAAGCGAAAGAATTGGAGCGAACATTCTCAGGCATAGTCCGGACTCTTTGCAATTTATCCCGAACGGCTTAAAATTTTCAGGTCCTGAAATTTTAATATTTCCATCTATTACTTCGACTTTTGCGCCAAGTTTTTTTACCGAAGAAAGAACGGAATTTGAGTCTGAACACTCCTTGTAATTCCTTATCTCGATCCCCTGTTTATTCAAAAGCCCGAGAGCTAAAGCCCTTTGAATATAACTTTTTGACGGATATGCATTTATCTTTCCGGATATATGCCCGGGATTTATTAAAATTTTATCTTGCATTAAGTTCCCGGATTATCTTTTCCGCTTCTTCTTCGACAAAGCCAGACCCGGTCTTAATTATAAGATCGGCAGCCGCGAAGTAGCAGTCTTTTCTTTTCCCGAACAATTTTTCTAAGCTTTCTCTCAATCGGTCGTTATCCAGCATCGGACGCTTATTCAATTCATCCATTTTAAGCCTCGATAAGATAACCTCAGTGTCTGAATCTATCAGTACCGTAAAACAGTTGTCTTTGATCAGTTTCCTGTTGGTTTCTGATTCCACCGCGCCTGCTCCTATAGAGATAACCGATCCCCCGTCCAGAACGGATCGGGCTATGACTTCGCTTTCCCTTTTTCTAAAATACCCTTCACCGTGCACTTTAAACATTTCAGTTATTTTCATACCTGCTTTATTTTCAATTTCCCTGTCGGTATCAATAAAGTTCATTCCAAATCTTGCAGCTACAAATTTGCCGAAAGCAGTTTTTCCGGTACAGGTAGATCCGATAAAAGCTAAGTTTACTTTTTCTTTCCGCTTTTGAAGCTCTTCTTTTACAGTTTTAAATTCCTGTTTAATGTCAAAAATCAACTCGAAATTCCTGACAGCCTGATATATCAGCCAGTCCATACCGTCTAAATGTTTTTTGCAGAATGTTTTAAATTGAGGTTCCCGGTAGCCTGCTTCAAAAACTATTATATTTTTCAACTCATCTTTTATATCAGCAGAAATCTCGGGCACGGCTGTTATCATCAAAAAAATGTCTGATAAATTCTCTTTCAAATTTTCATACAGGATAAGTCCGCAACCAAGTTCAGATGATATTTTATCAGCCTTCTCATCGGTTTTATTGCAGATATAAACTTCTGACCCAAGATCTTTCAATGCAAAAACTGCAGATCTTGCGGCGCCCCCGGCTCCGATAACTAAACATTTTCTTCTAATTACATTTATGTTGTGAAACAAAAGAGAATGCTGCACTCCGTAAACATCGGTATTGAAGCCGTAAAATTTCCCGTTTTTATTTATTACCAGATTTACCGATCCTGTATCCTTTGCGATATGATCGGTATCATGTAAAAAACATGACATCTTTTCTTTGAACGGAGATGTAACATTAAATGCGGTTATACCGTATTTAGAAACGACGGACATTATTTCTTCCGGGCTTTCAGCACTGATCCTGACATATCCTGCGTTAATGTCATATGCGGCGCACAGTACCTTGAAAATTTCGGGGCTTTTACTATATGCTATAGGATTCCCGGCAACCGCTAATTTTTTCATGCTCTGAAAATTTTTCCGTTGTTAATTGTAAATCTTACTTTTCCGTAATGGGTTTCGCCGTGGAAACAGGTATTTATTGAAAGCGATTTCAATTTTCTTCTATCAACCTTCCATTTCTGATCAATATCAAAAATTGTAAGTTCGGCAATTTTTCCTTTTTTCAAAAGGTCGGCATCCAGATTTAAGATCCTCCTCGGGTTTGCCGTAATTTTCTTGAGAAATTCCATCAGGCTTAATTTTTCAGATCTGACCAGATAAGTTATACCTGCAGAAAACATGGTTTCAAGACCCAGAACTCCAAAAGGTGCAAAATCGAACTCAACATTTTTCTTTTCGGAGGGGTGAGGCGCATGATCTGTGGCTATAACATCAATAGTTCCGTCTTTAAGGCCTTTATGTATCGCGTCTAGATCTTCCTGTGTTCTCAAAGGCGGGTTCATTTTATAATCTGTCGAGAATGTTCTGACTTTTTCATCTGTCAGAGAAAAATGGTGCGGAGTAACTTCGCATGTTACTTTTAGTTTTTCCTTTTTCGCCTTTCTGATAAGCTCAACACTTTCTTTTGCGCTTACATGCTGAAAGTGAACTTTCCCGTCAACATAACGGGCTATCTCAATGTCTCTTGTGACATTAATGCTTTCAGCTATGTTAGGAAGATAGGACATTCCAAGCTCTGTAGAAGTAAACGATTCATTCATGACCCACTCTGAGAAAGAATGGTCTTCAGGATGAACTAAGATCGGCGTTCCGAACATTTTTGCATAAGTCAGCGCTCCGGTCATTGTTTCAGAAGACTCAATCCCGTTACCGTCGTCCGAAAATGCCAGCGCTCCATTCTCGAACAATTCTGTCATTTCGACCAGAACTTTACCTTCCCTTTTAAGTGTAACTGCCGGTATCTGATGAACATTAACAAGCAGCTCTTTTGATCTGCTTTGAATATCTTTTAAAATAAATTTATTGTCAACGCACGGGGTTGTATTAGCCATCGCCGCAAGGGAAGTGATCCCGCCTGTCATCGCCGCATTAGTTCCGGTTACCAGATTCTCAGCCTGTTCATAGCCCGGTTCTCTTAAATGAACATGCATGTCAAAAAAACCTGAAGTGATATAAAGACCTTTGGCATCGATAATCTCACAGCCTTTCTCAGCTTTAATATTCTCCGAAATTTTTTCTATTCTGCCGTTCACTATAAAAATATCAGCTTTGTATTGCTTTTCGGCTGAAGTATCAATTACAGTGCCGTTCTTAATAAGTAATTTTTCTGCGGCCGGTTTAAAAGCCGGTTCGCTTAGAAATATATTGTTGATCATTTTTTTCATTTCTCACCTCCAATATTAGCGCTCAGCAGATAGAGAACCGCCATCCTTGAAGCTACACCGTTCAATACCTGATCCAGAATCACCTGATGATCTCCGTCGGCTACGTCATCGTCTATTTCCACACCCCTGTTCATAGGCCCGGGATGAAGTATAAGAATGTCGTTCTTGGCCCTTGCAAGTTTTTCGTTGGTTATACCCCAGTAGTTATGATACTCTCTTAGAGACGGAAAAGAGGATCCGACATGCCTTTCAAGCTGGATCCTTAAGATGTTCATTGCGTCGGAATTTTGTATTGCTTCATTAAGGTCGTAAGTAACATCCACACCCATTTTCTCGATGTCTTTCGGTATCAGGGTTGACGGACCGCATACCTGAACTTTTGCTCCGTAGAGTTTAAGCGCATGAATATTCGACATAGCCACTCTTGAATGTACTATATCTCCGACCATCGTAACCCGTTTCCCCTTCAGATTCGGAATGTGTTCGACTATCGTCATAAGGTCCAAAATAGCTTGTGTGGGATGTTCGTGAGCCCCGTCGCCGGCATTTATTATTACAGAATCCAGATTCTCCATTAGCATTTTATGTGCGCCTGGAGTACTGTGCCTCATTACGACCATATCAATTTTCATAGCCTCAATATTTTTGGCTGTGTCGATCAGTGTTTCCCCTTTCTTTAAGGATGAAGATGAAGCCGCGAAGTTTACAACATCCGCTGACAGCCTCTTCTCTGCCATCTCAAAGGAGATTTTTGTTCTCGTTGAATTCTCAAAGAACATATTAACTACGGTGATACCTTTCAGGGCAGCTACTTTTTTGTTGGGAGTATCAAGTATCTGTTTAAAACTTTCTGATGTTTTCAGTATCAGTTCCAGATCCTCCCTGCACATGCCCTTTATCCCTAAAAGGTGTTTGATCTTTAGAAGCTTCTTATCCTCTAATCTGTCCATCTTTCCCTCTTTATTTTAAAAGTTTATAAAATTCACAGCCGGCAAAAAAAAAGCGATATTTCTATCGCTAATTTTTTTCTACCAAATATACAGCATCTTCTTTGTCGATCTCTTCGAGTTTTACCCTGATCTCCTGTGTCGGAAGTGTCTTAACAACTTCTCCAATATAATCAGCTTTGACAGGAAGTTCTCTGAAACCTCTGTCAATAAGTACGGCAAACTGAATTATCTTGGGTCTGCCTCTGTCCATAAGAGCATTTATTGCTGCGTTCACGCTTCTTCCCGTAAAAATCACATCATCCACAAGTACTACCTTTTTTCCGTCAATTGAAAAAGGCATGTCGTTAACCGAAAAGCTCGGAACTTTAAGATTCACTCTGAAATCATCTCTGAAAAGAGTTGAATCGAGTACACCTTTCTCGAGCCTGATGTTTTCTGCTTTCAGTATCTCTGCGCAAATTCTATTAGCAATATACTCGCCTCTCGTTTTAAGGCCGACGATCACCAGCGGGTACTGCTCCTGATGATTTTCAACTATCTCGGATGCGATCCTCTTTATTGTCTTGGATAATTTCATTTTATCCATCACTGTGTATAAAATTTTTCTTTCCGGCATAAAATCTATCTCCCTTTACTCATCTATCCAGTCAGATATATCTTCTTTTTTGATCTCGATAGATTTTGGTTTATCCTTTTCTGAATTAACATATTTCTTTGAATCCTTGGAAGAAAACAGCTGGTTTACATCGTCTTCGTTGAAAGATTCATCTCTACTTACTTTCATATCAGAAATATCTATCCCGCTCTTTATATTTCCCTCTTCTTTGATCCTCATGATATCTTCATCTGTCAAATACTCGCTTCTGTCAATAATAAACTCCGATTTTCCGATCTCATCAAGTTCATCGTCAAAAGACTGGCTTTCAGTGATCGAAGAATCCTCCATAGACACATTATCAAAATCATTATCAGCCGGTTTTTTCTCAATATCTGAAAGCTTAATGTTTTCCGGTTCGGCTTCAGGAATTTCGTTTTTCTGATTTTCCGCCGCAGTTTCGGTAGGTTCCAGATCATCGAAGAAAGAATCAAGTTCATCGTCTTGTTCAATTTTAATTTCCGGTTTTGCAGATTCTGCTTTAACAGGTTTAGTCACTACTTCCTCTAGCGAACTGTCAAAACTTTCTTTCTCGATAACCTTTTTAGCATGAGAAACAACTTTCTTTTCCTCTTTGAACATAGATTCAATCTTTTTGTCGAATTTATCTATCTGTTCATCTACTGAAATATCAGGAATTATTACCTTTGGAGATGATTTTGGCGCATCTTTACTTTTTTCAGTTTTTGAATCAAATCTTTCGATAAAATTAGAGTTTACAATTACTTCCTCATTGGCCTGAACCTGTTCAGCTTTATCAACGATTTTCCCGTCCTTCTCGAAAGCATTATCCAGCATAGAAAATTCTTCGTTGATCTCTTTTTTCAGATCAGCCGATGTTACGGTGCCGATCTCCGACTTGTCGAGGATAGCATCGATCGAATCTCTTTTTTCTAACTGCTTGTATATCTGTTTTTCTTCAAATGATTCTTCGTCATTAACAGCTACAAACACATCGTTTACAAGGCTTGCTCCGGAATCTTTACGGATATTCTGTTGTGAAGTTATACTGTCAGCGCTGTCTTCAGAGAATGATTCTTTAGAGATATACTCTCTGCGTCTCGGGAACATGGAATTTAGGTTATTCTTTTTGTTTGCGATCTGTTCCTTAGTAAGCGCACCTTCTCTGGCTATCTGTATTTCGCTTTTCTTTCCGGTGTCAGGGTCTTTGGCTGTTGCATTAATAATTCCGTTCACATCATACTCGTAATTAAATATGATGGGGGAATTCTCAGGTTTTGGAGGAAAATCCAAGGTCGTAGTGCCTATTGTAGTACAAAATTCAGGATCGGGATCCTCACCCTGTATTACAACCATTTTCACCTGAGTCTGATTTGGTGTCGAAGTGTAGAATATCTGGCTTTTTCTTACCGGGATCTTGCTGTTCTTGGGTATAATGATCGCATTTCTTTTATTATCAAATTCGTCAAGAGTTATAGCCCCGAAACTGTGAGCGGTAACATCTGAGACATTAATCGCCCCGTATTTCATTCTGACCATATCGTTAACATTCTGGGTCTGGTCTTTAGCTGTTATTATACCGGCCTGTATTGCTGCGCCGAGAGCTACCGCTTCGTCCGGGTTTACCTGAGTGGAAGGCTTTTTCCCGGTAACTCTCAATATCATATCGATCACTGCGGGAATTCTTGTTGAACCGCCGACTAATAACACCTGATCCATATCCTTCCATTCCAGCCCCGCATCGGTCATTACCGCATTTATCAGTAGTTCTGTTCTGGTAACAAAATCTGCAACAAGATCCGAAAACAGCTTTCGTGTAACTGTTATTCTGGCTGATTTTCCTTTTGCTGAAAGATAAACTGTAGTGCTCAATTTTGTGGAAAGTACCTTTTTGGAATTTTCCGCTTTAAGCCTCAGATCCTGCACAAGAACCGGGTCCTCGAAAAGATCTATATCGTGCTGCTGCTTGAACTTGTCATTCAGATATATCATCAGCTTTTCGTCAAAATTGTTACCTCCGAGCTGTCTGTCGCCGTCACTTGCAAGAACTTCAAAATTGGCGTTATCTACTTTCATTATAGTAACATCGAAAGTCCCTCCGCCGAGATCATATACGAGGATCTTCTGCTGAATATTTTTGTCCAGTCCGTATGTCAGCGCTGCAGCAGTAGGCTCGTTTATTATCTGGAGAACATTTACCCCTGATATTTTGCCGGCATCAACTGTAGCCTTTCTCTGTTTGTCGTTAAAATAGGCCGGAACTGTAATAACTACATCTGTTATTTTAAAATCACAAAAATTTTCAGCGTCTTCAATGAGCTTTCTTAAGATCATAGCGGATATATCTTCAGGTTTATATTCGTTTTGTTTATATTCAAATACAAAATCGCTGGAACCCATTTGTGATTTTATTGAAGCTACCGTTCTCTCAGGTTCTGCCACGCAGGACTGTTTGGCTATGCTCCCGACTATTATCTGGTCATCATCAAATAGAACTACCGAAGGGGTTATCCTTTCGCCTTCTTTATTCGGAATGATTTCAGCCTTGCCGAATTCATTTACCATAGCAATTGCAGAGTTTGTTGTTCCTAAGTCTATACCTATCAGCTTCATCTGATCGTCCTCATTTCAATAATTTTCTTCTTGCCTGGGAAATAATCGCAAGCATCTCTTCTGCTTCCGAACGCATTCTGATGTTCGGTGAATTGATTCTGGTTCTCCATTTTCGGAATTCCGAATCTACCCTTGCTACGATTTCTTCCTGGGTAGAATCCATGTCAAGACGAAGAGCTTTCAGATAAAATGCATTATCCTTCTCTTCTGTGCTTGCTGCTTCTTTAAGTATATCTTCACTGTCCTGTGACATTACTTTATTTACAGCATTATCTTTTTTCTGTTGTTTAGCTGTCTTCGCTTCCTCAATAAGTGCCATCTGCTTTATCACTACAGAAAGATTATGCTGAGCATCTTTATTGTCAGGATCATATTGTAAAGCTTTTTCAAAGAACTTTTTACTGTTTTCGTAGTCTTTTCTCTTATAATAAGCTACTGCCGCTTCATATAGCTGGATACTTCTCTTGATCTTAATTTCATCGAGATGAGAGCCGGTATCTTTTTTTTTATGGAACTTTTCCTTTAGCTTATCAAGCAGCGACATCTTTTAGAGCCTATTTTGTGTTAAGTTTATATATCTGAACCAGTTCCGGTCTTATTGATGCGTTTCCCCTTTTGAATCCTATTCGCAGTACCTTTTTAACTGTATTATCCATATTTACATCTTCGGTATCGAACTTGTCAACCGCATTGCTTTTTTCCGGATTGAATTTACTTCCCTCAGCACTCACTTCAACAGGCATTATATCGTTTCTGTAAAGTATCTCTAATATCTCATCTTTAAAAGTCGTGAGCTTAGCACAATCTCCTGTTTTTTCCTTTTGCATATGCTCAATATCCGCATTTAATCTGTCGTAAAATAAGAGAAGGTCGTGAACGAAAGGCTTTAGAGCCGAATGGACAAAATTTCTTTTGTAGGATTCCAGCTGAGTGTATAATTCGTCAAAAGCTTTTTCTTTGACGCAATCCGAAGCAAATTTCTCTTTAAACAGGTCACTGAGTTTGTTTATTCCTTCTTCAGTTTCAAATTTCATGAGAAGTATGCTGTTCTGTATTTTTTGGATGGACTGAACAAGTTCGTTCTTTGTGTTGAAGAGCATTTCATTTGCATTAAGCACTCTCTGCTCGATCTTCTGAATTCTGAGGTTTATATCTTTATTGACATCATCGATCTTGGATGTTATGATCTCATTGTTCTGCGCAGACGATAAATCGGCAGCATTCTCTTCTGCCGTTACGGGTTGTATCTCGCTTTCAGAGTACAGACCTGACTCGCTCAGCTCTTCGATTATATCGTCAAAATAATAATCTGAGTTGAATATTTCGGACTTATTTATATCTAAGTCGTCTTTATTGCTTTTTTCCAAACGAGTCATTCGGACTCCTGCTTTTTTCTTTATCTTCCCGTCGAGACCACTCTAAACTCGATTCTTCTGTTCTGGGCTCTTCCTTTAGATGTTTTATTATCTGCGACAGGTTTGGATTCTCCGAATCCGATCGAGCTTACCTGTGCGTTGCTTACGCCCAGAACTCTGACAATATACTCTGCAACAGTATTCGCCCTTCTCTTTGAAAGGTCAAGATTATAACTGTCGCTTCCCTGGCTGTCGGTGTGACCTTCTATCTGAACCACTATTCCGGGATTATCTAAGAATACCCTTTTCAGCGAATTCAGAGTGTCGAATGATTCGGGTTCAAGTTCAGCTGAAGCGAGTTTAAAATAAATATTGTCAAGTACGATCCTTTCATCTTTTTTCAAAATCACAGCATCCGGACACCCGTCTGAGTCTTCAAACCCGTTAAAACTTTCGGGTTCATTAGGGCACTTGTCAAGATCGTCCGTTATGCCGTCTCCGTCATTATCAAATTCCGGACACCCGTCAGTATCAAGCCAACCGTCGAAGTCTTCAGGTTCGGCAGGACACTTATCCACATTGTCCAAAATACCGTCTCCGTCGTTATCGAATTCCGGGCAGCCGTCCTGATCCTCATAACCGTCGAAGTCTTCAGGCTCATTCGGACATTTATCATAAGTATCTTTTATACCGTCCGCATCATTATCGTCTTCAGGACAGCCGTCATCATCCTGGTATCCGTCAAGATCTTCAGGGTCATTCGGGCATTTGTCAGCCATATCCGGGACACCGTCTTTGTCGTTATCAAGTTCCGGACAACCGTCAGTATCTTCGAAACCGTCGAAATCTTCAGGTTCATTCGGGCAATTGTCCACTTCATCCAAAATACCGTCTTTATCGGTATCGGGATCTATCCAGTTCCCGGAAAGCGTGATCCCTGCATAGAGCTGCCAGTCGGGTGTGTCCTTCTCTGATAATCCTGCAAAACTTCCGATCGTCGCAGAAAAATTCTTATTTCCTATGAATTTGAATCCGCCGCCGGCTTTCTGAAGAAATTCTTCATCTGTTACGCTGACATCTTTTTTGTCTATAAGCTTTTCTGCATCCCATTCAAGAAACATTCCAACATACTTGTTGAATACAATATCAAACCCTGCACCCATCGTAAAGGCGTCAGGAAGTATTTCAACATCCTGAGCAGGCGTCTGTGAAGAATCTCTTTCAGTAGCTGTCCTCCAGAGATATCCCCCGTTCATAAGTACTCTGAACCTGTCATTTCCGAAAGAAGCCAGGAATTTGCCGCCGAAACTTGCCATAGGGTTGAAAAGAAATTCGTCGCTGAATTTTCTGTGATTGTAATAATCAACAAAATCAGCAGAATCAGCCCCCATTTCATTTACATCATAAAATTCGGTAAAATTTTCTATAGAATCTTTGACTACCGGTACCAGCCCGTAGAGATAGACCCCCATTCTGAAAAATCCTGTTCTTTTAAATGCTCCTTTAACGCCTATCTCGAGATTATTTAATTTTGTAAGATCATAATTCTTGTTTTCCACATCCCTGGAATCAACTGCGAAAGAAGTCTGTACGCCTATATCGATATAATTTCCGAGACTGACATTTAGAGAAACATGGTTTGTTGACTGGAAATAATTGTTTATACCCGAAGACTCTACTATCGTACTGTCGTCCACCGCCCCCGGTCCGAGTAAAGTTGACAGATTCACGGAAAAGAATCCGCTGCCGTGAGTCTCAGGATCCATCAGTTTGATCATTCCTGAATATCCAGTCAAAGAATTTCCAAAAATATTTAAACCAAACATCAGACTTGCAAGTATCGTAAGCTTTTTAAAGTTATTCTTCATTGTCATTCCCTATAATTATTTACATCCTTTTATACAGCTATAAAAATTAACTAATAGTTAGCAAATAGTCAAGCATAAAGTATTATGAATCCAACAAAAGAAAGAGTTATTTGCCGTTCGAAACCACTCTGAACTCTATCCTTCTGTTCTGTGCTCTTCCTTTTGATGTAGAATTGTTCGCTATCGGTTTTGATTCTCCAAGTCCTATAGAACTAATCTGTTCGCTGCTTACACCAAGAACACTCACGATATAATCCGTAACAGCTTTCGCTCTTCTTTCTGACAAGTCAAGATTATAATCATCGCTGCCTTCGCTGCTGGTATGGCCTTCGATCTGTACAACTATACCGGGATTATCTACAAATACTATTTTAAGCCCGTTCAATGTTTCGAACGACTCCGGTTCAAGTTCGGCGGAATCAATTTTAAAATAAACATTATTGAGTATTATCCTTTCGTCTTTCTTAAGTATTACAGCATCCGGGCAGCCGTCGTTGTCTTCAAATCCGTTAAAACTTTCTGACTCGTTCGGGCATTTGTCCAGCTCATCTTCTATTCCGTCGCCGTCGTTATCGAGTTCAGGGCAGCCGTCTTTATCCATCCACCCGTCAAAATCCTCCTGTTCTTTCGGACATTTATCTTCATCGTCCTGAACATCATCGCCGTCGTTGTCATTTTCAGGACAGCCGTCTTCATCGTCCGTGCCGTCAAAATCCTCAGGATCATTCGGGCATTTATCCTGAGGGTCTTTTATGCCGTCGCCGTCGTTATCTTCTTCCGGGCAGCCGTCTGAGTCAAGATACCCGTCCAGATCTTCGGGAATGAGGGGACATTTATCGATCTTGTCAGGGATCTCGTCTTTGTCGTTGTCATCTTCCGCACAGCCGTCGGAATCTTCGAATCCGTCAAAATCTTCAGGTTCATTCGGACACGAATCGGATTCATCAGCAATACCGTCGCCGTCAGTATCTTTTTTGCCGAACCCTAAAAATGCATACTGGGCCGATCCTGTCTGCTCACGAACATCAAAAAATAAAACATCCGGAACGCAGCTTTCGCATAATATCAGATTTACCTTATTTTCAAGTGCAAACTTTTCAATCCGGGGAATTTCAATTTCCGAACCGGAAAACATTCCGAATACTGAAGAACTGAAAATGATCGAAATTACAGTTGCAATATAGTTCATTTTTTTTTGCATTTTTACATCCTGTTTTATTATTTATAATTTTAATATTTCTTTCAGTCTTTCTTCCGATATTATCTCAACCCCCGATTCTTTCGCTTTCTCCAGTTTTGATCCCGGATTCTTTCCGCATAAGAGATAGCCGGTCGATCTTCCAATTGCGGAAGCTACTTTACCATTATTGGCGGTTATAAGATTTTTTAGTTCTTCTCTCTCAATACTTTCAAAAGTTCCGGTGATTACAAATGTTTTATCTTTAAAAAATTCCACAGACATCCCTGTGTCGCTTAAAATTTTAGTATTTACTCCGTAGGATTTTAACTTCCCGATCAACTCGAGGTTTTTTCTGTTCGAAAAGAATTCAATAACGGATTCGGCGGTTTTATTTCCTATATCGTTTATCTTTATTAAATCTTCGTATTTGGCTGAGACCAGATGATCTATATCCCTGAAATTTTTTGATAGTGATATCGAGGCTTCCTTCCCGACATGTCGTATGCCCAGACCGAAGATCAGATTCCCGAGATCTTTTAATTTGCTCCTTTGTATGCTCCCGATAAGATTCGCAGATGAAGTTTCGCCCATTCTTTCGATGTTGTCGAGCTCAATTACGCTTATTTTGTACAGATCGCTGATCTCTTTTATAAGGCCTTTTGAAAGCAATGCTTTTACCATCTGAGGACCCATACCTGAAATATCCATCGCACTTTTACCAGCATAGTGCTCTATCTGTCTTTCAATTTGCGCGGGACAAGATGCGTTTACGCATCTGTGTATAGACTCGTCTTCCGGCTTTACCAGCTTTTCTTTGCATGAGGGGCATTCTTCTATCATAGAGAATTCAATTGAGTTCTGATCCCTTTTGCCTTTATTAACCTCAACTACCTGAGGGATTATCTCACCTGCTTTTTCTACTATCACGCTGTCTCCGAGCCTAATATCCTTGCTTTTCATGTCATCAAAGTTATGCAGAGTCGCCCTTTTAACAACTGTTCCGGATAAATATACAGGCTCGAGAACAGCAACCGGTGTAACTGCACCGGTCCTTCCGACCTGGAAAAGAATATCTTTAAGTATTGTTTCAGCTCTGTCAGGGGCGAATTTATATGCCATTACCCATCTTGGAGATTTTGCTGTGTCTCCGAGCTCCTGCTGGATGTTAAGGCTGTTAACTTTGATCACAAGTCCGTCGATATCGTATTCCAGGCTGTTCTTTTCTGTTTCCCAATAATTACACTCCTCTATTACTTCGGAAATATTTTTGCATTTTTTACAATATTTAATCGCAGGAAAACCTGATTTTCTTAAAACTTCAATATTATCCGAATGGTTTTCTTTTGATATATCGCCGTCAAGGTAATAGCAGAACACTTTAAGAGGTCTCTTCCTTACCTCTTCCGCGTCAAGAAGTTTGATAGAACCGGCGGCAGTATTCCTCGTATTTGCCAGCAGTTCAGTTCCCTCTCTTTCCCGAATTTCATTAAGGGTCTTGAAATCTGCTTTTGCT
>Ga0209417_1003379_pt1 | contig 21523 bp, 14 predicted proteins | sample RifGroF2_FD_184002 | JGI IMG/M metagenome (GOLD analysis project Ga0209417, IMG submission 184002) | Groundwater microbial communities from Rifle, Colorado, USA - Groundwater F2 (SPAdes) (version 2) | ecosystem: Environmental > Aquatic > Deep subsurface > Groundwater | place: Rifle, Colorado... | reverse complement strand
AGATGGATATTTTGTTGAAACTGTTGGAATGGTTGATGAGGCGAAAATTAGGGAATATATAAAAAATCAGTAATTCAAGTTTTAAGCGCGGAGGCCACGGCTTTTAAGCCGTGGTTAGCGCTTCACTATATAAAATAGTATTTATTAAGGAAGGCCCTTTTAAAGGGCCTTCCTTAATAAATTTATAATCATAAAAAATATATTTTAAAGCTAATCGTTTAGATTGGAAGAGTTATAAACAAGTACTTTATGTACTCTTTTTTGGTCAGCGCTTTGAACTTGGAATCTGTAGTTTTGATAATCTAGTGAATCACCTTTTTTAGGCAAATGTTGTAATTGTTCGGTTAAAAATCCGCCTAAAGTTACAGCTTCATCAGTGTCAAAAGCTATTTTTAGTAAGCCTTCAAGTTCATCTAAAGATACACTTGCATCAATTAGCCAATTTTCGTGACTTAATTTTACAATTTTTTCTTCTGTAGATTCATATTCGTCACTTATTTCACCAACGATTTCTTCAAGAACATCTTCTAATGTTACTATTCCTGTTATGCTGCCAAATTCATTTATAACCATTGCCATATGTTGGTGTTGTTCTTGCATTTCTCTTAGTAATTGATTTACTTTTACACTCTCAGGAATAAAAGATACGGGTCTTACTATAGATTTTATGGTTAAATTTTCTTGCTCAGATTTTAATATAAATACATCTTTTATATGTAATATTCCAATTATATTGTCTATTTTATCTTCATAAACCGGGTATCTTGTGTATTGTTGATCAGAAAAAATTTCAAGAGCATCTTGCAGTGAGTTGCTTGCGCTTAATGAGATAACGTCTGTTGAAGGAACCATTACTTCTTTTATTGGCGTTGTTCCTAAATCAAATATGTTTTGCAACATTTCGGTTTTTTTTGTCTCCATTAAGCCTTTTTCAGTTATATGTCCAATCAAGAACTGAATTTCTTTTTCTGAAGATACCCAATCACTTGAATTTTCTAAAGCTTTTTTACCGCCTATTTTATAAAATAAAAAGTCAGAAAATCTAGTTGCCGTTACGGCCAAAGGTCTTAGTGTTTTAAATGTTAAACTTGTTAGCCATAATACAGATTTTAAGATTTTTTCTCCGTGCAATTTGGCTAAATTTTTTGGAATAATTTCACCAAAAATTAGTATTGCTGCCGCAGCAATGGCTATTCCTACAGAAAATCCTAAGCCACTGGATAGCTTTAAACTCTTAAATATTTGTTCCATTATGTGTGTACTTAAAGCAGAAGTTGTAACATCGGCCAAACATTTTGCAATAACAATAGTTATCAAAACTGTTTGTGGTTGTTTTTCTAAGCTTTCAAAAAAGACTTTGTAGCGATTGCTCTTTGATGCAAGCTCTTTTAGATTAAATAGTCTTAAAGCTGTTATGCTTGTCTCGATAAAAGAAAAAATTGCGCATGCAACAAGTGAAATTATAAATAATAGAATAGAGAAATAAAAAGCAGTATTTAAAAGTGGAGGTTCCATTTATTGGTCCTTTTTTTTGGTTGATAATATAGTTTTTTTAAAAAGATTTGTGTTTTTTGGTTTCAAATTTGTTATATATTTATTTTGTAGCCTGCCATGTAAAATTTTACATGGCAGGCTAATTATATTTTCGATATTAATCGTTTGATTCATCATCATCGCCGTCTTCATAATTGCTTAAATCTGTATTTTCTTTTTCGATAAATGATTTTAATTTTTTGCTTCTAGACGGATGTCTTAGTTTTTTTATAGCTTTAACTTCTATTTGCCTTATACGTTCTCTAGTTACAGAAAAATCTTTTCCAACTTCTTCAAGAGTATGTTCAGATGCAACGTCTATACCAAAGCGCATTTTTAAAACTTTTTCTTCTCTTGGCGTTAAAGTTTTTAGAACTTCTCTTACACGTTCTTTTAGATCATTGCTTGCAACTGTATCTGAAGGTGAGAAATCATTTTCACTTTCTATAAAGTCTTTTATAAATGCATCGTCACTATCGCCAACAGGTGTTTCTAGAGAAATAGGTTCTTTTGATATTTTTATTATGTTTTTAATCTTTTTCTCATCTAAATTTAGTTCTTTTGCCAATTCTGCGTGAGAAGGCTCTTTACCTGTTTCTTGTAGGTATGTGCGTTTTATTTTGTTTATTTTATTTAATGTTTCTACCATGTGAACAGGGACTCTTATGGTTCTCGATTGATCAGCTATAGCGCGAGTAATTGCTTGTCTTATCCACCAAGTTGCATATGTAGAGAATTTGTAGCCACGTTCAAATTCAAATTTTTCTACAGCTTTCATTAAACCGATATTGCCTTCTTGAATAAGGTCTAAAAAGTGAAGGCCTCTATTTACATATTTTTTTGCAATATTTACAACTAACCGCAAGTTTGCTTTTGCTAAATCGTCTTTTGCCATTTTGTCTTTTGTTTGGCCTTTTACAAGTTTTTTGTAATGTTTTATTGCGATATCGCTAGGCAAGCCAATTTCGGATTCTATATTTTTTATAGATTTAGCAGCCATTCTAGAAGTTTTTTCTATTTCTTCGAAATCTTTTGAATTTTGAGCGTCATGTTTTCTCATTTTTAAGATTTGATCTTCACAGGCTTTTACTAAATTTTCTTTTTCTCTAATTTTTAAAATATATTTTTCAATTTTTTTTGTTAATTTCTTAATAAATTTATTTGCAAATTTTATAGATTTTACTGTATCAACAACTTTATTTTTATTGTCTTCAACAGCTTTTAACATTTCTTCTTTTTGATTTTTTTTATCTAATTTGCCTCTATAGCTTATATATATTTTTTCTTCATTATTTATAATATCTTTTATTTTATTTGCGATTAAGAAGAACTGTTCCTTTTCTTCTTCTACCTGAGGGATATTTTCTTCATCAAATTCAGAAAATTGTACAACATCTTTTATTTGTATGACGCCCTTTTTAAGTTTATCGCTCATAGAAATAAGTTCTTTGTGAATAAATGGAAATCTTGATATTGAGTCTATAGATTCGCTTTTACCGCTAGCGATCCTCTTTGATATTTCTAGTTCGGTTTTTTTATTTAAAAGAGGTATTTTACCTATATCTCTTAGATATGATTTTACGCCATCTGTAACTTGGCTGGCTGAAGATGCTTTTAGTTCGTCTTTATCATAAGGCTCATCGTCATCTTCATAATCATCTTCTTTTATGCCAATTACACCAGCACCTTTTTCTATTTGCAGATGCTCATCTTCATCTTTATGTAGTATATCAACAGATTCCATATCTTCTGCGCTAAAAATGTCTACGCCATTTTTTTCAAGCGATTGCACTAGTTCGGTAACTTCTTTTTCTTCTAGGTGATTTCTTGTAGAAAATTCAATAATTTCTTCGTATGTTAAGTGTTGTTTTGTTTTGCCTTTTTCTATTAACTCTTCTATTAATTCTTTTTTTAGATCTATATCTTTATTTTTATCGGAACTTTTTTTTATTGAACTTAACTTAGTGTCGTCTACTAAGTCTAACATATCTGTTATGTCTAAATCTTCTTTGTCTATGTCATGCATGTCGTCATGGCCAATTTCTAAGGCTTCTAAATCAAAAATTTTTGATTTAGCATCTTCTTTTTTAGGCGCTTCTTTTGTAGCTGCAGTTTTTTTAGTTTCTTTTGAGTCTTTTGTTGTTTTTGCGGGCTCTTTTATTTGCTCTTTTACAATTTCTTTAGTAACTTTAGTTTCTTTTTTAGATTCTTTAGTTGTTTTATCTGTAAGCTTTACAGGAGCCTTTTTTATAGCGATTTCTTTTTTTATAATATTTTTTGCAGCAGGTTTTAAAACAGGCTTAACAGTTTTTTTTACAGGTATTTTTGCAATAGGTTTTTTAACCTTTTCTGTATTAGCTTTTATTGCAGGTTTTTTTCGTGTTACTGCTTTTACAATTTTTTTGCTTGTTTTTGGAGCTGTTTTTTTTGCTTTTACCTGTTTTGTAGGTGCTTTTTTTATAATTTTTTTTGCAGCTGGTTTAGCAGTTTTTATAATTTTCTTTTTTGCTGCTTTTGCTGGAGAAGCTTTTTTAGTAGCTTTTTTTACAATAGGCTTTTTATTAACTTTATTTTTTGTTCCAGATTTTTTTGAAGAAGATTTAATTGTTTTTTTACTTTTTTTCATAATTTTTTTACCCAATTTATTTGGTTTTATTTACTTAATTATCAAATCAGTTCGCAATATTTTCTTTTTTAATTGGTAAAATTTATTAAGTATTTCTGCAACCTTGTTCTCGTCAGATTCCTTTCTGGCTGTTTCAAGATTTTCTTTTATTTTTTTTACTATATTTTTCCAATGTTTTTTTTGAAATTGCAAAAAGAGTTGTTCAAATGTTTTTTTCTCTATATTATCTTCAAATTCCAAAAGAAGTTTGCTTAAATATTGTTTATCGTCTTCTTTTAGTGTTTCAAAAAATGAAACAAAATCATGGTTTTTACCATTATCAATATCATTTTTAAATTTTTCAAAAATCTCTTTTATTGGACTCGGCAAATATTCCAGTAAAAGCTCCGAATTTTCATCAGTTGTTAATTCTATGTTATTTATTATAGCAAAAAATATTTTTTTTTCTAGTTTAAGGTCCTCATTTTGCCAATTGTTGTTTATATTAGGCAAAATTGGCTCTTCTTTTTTGTAGTAACCAGAATTATTAGTACTAATATTATTGTTGGAATAATTGCCAACATTTTGGCTTGTGCTGTTGCTATTATAAAGCCCATTATTATTAATGTTGTTTGCAGAGCCAGTATTACTGGTGCCATTATTTTTCGTAATAGAGTCTATGGGTATTTGCATTACTTTAGAGGCTTTTTGCATTAATATATCTCGTTTTAACGGATCTTGTATAGTATTTATTGTTTTTATGATGTCATTTGCGAGTTTTAATTTTTCAGATAAAGTTTTTGATAAAAACCCATGACAAATAGTGTCTATAAAGAAAAAGAAGATGTCTTTTGATTCGCTTATTAAATTGTTTAAGTCGCCATTTTTATTTAAAAAAGATGCAGGATCTTCACTTTCAGGTAAAACTATAACTTTTAACTCGATATTTACTTGCCAGCATAACTCTGTAAGTCGCATAATTGCATTTTTCCCAGCATTATCTCCATCATATAAAATATATATATAATTTACATATCTAGATAAAATTTTAAGATGTTCTTGGGTACATGCTGTGCCAAGCGTTGCTATTGTGTTCGTAAAACCATGCTGTGACATAGCTATACAGTCGGTATAACCTTCGACCATGAACATGTGATCGCATTTATTTAAGCTTTTTTTTGCAATATCAAAACCAAATAATAGTGCGCCTTTATTAAAAAATATATTTTCATGTGAATTATAGTATTTTGGTCTTGTATCGCCGTCCTTAAATATTCTTCCGCCAAATCCACAATACCTGCCTATAATATCTTTTATAGGGAATATTATTCTTTCTTCAAATGGAGAATACGTGGCTTTTTGACCCTCGCCAATTATTTTTGCATCTAATAAATCATCTTGCATAAATGAATATTTATTTATGTAATTAGTAAGAGCTCTTATTGACGCTAAACCTGTTGGGAAATATCCTAAATTGTATAAATTGATCATTTGTTGAGTAAAGCCGCGATTTTTCAGGTACGCAATAGCTTTTGGTGATCTTAAAAGTTCTTCATGACACCAATTTGCAACTTCCTCGCATAATGCAAAATATCTTTCTTTTTCTTTTGTATTTGTTACTAGTTCTTTAGTTAGTTGTTCAGGCAGCTCTATATTATATGTTTTTGCTAAATGTTTTGCAGCTTCTATTTGAGAGTAGTTTTCTATTTTTGAGATAAAAGTTATAACATCGCCGCCAGCGTGGCAGCCAAAGCAGTAGAAAATTTCTTTGTGAGGGCTAACCGTAAAAGATGCAGTTTTTTCGCTATGAAAAGGGCATTGGCCTTTCCAGTAGTTTCCGGCTCTTTTTAGGCTAGTATATTCACTTATCACATCAAGTATTTGAATTTTTGTCTTTATGTAATTAAAAATATTCATTAATTTTTTAAAAACCTATTTTTATTATTTGTTTTTAGTCTTTTTTGAGTAAATCTGAATTAATATAATACTAATAAAAGAAAGTAAACATATTAATATTGATATTAATTGTGATGATGATAGCGAAGAAAAGCTTGCTGTATTATCAAAGTATGTTCTGTCGCCTCTTAAAAAATCTATAGAAAATCTAGCTAAACTTGTTAGCATTAGATAAGCTGCGATTAATTGACCTTGTTTTTTAAGTCTCTTCTGGACAACTATTTGCATTAATATAAAAATAAAAAGAGCAACTATGGAGCTGTAAATTTGTGTTGGGTGTACATATTTGTATACTGTCTGGCCTAAAGAAGTATACTCTTTATGCAGAACTGCCCATGGCAAGCTTGTTTCCATCCCAAAACAGCATCCAGCTGTAAAGCATCCAATTCGAGCTATGCACTCTATTATTGGGGCGTATAAAGCTGCTAAATCAAAAAATCTTATAAAATTTACGCCTAAGCTATTTAGATATATGGGAACAAAAATTAGTACGCTTAAAATTGCGCCTAAAGACGAAAGGCCGCCTTCCCATATTTTAAATATTCCTAAAAAATCTGTTATTGATTCACTTTCTTCTGCTAAAAAAAGAGATCTGCCTCCGACAATGGCGATAATTATAGCAAATGTTATTACTTTATTAAATTGATCATAAGAAATTATTGATTCTCGTCTTTTATCTCTTAAAAATAGCCATGATGCAACCAATATGCCTATAGCCATACAAAGGCCATAGCTTTGAATTGAAAAAGGTCCCCAGATATGCAAAATTTCTTTGCTCATAAAATTTCCTACTTATTTGTTTTGGAAAATTTTTCCAGTTATTTGCCAGATCACGAGTTGTAGTTTAATATTTATAATTAATTTTAATTATTTTTATATTTTACTTTATATTACATTAAATTTAAGGCTTTGTCGTTTTATATTTTGTTTGAAATGTATAAATTTTTAGATTTTTAGTAATAATTAAAATTATATATTTACAAGTAATAAATTGTTTTTAGGTTTTTGTTTTTATCTTAAGTTTTTGGCGTAAATAAGAGGGATTTTGATTGTGAAATTAAACAATAAGTTTAAGTTATTTTATGTTTTTATATTTTTTAATATGGCCTCTTTATCTATGGGTATGGGCGATAGAGATTTTTTAGCAAAAAATAATGAAATTTTTGGTAAAAAAGAGATAAATAAAAAGAAAAAACGGAAATTAAGCATAAATTTAGAAGATGTTTTATCTAAAGATAATAGCGAGATTATAAATAATTCTGAGACAGAATTTGATTTGAAAGAAGAACTAGGAAGCAATAATCAAGATTTTTTCATAAAAAAAGGTGGGGGCAATTATAGTGAAAGAAAAATTATAGAGCACAAAAAATTTTTAACGTTCTTTGAGTTTGAAGAAAATTATAATAAAAAAAATGAGTTAGATAGTCAGGAGTTTAGATTAGTTTTGCAGGAATATATAAGATTATCTAGAAAAAATATAGGTGAAAGCTCAAATTTTATAGGAAATAAAGCGATTGATGGTAGGTTTTTTGAATTTGAGAATCGTGATTATGGATGCTCAGGGGTTTTAGATGTTTTTTTTGGGCAAAAAATTATTTTAGATGATAATAGTAAAATAGCTATGCACGCAGATATTCATGCTGATTTAGATGCTTTATTAGAGCTTGTTCAAGATTTTATTAATAAAGGACATTTGGATAAAAGTAATCCGTTTAAAATAAAAGATAAAAATTTAAAAATATTTTTTTTGGGGGATTATGTAGATCGTGGGGATAATAGTTTTGAGGTTGTTTATTTTCTAATGAGGATTTTTATAGAAAATCCAGGGCAAGTGTTTTTATTGAGAGGTAATCATGAAAACGTATCAGAAAATATAGACTTTAATTTCGCGTCTAAAGTTATAGATTCTATTGGTAATTTTGATAATATAAGTAAATTTTATAATACTTTGCCATCGTTTGTGTTTGCAGGAGTCAAAGAAGATGGTGGGAATAAGATTAATTATATTTTATTTACTCATGGCGGGCTTGAGCCTAGATTTAATCCACATTTATTGCTTTCAGATAGTAGAAGTTCTGTTTTTCAAATTATAGATAAATTAGATTTGTCTTGGCTAAAAAGGCGAAATGGCTGTGATAATATTTTTGAAAAATTTCGTAAATTTTATGGGGACAGAATTTCAAATATTATTTTGTCACGAGACCTCGGTTTTATGTGGAGTGATTTTATAATCGAAAAATTAGGGCTTATTAATAATAATTATATTGAATATTCTGAGCGAGGTATAGGTTCATTTTCTTTTTGTCATAGTGCGACTTTGGATCTGTTAAAGGCGTATAGCTCTGAAAATTATAAAGTTGTGTCGATATTTAGGGGGCACCAGCACCATGGAATGCGTTTTTTATTGGCCAATTGCTATGGAATTTATAATTCTTGGATAAAAAATAATGGGTTAAAAAAAGAAGAGGATGTTGATAAACTAGAGTTTACTTTAAATGAAGAGTTTCCGGTTTGGACTTTAGGCATGCCTGTAAGAGGACAAATTAAGTTAGTAAAGTATATGTTAAATACATATGCGATTTTAAATTTGTCAGGTGAGTTTAAAGATTGGAAGCTTAATGGCTTTAATTGCAAGCGCGTTATCAAAACTAATTAATTTAAAATTAATTAGTTTCCTAATTCTCTTGCTTTGAAAATTAACAAAGATATTGCTGCAGGGGTGATGCCAGGTATAAGCGATGCTTGAGCGATATTCTTTGGCTTATGTTTAGCTAGTTTTTGTTGTAGTTCTATAGATAAGCCAGGTAAATTTTTGTATTCAAAGCTTTCTGGAATATTTAACTGACTAAATTTTTCTCGTTTTTTAATTTCAAGCTCTTCTCGCGCTAGATACGGTCCATACCTAACTTCGGCGTATACAGAAAGTGAGTTTCTTTCGGTTAGTTCTAGACCTGTGAGAGTTTTGATAATTTCTTTATAGTTTAGCTCTTTTTCTTGGTTTTCTTCGCTTTGCCCAAAAAATTCTAGTAATTCTACATGTTTATATGTTTCACGTAATATTTTTAGTACATTTTCTAGTTCGCTTTTTTCTTTTAAGAAATTTTGGTATAAGCTCTTGTCAACTAAGCCAAGATTATAGCCTTTTTCTGTAAGTCTTAAAAATACGTTATCCTGTCTGAGCAGCAATCGCCTTTCGGCTCTAGAAGTGAACATTCTATATGGCTCGTCAACGCCAATAGTTACAAGATCGTCTATCATTACGCCAATATAACTTTCGTCGCGTTTCAAAATAAATGGCGCTATGTCATGTGTTTTTAAGTGCGCATTTATGCCAGCCATTAGGCCCTGGGCAGCAGCTTCTTCATATCCAGTTGTTCCATTTATTTGTCCTGCTAAAAATAGGCCATTAATAGTTTTTGCTTCAAGTGTGTTTTTTAGTTGTTCAGGATGCACAAAATCGTATTCTATTGCATATCCGTATTTGGTTATAATTGCGTTTTCAAAGCCTGGTATAGATTTGATATATTCATCTTGTACATGATTTGGTAAAGACGTAGATATGCCGTTTGGATAAATTTCATCAGAATCTGCGCCTTCTGGCTCAACAAATATGTGGTGAGATTCTTTGCTTGCAAATCTAGATACTTTATCTTCTATTGATGGACAATATCTTGGGCCTATGCCAGTTATATTGCCACTGTACATAGCAGATAAGTGTATATTTTCTCTTATTATTGCATGAGTTTTTGAAGTTGTATGAGTTATATGGCAATTATGTGTATTTTTAACTTCTAGTTGGTCGAATTCAAACATATAGCTTATTTGCTCTGTCTCTTGAATTTCCATTTTGGACCAGTCTAGACTAGATTTTAAAAGCCTTGGTGGTGTGCCAGTTTTTAATCTTCCAATTTTTAGACCAACTTTTGTCAAAGAATTGGTTAGTTTAGGGACAGATTTTTCGCCAATCCTGCCAGCTTTATGATTTTGCGTTCCAACATGTACAACACCATTTAAAAATGTGCCTGTAGTCAAAATTACTGCTTTTGTGTTAAATGTTTTGCCACATTCTGTTTTAATTCCAGTTACTTTATCTTGATTATATATTATGTCTTGAGCCATTCCCTCGAAAATAGTTAAATTATCAAGATTCTCAAGAGTTTCTTTGCATAAATTATTATAAGCGAATTTATCTATTTGTAGTCGCAAGCCTTGGACAGCAGGACCTTTTTTTGTATTTAGCATGCGCGCTTGTAGGTAAGTTTTTGAGCATATTTTTGGCATTAGGCCACCAAGGGCGCTAATTTCATATACAATATGTCCTTTGCCTACGCCACCTATTGCAGGGTTGCATGGCATATAGCCTATTTTGTTTGTATCAAGTGTTATTAACAAAGTTTTTGAGCCCATTTTGGATAGTGCCCAGCAGGCTTCGACGCCGGCATGGCCGCCGCCAATGACTATTACGTCAAAGATATTGCTATCAAGAGCTTCTGTGTTAAAATTATTATTTATATTTTTGTTATGCATATTATTTATCTAAAATTTTAAATTTTTACTAAATTTACTTTTATTATTAACTGCCCAAATTTGTTGTTTAAGGTCGCTGGCTATACGGGCATGAAAATTAAATTTATTTTGAAAAACCCCCAACTATGTTTTTCGCATAATTGAGGGTTTTTTATACAATATATTTTACTATTATTTGCATAACAAAGCAAATAAAGCATTTTTAGATTAAGCCAATGTTGAGAGAATAACTCCAATTCCCCTATCTTATCTTTTGACTATTTTAGAGATAATAGCTGCGCAAGAAATATCTGATGGCAATGTGTTTAAGGTGTTTTCTGATATTTTTAAGATTTTTATTACTAGATTTTTTTCGTTTTCAGTTAAATATTGTTTTGTATTTTCAAGTTTTGTTTTTGTGTCGTTTATAAATTTCTTAGACAGGCTTTTTTGAAAAGTTGTCATTATTATTTTTGAACTTCTTGTTTGTAGGGCTTTATATGCAGTTTTTAGGGTTTCGCGCAATTCATTTAAGATATTTAAAAAAGCTTTATGCTTAACAGAGCTGGTTTGATCAACTTTTTCTTTTATTTCATTAGTTAAGCCATCTACAGATGCAATTATTATTTCGAATCTACCTAGATGAGCATTAAAGCTCTCTGTATTTTGTTTATTGAAAAATTCTTTAATAACTGTGCAAAATTCACACATAATCTTGCTTGCTTTTTCTATTGTAGCATAATCTGTTGAAGCGCTATTTGCAGATTTTAATTGTGCGCCAAAAAGGCACGATACTGCAACTATAGGCAATATTTTTTTAATAAATTTCATAATTATACCTTTCAGGTTTATTTATGGGTTAATCTAAAATTAAGCCCAATATTATAAGAAAATTTTAAATACAGGTTTTGGTTAATGGGGTTATCCAAAAGTTATAGTAATATTATAAACTAGGGGTATTTGGCGTCAAAAGCCCCCCTAATAATCTCAGTTGATCAAACTATACAGATAAAGTGGGAAAATTTAGGATTTTCTGGTAAATTATGTGTATATACTTCTTATTTTCTTGTTATATTTTAAAAAAATTATTTTATATTTATGTGAGTAAATATTTTTATAAATATAGATTTATGCTTTTATAGTTTTGTATTTTTAAAGTATGGTTTGTGGTTTTGTGTATATTTAAATTGTTTATGACCGATAGGGTTTAAGTTTATGTTGTACCATTTGTCGCTATATCTAAAGCAGTATTTTTCTTTTATGAACGTTTTACATTATGTAAGTTTTAGGGCAATAGCAGGATTTCTGGGTTCTTTATTATTTTCAATTATATTCGGGCAGTGGTTTATAAATAAATCGCAAAAAATGTTTAGATCGAAAGCACGTGAGTATACCCCAGAAAATCATAGAAAAAAAGATGATATGCCAACAATGGGTGGAATTTTTATATTGGTTACTGTTTTAGTAAATGCTTTTATTTGGTGTGATTTGATTAATTTGCAGTTATGGGTATTTCTATTTTGTTTATTTGGATTTGGAGCAATTGGCTTTATGGACGATTGGGACAAAATAAATAAAAAAAGGGGTATTTCTGCTAAAAAGAAGTTTGTTTTACAGTGTGGTTTTGCGTTTATAGTTTCTGTTGGTTTAATGTTCTGTAGTGGATTTACGACAGTTATTTCTTTTCCGTTTTTTAAAAATTTTTCTCCTGATATAGGCTTGTTTTTTATTCCTTGGGCGATGTTTATAATTGTAAGTTTAAGTAACGCCGTTAATTTAACTGATGGTTTAGATGGTCTTGCTATAGGTTCTGTTATTCCTAACGCTATTACTTTTGCTATAGTTGCTTATTTGGCGGGTCATGCTAATTTTGCTTCGTATTTACAAATACCATTTGCAGCGAGCTCAGAAGTAGCTATTTTTGGTATGATTTTAGCCGGAGCATCGCTTGGTTTTTTGTGGTATAATGCTTATCCGGCTCAAATATTTATGGGCGACGTTGGGTCTTTAGCCTTAGGGGCTTCTCTTGCTCTTATAGCTATCATGGCAAAGCAAGAATTTTTGGTTTTAATTGCTGGAGGGCTCTTTGTTGTAGAAGTTCTTTCTGTTGTGGCGCAGGTTTACTCATTTAAGGTTTTTGGTAAAAGGGTGCTAAAAATGGCACCAATACACCATCATTTTGAGCTTCTTGGTTGGCCAGAATCAAAAATTACTGTTAGATTTGGAATTATTTCTCTTATCTTGTGTCTTTTAGCTTTAATTACTTTAAAATTACGCTAAATTTTTATTTGTTTTTTTGTAAAAAAGTACATGCTGCAGCCAAAAGCCATAAGTGTTGCAAAAATTGTAAGGGATGATATTCCACCGTTAATAAGCATATTTATGCATGACAGCATAAGTAAAATACAGTTAAATATCGATACAATAGGGATAAATATATTAATCTTTATCCCTGGATTTTTTATTTTTGCTATTAAAAGAGATATTATCGATAGAGTATATGCAGATACTATCCCAAGTGATGCCGTTGCGGGCAATTGCATTTGATCTCCGCCGGTTATAAATAAATAAGTTAAGTATATAAAGCCAATAAGTATTACACAGGCAAATGGAATTCCGTGTTGATTAAATTTTGTAAACATTTTAGAGAAAAATAAATGATTATTTTTTGCGAGTGTATGTATATTCCAAGTATTGCTAAACATTATGCCATAACTTCCTCCTAATGCAGATGATGCAATAGCAATATGAAGTATTGCTTTAAGATAAAGGGCAAAAGTAGGCATATTTGGTAGTAATTTTTGTAGAAAAACAGGGAAGGTTTGTAAATATTCTGGTGTTTGGGTTATCGAAGAAAGTATTGTACCAAGGGCGCCATAAAAAATAAGTTGATAAATTGTCATTATAGATATAGCTATAAAATAGCTTATAAGTATAGCTTTTGAAACGTTTTTTGATGGATTTTCTATTTTGTTACTTAAAACACAAATAGATTCAAAGCCGATTGTTGCATAAAGTAGAAATGGTAAAGATTTTGGGATTCCTTCCCATATTCTATTTATACTAGAAAAATTTGATAGATCAAATAAAAATAAGCCAAAAAATATGGCAAATATAATAGGAATAATTTTAAGTATTGTAAAACCAGCTTGAATTTTTCCGCCACTTTTCATATTAAGCATATTTAGTAAAACAAAAATAGTTATTACTATAGTTTCAATGGTAAAAATATTAATGTTTCCAAGAGATGGCATAAGTTTTTGAATGAGTGATAATGAAACATGTGTTACGAATGCGCCAGAAGCAAGTTTGCCAATTAAATATCCCCAAGATGAAAAGAAGCCCGCAAAAGTTGAGATTTCGTTTTTTGCATATGCGTAAAAGCCTCCGTCTGGATATAATTGACTTAATTTTGCCATAGAAATAACTAGCGGGAGCATTAAAATGCCAATAATGATATAAGATAAAGCGCTTAAAGCTTCTGAAAGTTTTGCTATTTTTACAGTATTTGCAAAAATTCCTATTCCGAGCATTATGTTTATATTTATTAAAATTGCAGTTTTTAGCGATAAAGAGCTTTTTTCGGTCATTTGTAGTCCTGAGGATAGTTTTAGGATTTAATATTATTAATTATATATTTATGATATATGAGCATTTGCTTTGTGTAAAGAGCTTAAAATATAGAATAATTGGTTTTTGCTTGTATGTAATTGTTTTACACTAATTGCAAATTCTGTTAATCTGCATAAGTTAATAAATTTCGGGGCCTATTTTGCAAATTAGCAAAAAAGAACTAAATATAGTATAATTGTCCCTATAATAAGCCTATTTTTAAAAATAAAATAAAAAATTAATAAAATATAAATATAAATTTAGGGAATTTTATGTGTTTGTTATATAAAAAATCTGTATTTCTAGTATTTGTTATATTATCTAGTTTTGGTGTAATATTTAATTGTTTTTGTACTGAGCCAGATAAAATAAGCAAAAGTGTTTCTTTAAATAGCAAAGAATTAAAAAATAGTAAATGTGAGTCTAGTGAGTGTTTGACTTGTTGTGAAAATAATAGTGTAAAAAAAACAAGTATTAATAAGAATACAAGTGTTGTAGATGCAAAATATCAAAAAATCGTAGATGAATATAAAAAAATAAAAATAGAAGATATAAATTTAGAAAATAAAAATATAAAAAACAGTGATTTTTTGTTTGGTTTAGGTACTTCAAGCTATCAGGTTGAAGGAGATGATGGTGCAAGTGAAGAAAATTATTGCCAATGGAAAGCAGTTATTGGCAAAAAAGTGGTAATAGAGGTTGGAGATAAAAAAGAAGACAAAGTAATATCAGATCCAGGAGTGGCTTGCGAGCATTGGAAGAGATATAAAGAAGATATAAAGCTAGTGAAAAATTTCGGTTGTAATGCTTATAGGTTTTCAATATCTTGGGGTAAAGTTGCGCCAAAGCCTGGTGAATTTAATAAAAAAGCAATAGATCATTATGAAGATGTTTGTAAAGAATTAAAAAAACAGGGAATAAGGCCGATTATAACATTGTATCACTATGCGCATCCAATGTGGTTTGAAAATAAAGGGGCATTTGAAAAAGAAGAGAATATAAAATATTTTGTAGATTATTGCATGACGATGTTTGAGCGTTTAAATAAATATAATCCAATATGGTTTACAATTAATACTTTTACGGGCACATCATTGCATGCATATTATATGGGTACAAAGCCGCCATTTAAAAAGGATATGGGTTTGGCGTTAAAAGTTCTTAAGAATTTATTACAGGCGCATGTTGAATTTTATAGAAAAGCTAAAAAATGTGAAAAAGAGTCGGTTTCTACGATTGGAATATATAAAATTATTTTCCCTGTTGATAAGTATAGATCTTGGCAGGTTTGGGATAGCGTAGGCGTTTCTTTTGTTGATAAAATAAATAATAGTTCTATTTATGATTTTTTTACAAAAGGTATTTTAGATATAAGTATTGGAATACCTGTTTTGGGAGTGAAAAATTCTATTAAGTATAAAAATAAAGAAGCTATTGGTGCTGCAGATTGTATAGGTTTGAATTATTATACAGGTGCTTATATGTCAAACTTTAAGGTTGTACCTAGAGCTGATAGTATTCCTACCCAAAGTTCACTTGCAACAGTTTATCCTGATGGTTTTTATGATGCATTAAAACAGGTTGATAGTAAATTGGCAAAAAAACTTAATATACCTGTTTATGTTACAGAAAATGGTATTGCTACAAATAATGCAGCTTACAGGGATATTTATTATAGAAGCCACTTGAAGTCATTGTCTAAAGCTATGAAAGAAGGTGCTGATGTGCGAGGCTATATTGTTTGGGGTTTAATGGATAGCTTTGATTGGATGGAAGGTTATGATTTTGAATATGGCGTATATTCAGTTGATCGAAAAACACAAGAAAGAACGTTAAAGCCTGGCACAGAGTTTCTTTCTGATGCTATCAAAAGCCATAATAAAATAGCAGGTAAAGACTTAGCAAGTAAAAAAGCTAATAATATTAAAAAATCGGCGCCTGTTGAATTTGTGTGTGATAAGGCTTGTTGCGAGACAAAAATTGCTACAGATAATTCTATAAAGACCAAATTAAAAATAGAAAATAAAATTTTTGGTGAATGTAATTCTTCTGAAGATCAGGGTTTTAAAAAATATAGTAAAAAAGATACTAAAAAGTTGGATATTAAGTTAGAGAATAATTTTTGTGAAAATATAAAAGTTGTTAAAAATTCTTTATACACTGATATTTCCTGTTTTGGTTAAATAAAAAGTAATAAAGTTATTGCGCAATGTTACATGAAACTGCGATTATTTAGTTGAGTATATTTTTAAATATATAATTAATTAGATATTGTATTCGGGGGTAGCATGAAGCAATATTATTTATATGTATTTATTTTTTTATTGGTGATTTTTATGGAAAAAATAAATTCTGTTACATATTTATTTTCTCATGGCTTTGCCGATACAGGTAGACAGGCTAATACGTACATGAGAGAATACAGGACAAGAAGAGATAAGCCTAAAATAAACAAATTTTATATAATAGACGGGCCAGTAAAAACATTTAATTATCCGGATGTGGTATGCAAACCTTTTCCAAATATATTTCAAACAAGTTTTGGTCAAGAAAATGAACTTTCTGTATTGCAAAATGCGTATAATGAGATAAAAAAAGAAGAAACGGATATTGTTTTGGTTGGTGTTTCTAGGGGCGCTTCTGCAGCAAGCGTTTTTATGGGTTCTTATGATTGTAAAAGAGTAAAGGCTGTGATTTTGATTTCGCCATTCGCTCATGTTTATGACGTTTTTAAAACTAATTTTTTTTATAGATTATTTATAAAAATTTCTAAATATGAGCATAAAGGTAAGCATCCCATAGATTGGCTGCCAAAAATGAATAAAAATATCCCGGTGCTTTTTGTTTGTTCAAAAACAGATAAAACTGTGCCATGCTTTTCTACTATTAGATTGTATAAAAAATTGATTAGTTGTGGGCATAAACATGCTTATTTGCTTTGTTTGGATATTGGTAAGCATGCAAAATTTTTAAAGGCTCCAGAGGCTGAGAAATTTCAAAATGTTACGCATGCTTTTTATAAGCAATATGGTTTGCCTTATAACGAAAATTTTGCTATTGCTGGTCAGCAAGAATTACAGGATTGCAAATTAAGTTCAAAGTCTTTGGACTTTGAATTCGGGGATCTTGATAGCGATTTTTGGGATAATTTTGGCTAGAATAGCATTATTTTTGAACACTTGCCAGATACATAGCAATAGATCCAGCAACAGAAGCATTCAAGCTTTCAGTTTTGCCATGCATAGGTAAAGTAAGCTTTTCGTCGCAATCCAATATCCATTTTTCAGGTATTCCATGGGCTTCGCTTCCAATTACCATTAAGCTATCTTTGAAGTTTATATTTTCTGGATTTTTGCCCCCCGATACAACAAGCGCAATAAGTTTTAAGTGTTTTTTTGCTTTTAATAGCTCTTCCCAAGTTAAGTGAAAAATATTGATTTTGTCTAATTCTCCTGCGCTAGATTGAATAACTTTTGGTGAAAACACGTCTGTACAATTTATTGAAATCACTGTTTCAAAGCCCATTGCAGTGCAAGTTCTTATAAGTGTACCCATGTTTCCAGGGTCAGAAATACCGGTAAGTACAATTCCGGAAGATAATTTATTTAGATCGGGTTGTTTTGGAATATGAAATACGCATAAAATACCGCTTGGTGTAGATGCTGAGCTAATTTTTTCCATTACCATATCTGGAACTAATATAATTTCAGTAAAATGATTGGTCCCAGAAATTTTTTCTATTTTTACTAAATTTTGAGCATTGTCTAGCATTTTTTCGGTGCAGTATATGCGTTCTGGTAAGATATGAGATCTAAATAAAGCTTCGCATGTTCGTAAGCCTTCGGCGACAAATTTTTGTTGTTTTTGGCGTTCTTTTTGCGTTTTTAGTTCTGCAACAAGCTTTATTTCTTGATTTTGTCTAGAATTTATCGTTTTCATGCTATTTATGTCCCCGTTAAATTTAATTAGTTTAAAGTTTATATACAAATATTACGCAAAACTTTTCTCTTTGTCAAAATAATTCTTTTTTTTTACTGTATAATTTAGGTTTTTTGGGGCTTTTGACGGTGCTTTTATTTTGCTGTAATATTAGAATAATATTGAAAATATGGGTTTTTATAGTAAATTTATTATTTTTTATTATTTTCAAATATTTTCAAAAACAATTTTGTTAATTTATTCAGTAATTTAAGTTTAATTATTTATGGAGGATTTCAAGTGAAAGTTTTAAAAAGTTTTAAGAAGGCGACAGCTTTAGTATTATTTATTTCGATGTTAAATGCAGTTTTAAGTCCATGTTTAATACAGGCAACTGAGCCTAAATTAGCTGATGTTGTAAATTCACAGTCAGTGGAAGGCGTACCGGCTAATAATTTAGAGGGTTCTGCTGCGATAAATAATGGTGAAGGGTCGGCAAAAGTTGAGCCTGAAAATCAAGAAAATAATGAGCAATCAGCAAATTCAAAAAATAAAATTTTTAGTTTTTTAACAAAAGCAGCATTTGTAGTTATTCCAGTTTTAGCAGCTATTCCATTAGTTGGTTATTTACTTAAAGATAAATTTAATAAATTTAATAAGTTTTCATCTAAAAGTCTTTTGACTAAAAGAAACTTTGCCGGAGCTGCGGTAGTTACTGGTGGTTTAGGATTGCTAGGGTTTCTTTTATGGAAGTTTGTATTTAAAAAAGAGGTTAATTCTGTTGTTGGTGAGGGTGTTGATCGGTTGATTAGAATGGCACCAGCAGTTTTAGAGCAGAATGAAAAAAAATTTAAAGATATTGGATCTGATATATTAGTTGAGGCAATAAATAAAGAGGTGGCTTTAGTTTGCAAGAAGATTACTGATGGAGCTAAGTCGGTTGGAAATAAAGCTTTTGATGGAGCTAAAACTCTTGGAAATAAAGCTTTTGATGGAGCTAAGTCTGTTTTAAGTAATTTTTTGCCTATAACAAATGTTGTAGCTCCAACTGGTTTGCCAGCACAGGGTTTTGAATCACTTTTAGATAATAAAGTTGACGGTAAAGTGGTAGAAGAAGTATCAGTACGTGGAGGGCAAAAAAAAATTGAAGATGAAAAAATTGAAGATGAAACAATAGAAGAAGAAAATAAAAAAATTGAAGTTAAGGATTTTGAAATAGATTTTTCTGCTGATTATGTCCAAGAAATTGCTAATAAAAAAGAAGAACCTGTCGTTGAAAAAGTTGAAGAGAAAAAAGAAGAAAAACAGGTAGTAGAAGAAAAAGAGTTAAGTAAATCTGTTAAAAAAGTAAAAATGGGTTTTGCAGAATATCTAGAAAAAGATAAAGATGGTGCAGCTAAAATGGCAAATGAAATTTTAGCTTTAGGTGTTAAAGAATACGGGGAAAATTTTTCTGTTGATTCTAGCTCTAAAGAGCAGCTAGATGGTTTATTAAAAAAGTATCAAGCTAATAATAAAGTTGTTATTAATAAGAATAAAGAATCTGTAGTCGAAAAAGTTGAAGAGAAAAAAGAAGAGAAGAATTTAGGTTTTTTCGCTAGAATAGGCGGTTTCTTGGGTGGTTGGTTTGGTAAAAAGCCAATAATTGAAGAAAAAAAAGAAATAGTTGTTGATCAGCCAATAGCAATAGCTCCTGAAGGAGTTGAATCTTTGGTTGCAAGTGGAAAATTACAAGGTCAAAAGGCTTTAAATCTTGATGAAAATGTAAAAAAAGTAGAAGTTAAAGATTTTGTTGATGAAATTGTAAAAAATGTAGATAAAAAAAACAAGCAAGAAGAGCAAGATAAGTTAGAGATTGAAAAATTGCTTAAGCAGGTTGAAGAAAATAAGAAAGAAAGCACGTTGGCTTTGAGCGAATCTTTGCAAAAAGATTTAAGCCAATTAGAAGAACCAAGCTTAGAAGTCAAAGGCCTTGAAGTAGAAAATTTTGAGCCTGTTGGTTATGATTCGGAAGAAGAAGACGATTCTGAGTTTCAAGAGTGCGAAGATAAAAGCAGCGATGACCTTTTATTAAATGATATTGATTAATATGTGCTATAGAGTGATAATATAAATTAATATATAATTTTAGTATTTACAACCCCATTTTGTTCGGAGAATAAAATATGTTATTTATTTTTATTAATGATGTTAAAAGAAAATTGAGTATAATTTTGTCTGTTTTTATATTAAGTTTTTCGATAAGCCCGATGATAGTAAATGCGGGATTTTATAATAAGTTTTCAAGAAAAAATAATAATACTTTTTCGCAAAAGTATCCTACTGTCGCAAAAGTATTTGCTTCAGCTGGGAATGTTTCTGGGGCGTCCGCAAAAGTAGCCGCTAGTTCATTTAAAAAGTTTATTGATGGTGCTTTGGTTGGAACAGGTTTTTCTGCAGGTTTTTTGATCGCAATAATAGTATTATGGAAAATGTTTATTAAGCAGATGGTGAATGATGCTATTAATGATAGTGTTAATAGTGTAAGCACGGCTATAAATCAGCAAAGAGATGGTTTTGTGGGTGATATAGGTAAATTACAAGGCGACATTCTACGGGGAATGGGTGAAGCTAATAAAGAAGTTAAAGATTTGTTAAAAGAAGTTTCTAATACTGTTGTTGATGTGAAAAAACATAGTGATGATTTTGTTAATGGATTAGGCGTAAATTTGACTCATGGATTACTTGTTAAGCCTGTAACTGAAACTGCAAATTTTGTTGGAAAATCGGCAAAATCTATTGGCAATGGTGTTGTAAGTAGATCTAAAGGTATTTGGTCATGGGTGAAGGATACAATTGAAAAAATTCCTATGACTAGTCAAGAGATTTTGAATGCAGAAGAAAATGAAGAATATGAAGAAGAGTCTTGGGGAAACACTATTATATGAAGAAGAGCCTTGGGAAAACATTATTTAATAGTAAAAATTAGAATTATTTAAATAAATTATGGCCTGGCGTAAAGAACCAGGCTTTTTTTACTTAAAAGTTTTTGTGTGAAATTATACAATTTGCCTACATAAATTTTAATAAAAATACAGGTCCCTAGACCCCTCGAAGTTTCTCTGCATAGTTTGCGAGCATCCTGAACTTTGTGAAGGACGATTAACTCGGGGCGAACGGGAGAAGTAAGTATTTTCAAGCTTGCGTTATTTAATAAAACAGTGTTATGGTTTTTACTGTCAAATGGTATTAGTAAATTTAAATAAAATTAAAATATATCTAATTTATAATTTAAGAAAGGTAAACCACTAGTTTGACTAGTGAGACTATCAAGGCTTGGCCGTAGTATTAGATAAAAGAAGATTTTTGCATTATATTCATTATCAGCTTGACGGTTGATAAAGGAATAAAAAT
>Ga0209417_1003373_pt1 | contig 21534 bp, 18 predicted proteins | sample RifGroF2_FD_184002 | JGI IMG/M metagenome (GOLD analysis project Ga0209417, IMG submission 184002) | Groundwater microbial communities from Rifle, Colorado, USA - Groundwater F2 (SPAdes) (version 2) | ecosystem: Environmental > Aquatic > Deep subsurface > Groundwater | place: Rifle, Colorado... | reverse complement strand
TTGGTGAAAGAATTGAAAATTTCAATAATTGACGCTCGGGGATGGGACAACAAGAAGGGGATGAATGAGTCCGACGTTTTTTATTTTAGAGAATTAGAACAAGAGCTTCCGTCAGTCTCTTTTTATTTTGAAGGAGGATTGGTATCTTTGGTAAAATATTACAACAAATTTCAGAAACCAGCCCAGAATAATATTTTTTACGTTAATAAAGAGTTGGACGGTGTGGGGGTGGAGATAGCCCTGCAATATGTGGATGACATTGTAGATAGAATTTTCCCTTTTGCCAACAACATCTACACCCAAGAAGGCGGAACGCATGTTACCGGTTTTAAAACAGCGCTTACCAGAACTCTCAACACTTACTGTAAAAAGAATGAAATGATGAAAGAGTCCGAAGGTGGATTTACTGGAGAGGATGTCTTAGAAGGTCTGACGGTTGTCATCTCCGTGAAGCTTCGTGAAATCCAATTTGAAGGACAGACGAAGGGCAAATTGGGAAGTATGGAAGCTCAAGGGGCTGTAGCTACCGTTTTCGGGGAAGCCTTTGCCAATTTCTTGGAAGAAAACCCGGATGATGCGAAAGCCATAATCAACAAATCAGTTCTCGCGCTGAAAGCCAGAAAAGCAGCCAAAGCGGCGAAAGATTCCGTGCTCCGCAAGGGCGCCCTTGAAGGTATGACTCTTCCGGGCAAGCTTGCGGATTGTCAGAGCAAAGATGCTTCAGAATCAGAATTATTCCTGGTGGAAGGAGACTCCGCAGGAGGTTCAGCCAAACAAGGCAGAGACAGGCGCACTCAAGCCATCTTGCCACTCCGTGGAAAAATTCTGAACGTTGAGCGCGCCCGCATAGATAAGATGCTTGCTTCTAAAGAAGTGAAGTCTCTCGTTATCGCAATGGGTACCTCCATCGGAGACACCTTTGATTTAGATAAAATGCGTTATCACAAGATAATCATTGCCACAGATGCCGACGTGGACGGCTCACACATCCGCACACTTCTTTTGACTTTGTTTTATAGATATTTTAGACAAGTCATAGATGCAGGATACATTTATATAGCTCAACCACCGCTTTATAAAATAAAAAAGGGTAAAGAAATTTCTTATGCCTATACTGATGATGAGAAATTGAAAATTGTAGGCAAGAGCGCAGACGTGAGTGATATACAAGAGGTGGAAGCCGTAGCCGAAGGCGAAGGTCCCGAGCAAGGCGAGGGAGAAGAGGGGGCCGAAACTGCTAAAAAATCAAACAAGATTCACATTCAACGCTTTAAAGGTCTCGGAGAAATGAACCCGGAAGAGCTCTGGGAGACGACCATGGATCCGGCTCATCGCATCTTAAAGAGAGTGGACATCTCGGACGCGGAAGAAGCCAATGAAATTTTTGATATCCTAATGGGCTCCGAAGTCCCTCCTCGCAAGTCCTTCATTCAATCCAATGCTAAGCTGGCGAATATTGATCTTTAAAGATGGAACTTAGTAAAAAAACAAAAGAATACTGGGAAGACCGTGATTGGAAAGACTTGGAAAAAGTGGAAAGTGCGGCAGATTTGTACGCCATTGCCGAAAGAATTATTGCTCATATGGAAAAGCCATTAGTTCAAGTTTGTGGTCCGGTGGGAACCGGAGGGTTGGGCTCGGTAGAAAAAAATCTAGAAGTTTTCAACGATACGATAATACAATTGCAGGGAAAGAGGCTGAATGTTTTTGATCAAATGCCTTTCGAAGATCAAATGCAAAATTTAAAAAAGAAATTTTCAACCGAAAAAGTTGTAAACGATATTTTAAATGATTTTTATTTACCTATATTTAAATCCGGAGCTATTTCTGCATTTTATTTTATGCCCAATTGGCAAACATCTTTTGGTGCAAGATGGGAACACGAAGAAGCTAAAAAACTCGGTATAAAAATAGTTTATTTGTAAATAGAAAAATTATTGAGCTATCTTTTTAGGAACAATAATAGCGGCGATGATATACCCGATGATTGCTGGGATGAAGGCTGTCAGGATTGCTATCAATACATAAGCGAGACGTAGCAAGGTGGGGTCTACTTCAAAGTATTCTCCAGTTCCACCGAGTACCCCAGAAATGATTTTGTTTGTGTCACTTTTATATAATCTTTTCATAAAATTATTTTTTATTTTTAATTTCTTCTAAAAACTTTGAGAGTAGTTCTTCTTTTGACATCTGTCCGAGTTGTCCGGCATCGCGAGATTCTAATGTAACTTTATTAGCTTCTATTTCCTTATCTCCAATGACTATCCAGTAGGGGAGCTTGTTATTTTTCGCATCACGAACTTTTCCACCCAAATTTGCTTCCTCGTCGTCTAATTCTACTCTGATATTATTTTCTTTTAACAAATTAAATATTTCTTTTGCGTATTCGTTATGATTTTCTCGCACAGGAATAACTTTCACTTGTACCGGTGAAAGCCAGAGAGGGAAGTTGCCGGCAAGGTGTTCAATTAAAACCGCGAGAAACCTTTCTATTGATCCCATGATAGCTGCATGAACCATCACAATACGTTCTTGTTCTCCTTTTTCATTAATACAATATAAATTAAATCTCTCTGGCATATTCATATCAAGCTGAATCGTGGCTACTTGATGGTCTCTTCCTATAGCATCTTTGGCTAAGAAGTCTATTTTGGGCCCATAAAATGCGGCTTCCCCAAGTGCTTCAATGGCTTTTTCTCCATTTTCTTCAATAATTTTTCTTAAAGCATTTTCTGAATTTTGCCACACCTCTTCTGTTCCCAAATAAGCTTGCATGTTTTTTGGGTCATGGAGAGATAAACGAGGTTTTAATATAAAACCGAAGGACCCATAAAATGTTTTTACTATTTTATAAATTTTTCTCATTTCTTCTCCGGATTGATTTAATCTGCAAAATACATGTGCATCATCTTGCGTAATAGAACGCACCCTGGATAATCCTCCAAGTTCACCAGTTTGTTCATCACGATACACTTTTGTAGTTTCAGCATATGCTTGGGGAAGCTCCTTGTAACTCCATTGTTTACGGTTATAAATTTGCGTATGGTGTGGGCAGTTCATCGGCTTCATAGCAAATACATGTTCTTCGCGAGTATTTATTTTAAATAAATCATCCTTAAATTTTTCCCAGTGTCCAGAAGTTTCATAAAGTTCTTTTTTGGTTATGTGTGGAATATCTACTTTTACATATCCTGCAGCTTTGCGTAATTCCCACACAAAACCATCCAATAAATCTCTTAATATTGTTCCGTTGGGCGTAAAAAGAGGAAGACCGGCTCCCACTAAATCAGAAAAAGTAAATAAATCTAATTCCTTTCCCAATTTCTTATGATCTCTTTTTTCTGCCTCCTCTCTTTGTTTAAGATAAGCATCCAATTCTTCTTTATTTTCAAAAGCGAGTCCATAAATACGCGTGAGCATTTTATTTTTCTCGTCTCCTCGCCAGTACGCTCCGGCGACACGGTCTAGTTTAAAGGAATCAGGATTTATTTCCTTGCTTGGATTTTCCAAGTGTCCTCCACGACACAAATCCGTGAATCCTCCGCAGGTGTATACAGTGATTTTTTCTCCACGGTCGGCTATTTCATTTATTAATTCTACCTTGTATTCATTCTTGAAAAAGTTTGTAGCTTCTTCTTTAGAAATTTCTTTGTGTTCAAATTCCGTCCATTTGGGCAAAATTTTACGCATTCTGTCTTCAATTTTCTTTAAATCGCTGTCCGCCACCTTTTCACCGCAAAAATCAATATCGTAATAAAAACCGTTATCTATTGAGGGGCCGAGGGTGAGTTTAATTTTATCAAATTTATAAATTTCTCCCACAGCCGCTGCGAGCAGGTGAGCCAAGGTATGCCTTAAATTGTTTAATTTGTCTTTTTCCATATATTTTAAAAATTATTAATAAAATTAAAATCGCCCCGACAAAAATGAATGATTTTTCATTTTTGTCGGGGCGAGTCTACTTCGCGGTTCCACCCAACTTTGTTCTTTTTATTAAATATTTACAGATTAGCCGTTTTGGTTCTGTTTTAAACAGAATTATGGTTGGTAGCCACAACAATCTCTATATATCCTAATAATATCAAAGACAATTTTTTTGTCAAAGGTTTCGCATAGGTCCAAGTTCTCGTATAGTTTAATTGTATTATTTTCCCAATATCCCCATTTCAGCCATGGCGTAAATGGGGTAACGGTAGTATTATTTGTGTATGAGTCCTAGATTCTATAAAGGTATGCAAGTAAACGCTTTTGGCTTGCCAGTTTTTAAAAATGGTAGAAAAAGTCGCGCAAAGACAAAAAACAGGAAAAAATCTTTTTATTACACTACCTTCTCTTCACCTTTTGAGAAAAATTCTTCTAAAAATTTAATCGTTATGTATGATGTTCCCCATGTACAGAAAAAAGAGCGTGACTGGTTTCGCAGGCATTTAATAAAATTTGAATATATTATGATTCAAAAAAGTGTGTGGGTCGGACCGTCGCCATTGCCCAAGGAGTTCTTGAATTATTTAGAAGAAATAAAGATAGGGGACAAGTTTAGAACGTTTAAATTGGCGAAGTCTTATACAGGGAAGCTTTAATTTTGATAAAGCCCCATTTACGCCATGGCGTAAATGGGGCTAATGAGGTTAATAGAGAAGATTTCATTTTTGTTTATAAACCAACGATTATTTTGCTCAGTATTTTGCATTTCATCTTTAATATGCTAGGATAAGTCTATTATGGTAGTACGAATGAGACATACAAAATCGCATACGAAAAACAGGCGTTCTCACCATGCATTGGAGAGTACGAGTTTTACAAAGTGCGAAAATTGCAAAGCTTTAAAGAGACGCCACACAGTCTGCATTTCTTGCGGTTTCTATCGGGGTAAGAAAGTCATAGATTTGATTAAAAAGACTGAAAAAAAGCAGAAAAAGCAAAAGGCGAAAAAAGTGGAAGCAGGTAAATAGCGATTAGGCCTTAGGCCCTAGGCACTAGCATTTTAGAAAAGCTAAAGCCTAAAGCCTAGAGCTTAGCGCCTAAACAAATGGCAAATAGGCACCTTTCAAGATCAATAGTACTTCAGACGCTTTTTGAGTGGGATTTTAAATCTGACACAAAAAAAGAGGATATTTCCGTGGAAAGCGAGATTAAAGACGCGCTGAAAAGAAATCTAAAAGAGTTTGCCCCCGGTTTTGAAGACGATGCTTTCGTTTTTTCTCTGATGGACAAGGTGCTAAAAAAGCGCGCGACGATTGACGAGATTATAGAAAAAGCCGCGCCAGATTGGCCTATAGATAAAATTTCCGTTATTGACAGGAATATCCTAAGAATAGGATTGACCGAGCTTCTTTTTGGCGACAGAAATGAAGTTCCTCCGAAGGTGGCCATCAATGAAGCGATAGAATTAGCAAAAACTTTCGGCGGAGAAAATTCGGGGAAATTCATCAATGGCGTCTTGGGCGCGGTTTATAAAGAAATAGGCGAACCTGGCAAAGAGCAAGTCAGTAAAACAAAAAAGCATGAAGAACCGGTGGACATCACAAAATTGCCGGTTGAGGCGTTGGGTGGCGCTTTGGTTTATACACAAAAAGAAGGAAATATTTTATTCGCCTTCGTGCATGATGTTTTCGGTTACTGGACTTTATCCAAGGGGAAAATTGAGCCGGGCGAAGACGTGAAAGATGGTACCAAGAGGGCCATTAAAAAAGAAATTGGACTTGATATTGAGATAGAGATGGAATTGGGGAAGAATGAATATGTGGCGACTCATCCAGAAAAAGGTAAAAGTTTAAAGAAAGTCGTTTACTTTTTGGCGAAAAGCGAAGACAAGGAGCTAGAGCTTGAACTGTCAGCCATTCCGGAGCTTCGCATTTACAATGACATTATTCCGCTTATCAGCAAGGCTATTGAAATATTAAGCGGTAAAAATTTATAAAATATAAAATAAAACTTATGATTCAATTTTTAGATTTTGAGAAAAAAACCAAGGTAATTTTTAAAGACAAAAATTTATTAAAACAGGCTTTTATCCACCGTTCATATATAAATGAGAACGGTGCATCCTCTCTTTCACACAATGAACGACTGGAATTTCTGGGCGATGCGGTGCTTGAACTCGTTGTAACCGATTTTCTTTATAAAAAATATCCAAACTATACGGAAGGCGAGCTTACGGCGGTGCGTTCCGCCTTGGTCAATGCCATCATCATTTCGGAAATTGCGGGAGATGTCGGGATGAACGATTATTTGCTTTTGTCTAAAGGAGAAGCGAAAGATTTCGGCAAGGCCAGGCAATATATCCTAGCGAATACCTTTGAAGCGTTCATCGGAGCGATGTATCTGGATCAGGGGTATGAAGTGGTGGATAAATTCATCGCGAAGACTCTTTTGCCCAAGACGGAAGAAATAGTAAAGAAAAAGCTTTGGCGTGATGCAAAGTCCCTGGTGCAAGAAAAAGCGCAAGAATTCGTGTCTGTCACTCCTTTATATAAAGTTTTACACGAATCAGGTCCGGACCACGACAAGCACTTTACCGTCGGCGTTTATTTCGGCGGGGAATTAATCACTGAAGGCAAAGGCAAATCAAAACAAGAGGCCGAACAAAGCGCCGCCCTGGCAGCCCTAAAGCTGAAAAATTGGCTGGATTAAATATAAAATATTATGCGACTCAAATCACTTCTCTTGAATGGTTTCAAATCTTTCGCCCAGAAAACTGTTTTGGAGTTTGAGAGTCCTATCGTCTCCATCGTGGGGCCGAACGGGTCCGGCAAGTCAAATGTCGTAGAGGCTATTCGTTTCGTCTTGGGTGAACAATCCATGAAATCTATGCGCGGGAAGGGAGGTTCTGACCTCGTTTTCAAGGGGTCTAAAGACTTACCGAAAGGTTCGCGCGCGGCAGTGACTATTTATTTTAATAACACGGACAAAGTTTTCAAATTATCCAATGATGGGGGAGAAGATATAAATTTGGATTACGACGTCATTTCTATTTCTCGCGAAGTTTATTCGGATGGATTGAATAAATATATTTTAAACGGCACCGAAGTCAGGCTCAAAGACATCCACAACTTGCTGTCTTCGGTTAATATCGGTTCTTCCGGACATCATATAATTTCTCAAGGTGAAGCGGATAGAATTTTGAATGCCAGCGCCAGAGACAGAAAAGAAATGGTGGAAGACGCGCTAGGATTGCGGATTTATCAATACAAAATAAAAGAATCCGAAAGAAAACTGGAAAGAACGAACGAAAATATGAAGGAAGTGGTGATGTTGAGACGAGAAAATGCTCCGCATCTTAATTTTTTGAAGAAACAAGTTGAGAAATTTGAAAAGACCAAAGAAATGCAGGTGGAATTGGGACTTCTTTATAGGGGATATCTCAACAAAGAGAGCGTTTATCTAGAACAAGAGAAAAATAATTTATCATCCGAAAGGAATAAACTTAAAAATGAACTCGATGTTGTGGCAGGCAAGATTTCTCTCACCGAAGATAACACTTCTGTTAGCGGTAATAAGAAAATAGAAGAATTAAGAATCGTTGAACAACAAATAAATAGAGTTCGTGGAACCAAGAACGAGCTTGAGCGTAAGCTTGGGCGCATTGAAGGAATTCTGGAGTCAAGAGAAAATAAAGTTAAAATTTCCGGTAGATGTCCTTTGTGTGGAAGTGAAATAAAAGATGGAGAAGCTGGACAGATAGAAAAACAGCATAATGAAGAAAAGGAATTGGAGGAATTGAAGATTTCTCAAACCAATGTTCTTTCGGAAATCCAAAAATTGCGAGAAGAGGAGGAAAAATTGGCTCAAAATGCGGAAATTTTGAAACAAGATTTGAATAAAGAGATGGAAGCGTTGCGCGACCTTGAAAGAGAGAAGTTTGCTTTTAAGGTCAGGCACCAGGAAATAACTTCTGCGCTTGAGCTTGTGTTTATAAAAGAAACAAATTTGAAAAATAGGAGAGAAACTTTTGAAAATGAGTTAAAAGAGGGGACAGCCTTAATAGGCGCGGATATTTTGTCCTACAAAGAGTTTAAAATAGAAGAAGGGGAAGATAATCAGACCCAAGAAGAACTGAAGAAAAAGATTGAACGCATAAAAATAAAATTAGAGGATGCGGGACTCGGCAATGGGGCGGAGCTCTTGAAGGAGTTCAAGGAGGTTTCCGACAGGGATGACTTCCTGGCTAGAGAGATGGAGGATTTGGAGAAGAGTATCGCTTCATTACAGAAGCTCATTGTGGATTTGAAAGAAAAAATTGATATAGAATTCAAAGAAGGGGTGAAAAAAATAAATGTTGAGTTCCAGGAATTCTTCTCTCTGATGTTTGGCGGTGGACACGGTTCGCTCGCTGTCGTAGAAAATAAAAAAAGAAGAAATATTAAAGACTCTGAGGAATTAGAAGGTGAAGAATTAGAATCTGGAGTTGATGAAGAAGAAGCAGTGATAGAACAGGGGATAGAGATAAATGTTTCTCTTCCGCACAAAAAGGTGAAAGAACTTCATGCTTTCTCCGGAGGAGAGAGGTCTCTCACTTCCATCGCGCTTCTGTTCGCTATGTCGCAAGTCAACCCGCCTCCTTTCCTAGTGCTAGATGAGACGGATGCCGCCCTAGATGAAGCAAATTCGCGCAAATACGGAGATATGTTGGAGAAACTATCCAAGCATTCACAGCTCATCGTCGTCACCCACAATCGTGAGACGATGTCCCGTGCCGGTATACTCTACGGTGTCACGATAGGCTCAAACGAGGCTTCCAAGCTCCTATCCGTAAAATTTGAAGAAGCTACCCAGATTGCGAAATAAAATTGATTTGTGTCTTTTTTATTATAAATTTTGTATAATATTCAATAATGAAAAGCAACAATAAAAAAGGCTTTACTCTGATAGAACTATTGGTTGTTGTTGCTATTATTGGCCTTTTAGCCTCAGTTGTTATATCATCATTGAATTCGGCCAGGAAAAAGGCGCGAGATGCGCAAAGAAAGTCCGATGTTCATCAACTTGTTATCGCTTTGGAATTATATTATGACGCATATGGTGTTTATCCCACCGCAACAGGGGCGACAGCTCCCGGCGCAGCCTGGGCAAACAGCGCTGATGGTTCTTGGACAACCCTTGCTACCGCGCTAAGCCCGTTTCTCCCCAGTTTGGCTAAAGACCCGTTGCAAACCACAAACCCGAGTGTATGGGCGTATAACGGATTTGCTTATTCTTATCTTCGTTGTAGCACCAATAACTCATATATGTTCATATATCACTTGGAAGAGGCTAAAGGTCCCGATTTCGGTACTTTTTGTAATTCTACATTTTATAAATATGGCGGAGCGGGAGCAAATACTTATGTAAAGACAATAGGAGGCAAGCCTTCCTAGACTTCTTTATTGGGTTTTATCTCCTCTAGTTTTATCTGTTCCTCTTTACCAGGAGTTATTTTTTCCAATTGAAAAACGGAATTTAATTGTGTAGCATTTTTCCGTACTGCCATAGAACCGTCTCTGTTTAATTTTATTTCCAAAATCATTCCTTGCATCGTGGGTTTACTCCAAGACTGGTCAAAAATGAAGTTGCCGAGCGAGTAAGCGATGAAACCGTTTTTATAAATTTCCGTGTCTTCCGTGACGTGTGGGTGGTGTCCTATCACTATCTTCGCTCCGTCATCTATGGCTTTATGCGCCAGGTACTCTTGCCTTGCATTATGCTTTTCTTTATATTCGTCGCCGAAGTGGAAAGAAACTACCAAGTAGTCTACCTGTTTGGACGCGGTAAATATTATTTCATCAAAGCGAGGATTGTTTGTTAAGAGTAGGCCGGCTTTATCAACTCCTGCTTCCATCCAGTTTGGTCCGACGTCTGAGAAAGCCAGATAGCCTATTTTCATTCCATATTTTTCAATAATAACTGGAGTTTCGGATTCTTCTTTATTCTGTCCGCCACCCGTATAGAAAATCTCGTTTTCTTTCAAGCGGGCCAAGGTGTCGGCATAGGCGAGTCTGCCCCAGTCCCCGACGTGATTGTTGGCAACCGACAAGATGCTTATTCCCGCTCCTTTTAAAGCTGGAATCACGGAAGGATCCATCCTAAAAGAATATAAATTTTTCTGGTCAGCCCCTTGGTCAGAAGCAGGACCTTCTAAGTTTGCGAAAGCTATGTCTGCTTTTTTAAATATTTCCGACAGTTTCTTTTCTTTTTCAAAAAGCGCGGAATAGTTGCCTCCGAAATTTCTAATAACCGAACTTTCCACCCCGCGATCAAGCATAATGTCTCCCGCGAAGGCGAGCATTACGAAATTAGGGTCTTTAATGTCCGGTGTTCCGACTTTCTCCTCCACCCAGTTTGTGTTTGCGTCGGCCTTACCACCGTAATATATATTTTTTCTCAAGTACTTTAAAATACTTTCCACATCTCTCTCCCTGTCGGAGCTTCCAAGCAAGGTAATGGCGATGGGGCGGTTGCTGTTTTGTCCCAAGGGGAGGGAGAAAAGAGAGACAACTGTTTGTTTGGCGGCATCGGTATATCCGCTTTTCCCTCCGATGTAACCGTCTTTACCCAAAAATTGGCTTATGTTTGACCAGCTGTGTTTTTTATTTGAATAGCTTTGCTTGGTTGTGATTTCAAGCAGTTCGGGTTGTTGTTTCGTAATATATCCGGTCAGTTTAAACATATCGGCAACAGTGGATTGATTGTTGGGGGATAGTCCGCTCGGGTCTTGGTAAACAGTCTCGGACATTTTCAATTTATCTGCCTTTTGATTCATTTTAGAAATGAAATCCTCTCTGCCGAAATATAAAGCGAGCGCTTCCGCCGCGTCATTGCTTGATTCTAAGAGAAGGGGATAGATTAAGTCGGAAACTTTTATTTTTTCTCCCAGTCGCAACTCGCCGTTTTTGCCGTAGGTGGCTAACGCCTCTTTGCTTATCGTTGTCGTGTTTTCGGGTTTGGTTATTTCTGTGGTGACTACCGCGGTCATTAGTTTAGAAACGGAAGCGATCGGTAATTTCTTGTCCTGATTTTTCGCTACGATAACTTCACCGGTATCTAAATCTCCGACTAGAAATGCTCTGGCGGAAACCTTCGGCCCCACGGAGGCTTCTTTGTTGGTGTAAAAATACTGAAATCCTTCTTCCGAGGGCGCGGTAATTTCCATCACGGAAGCTTGACCCGCTTGCGCAGATAGACGGCCTTTTGATTCTATTAAATTTCCATTTTCAAATATTGAAAACAAAAAAGACGAAAAAAGTATTCCGGCTGCTACCGAAAATATTACAAAAAATACTAATTTAATTTTTGCTTTGGCGACTGCTTTCATACTAAGACATAATCAATTGTTTTTCTTTCTAAATCAACCCCTCTGACTTTTATTTTAATGCGGTGCCCAAGTCTATACACCTTTTTCTTTTTTTGTCCGACTAATTCCAATTTCTTTTCATTGAAGACATAAAAGTCGTCTTCCATATCCCGCATCCGCACGAGTCCTTCACATTTTGTCTCTATTTCCTCAACATACATACCCCACTCTGTCATTCCACTGATTACTCCGTCAAAGATTTTTCCCAAACGATGACCCATATATTCCACTTGTTTGTATTTTATAGAAGCTCGTTCGGCGTCAGAGGCGCGTTTCTCTTGTTCGGAAGCTACCAACGCCATTTTTTCGTATTCAACCAATCTTTCTTTTCCTATTTTTTTCTTTGCCAAGTAATTAGATAGAAGTCTGTGAATCATAATGTCGGGGTAGCGCCTGATAGGAGAGGTGAAGTGAGTGTAATACTTAAAAGCAAGTCCGTAATGCCCGATATTTTTTGTTGAATAAATAGCTTTGGCCATAGACCGAATTACCGCTCGGTTTACAGTGTCTTCTTCATTTTTTCCCTCTATACTATTTAATAGATTGTTTATCTCATGGCTGGGAATAATTCCATCTCTGAGAGATACTTTATGCCCCAATCCTCGCAGGAAAAATGCCAAATCAGCCATCTTTTCCTTAGAGGGCTCATCATGAACTCTGTAAATAGACACCCCCTCGTTGTCCGCCGCGCTCTTTATTCCTTTGCTGTTCTTGGGTGACAGAACCTCTGCCACTTTTTTATTAGCCAGGAGCATAAATTCTTCAATTAATTTATTTGAATCTCCTCGCTCTTTTTTTATCACTTTTATCGGCGCCCCATCCTTGTCCAAGACGAACTTCACCTCTTCTTGTTCGAGCGATATTGCGCCCTGCGCGAATCTTTCTTTGGTTAATTTTTTCGCTAGGTTGTTTAAAATGGCGAGCTCTTTGTGAAGGGGAGAGGTGGCCTTTTTAATTGATTCTTCCGCTTCTTCATAAGTAAATCTTTTTTGCGAATGTATTACCGTGGGGCCGAACCACTCACTCTTTACCTTGGCATTTTTATCAATTACAAAGATAGCACTCATAGTGAGTCGGTCCTTGTGGGGGACAAGACTACACAAATCATTAGAAAGAACTTCTGGGAGCATCGGTATCGTCCTGTCCACCAGATATACCGAAGTTCCGCGTTCTCTGGCTTCAGCATCGAGCGCGCTACCGGGCTTCACATAATGTGATACGTCGGCGATGTGTATGCCAACCTCGTAGAGGTCCGTCTCCCCCTGCGAAGGGGGAGTGCCCGAAGGGCGAGGGGGTCTAATTACACAAAATGAAATAGCGTCATCAAAGTCTTTTGCATCCGAGGGGTCAATAGTGAAGGTTAAAGTCTTTCTCATATCTCGGCGTCCTTCATAATCAGCGCTCTTTATTCCGTCTTGTTTTATTTTTCTCGCTTCAAGCTCCACCTTCTCTGGGAGTTCCGAGTCAAAGCCCTTCTCTATCGCTATCGCGTGCATCTCGGCGTTGTTGTCACCCGGTCTGCCTAATATTTTTATTATTTTACCCTCCGGCGCCTTGCGAGCGTCTTTCCAAGAAACTATTTCCACGAATATTTTCTGTCCTACCTTAGCGTTGTTAAGATACTCCTTCGGAATCAGAATATCGGTGTACATTTTCGTATCGTCAGGTTTCAGGAAAAATAGTTTGTTCTCTGTTTCCAGCACTCCAGTAAAACGAGTTTTCCCGCGAGAAATAATTTTTGAAACTTCGGCTGTCTGTCGTCCGTATTTTTTCGGGTGCAAAATTATCTCCACCATATCCCCGTGCAGAGCAGTATGGAGATGTTTGAAGTCAATTTCCGGGTCTTGCCCCTTTTCTTTTACCCCTTCAATGGCCACATATCCCGTGCCTTTTGCAGAGATAGATATAATACCTTGCAATTTGTTTACCTTTCTTCCCTTATGTTTCATTTCTCTTAATATAACACAAATATTGAAAATACATTGCTTTTTTAAGTTTTTATGTTAAACTCTTTCTATGTTAAAAATAAGACTTCAGAGAATTGGTAGGAAGAACGACCCGTCGTTTCGGGCTGTTTTAACTGACTCAAAAAATAGCACCAAGAGCGGAAAATTCTTGGAAATTTTAGGCACCTACAATCCGAAGGCCGGAGAGAAAAATTTACTCTCGGACAGGATAAAATATTGGATGAGCAAGGGAGCAAAATGTTCAGACACGATGCACAATTTCTTAGTGCAGGATAAAGTCATTTCTGGCAAGAAAATAAACGTTTTACCTAAAAAGAAGCCCACAGTGAAGAGGAAGGAGTTGAAAGCGAAAAAGTAATATCCTATAATTACAGCAAAGCAGTGTCGGTCGTAAACTGCCAAGAAAATTTTAAATTAAAAATATAAATAATTCTGAAACACCATGGAAGAACATGATAAGATATTTCTAGAATATGTGGTGAAGGCTCTCGTAGATAATCCGAACGATGTGAAAATTGATCGTACGGTGGACGAGATGGGTGTGCTCATTACTCTTACCGTCAATCCTGCCGATATGGGCAAGATCATCGGAAGAATGGGTAACACTGCGAAAGCTATCCGCACCTTGCTCCGCATCATTGGTATGAAGAACAATGCTCGCGTTAATCTGAAGATCAATGAACCTGCAGGAAGTATGAGACCGGAGAGACCTATGATAGGTTCAACCGGTAGCGGGATGGGCGCTGCTCCAGCAACTCTAAAAACAGTTGATGAAGCAATGGAAGAATTGAAAGGAATCTAGTTTCAATAAAAAACAAGCAAAAAACACTCTCGCAAGGGGGTGTTTTTTGATTTTGACTTTTGTCGCGAAATATGATGTACTGAGAAAAGAATTCACGAGCTCTTCGAGAAAAGAGAGGGAGGTGAGACGTGAGAATGGACGGATTCAAGATCCCAATCTTGAAAACCAAGGCATCTCAGCGTGTGGAGGGCCTTGAGGTGTATAACGTTCTCGGATATTACCAAGTTGGAGAAGTCCTTCTTGAGATTGACGAGAACGATCCCGAAGTTCAGCGGATAGTATCTGAGTTCCTCGCGAAAATTCTTCCACACGTCAAAACGACCAAGCCACAGGACTTGGTCACTAGCTAGGAGGAGTACTCATGAACCAGGTCGTGAACCCTGAGTGTGATACTCGGGTCATCTATCCTGGCGTCCTTCGGGGCGACAGGATGGAACCCAAGATTGTCACTATCACCCACAAGCCGAAGCTGACGTTGTCGGGGTGTCGGAAGTGTGGCAGCTTCCGTTACCTCGTAAACGCGCAGCTCGTGTGCTGTCAGACTCAGACGTCTTGCCCAGACTGTGGATGGACGACGACGGGGTGCGCCGTGTGGGTTGGGTCTCGCGCAGGTCAACCCGTCGAAAGGTCCATCTTCTCCGTGGAGATACCCGAGGCCCTGAAGAGGAATATCAGGGAGCGGGAAGAGCAGAAACAGAAGGAGGGGTGAGGATGAAGTGTCCTCATGATGGATGTGGGAGTCTTGACCTTATCCCCAACCATAAGAACGGGGCGGTCACATGTCTTACGTGTGGGTTCACGTCCTTCCATCCCAACCCCCAGCAGGAGACGATGATGTGCGAAGCTGCCGAAGTTAGGAACTCTGGAAACCTGTCAGTGGGCGTTCCGGAAGAGCCGACCGGATTCGTCGACCTCCCGCCAGGGTTCGGGGCTCTCGGGTACGACGACCCGGGGGCCAAGGTGAAAAAGAAGGAGCCCGAACCCCCGATCTTCTACGACGATCTACCCCGCGTTCTCGCGGGGTGACAATCAGGGCCCGAGAGAGCCCCATATAATCTCTCGCACGGCCGGCTTCGCTTTCTGAGCGTCGCCGGCCTTCCCATTTTTAATAGAAAATTTTCGTGCCATAATACATATATGCATTTTCATATAATCACAATTTTTCCCGAGATGTTTGATTCTTACTTAAAAGAATCTATTCTTGGGCGCGCAACGAGAAACAAGATAATTTCTTTCAATTTTTATAATCCTAGAGATTTTATTAAGGCACCCAAGAACAACTATAGACCAGTAGATGATAAGCCCTACGGCGGAGGTCCGGGAATGGTCATGCGAGCCGAACCAATTTTGAAAGCGGTAGAAGCCTCCTTAAAAAAAATTAAGGGCAAGAAAGTGTTGATTATTAATTTTATTCCTAGCGCTCCAAAATTCACTACTCCTTTCGCTAAAATATTTTCTAAAAAATATACGGATATTATTTTAATCTGTGGGAGATATGAGGGGATAGATTCGCGGGTAGAAAAAGTAATTAAAAATTTAAAATTTAAAATTATAAATTTGTCCATTGGGGATTATGTCCTGACGGGTGGGGAATTGCCAGCGATGGTTTTAGTAGACTCCATCTCTCGCCAGATTCCCGGGGTTTTGGGCAAATATGAATCCCTAGAAGAAGAACGCGTCTCAAGCAGTGAAGTTTACACTCGTCCCGAGATTTTAAAATATGGCGGGAAAAACTACAAAGTACCGAAAGTCTTACTTTCCGGCAACCATAAGAAGATAGAAGAGTGGAAAAATTTGACAAAAAAGTAAAAAAGGAGTAAGGTGTTCTGGATTCATTGATTGAGTATCGGATGCAATCCTGTGTATATTCTGTTTTTTGTTTTGGGGTATATTAATAGGGTTTTAGCTTAATCATCTAAATAAACCAAGAAGATTTATAGAGAAGCTAGAGAAAAGCATTTTTCGTCTGTTTTTCCCTGTCATCTCTTTGTTTTTTTCTTTTATTTGGAAAAATAACTATGCAAAAAAGCACAAAGCGTCCGAAGAAGTTCTTTGGAAGATACAAGAAACCTCTTGTAGAATTTCCAAATTTAATAGAAGCTCAAGTCAAGAGTTTCAAATGGCTCGTAGAGACTGGTATTGGAGAAGTCTTTAAAGAATTCTCTCCGATTATAGATTACTCTGGAAAAAAGTTTCAATTGGAATTCACTTCTTTTTCTTTAAGTGAGTCCAAAGTAGACGAAAATGATTCCAAAATAAACAAACTCTCTTACCAAGGGCTACTGAAAGCGCGGGTAAAATTGACGAACAAAATTTTAGGTACAGTTAAAGAACAAGAAATTTTCATGTCGGAAGTTCCTCTAATGACTCCGCACGGTACTTTCATCATCAACGGAGTGGAGCGCGTCATCGTGCCACAGCTAGCGAGAAGTTTCGGAGTTTTCTTTACAGAGGCGGAGAGCAAGGGTACTAAATATTTCGGCGCGAAAGTTATTCCGGCTCGCGGAGTCTGGATTGAGATAGCTTCTGAAGCGGACGGCGCAATTTATATAAGAATAGACAAGAAAAGAAAGTTTCCAGCCACCGCGCTCTTGCGCGCTATGGGTTATGAGACGGATGAGGCGATTCTGAAAGCATTTGAAGCTGATTCAACCATCAAGGAAACCATTAAAGCATCTCTGGCAAAAGACGGGATAAAAACTCAAAGTGACGCGTACGTTGAGATTTATAAGCGTCTTCGGGACGGGGATATGGCTACCGCCGATAACGCCAAGGAATTCATTAATTCTTTGTTTACCGCGGAACGCTATGACCTTTCCCCTGTAGGACGATTCAGATTTAATCAACGTTTCGGTAAGCCTATGGACGAGACGGAGATGGCTCGTCGTACTATAAATAAAGAAGATTTAGTGACGGTAATTTCCAATATTATAACCTTAAACAATACACCGCTTGCCAAGGCTGATGATATAGATCACCTGGGTCAGAGGCGCGTGCGTTTCGTCGGAGAAATACTTCAACAGAAAATTCGCACCGGTATGATGCAAATCAAGAGAAACATTCAAGACAGGATGTCTATTATTGATGTGGACACTGCGATGCCTATCGCCATCATCAACCAGCGTCCGCTTCAAGCTCGTATTAAAGAATTTTTCACTACGAACCAACTTTCACAATTTATGGCGCAAGAGAATGTACTCTACGAGATGGAGCACTTACGTACGCTCTCCGCACTCGGACCCGGAGGTCTCACTCGCGAGCGCGCAGGGCTGGAAGTTCGCGACGTGCATCCTTCACACTACGGCAGAGTCTGTCCTATTCACACCCCGGAAGGCCCGAACATCGGACTTATCTTGCACCTTTCAACTTATGCGAAGATAAACGATTTTGGAATTATTGAAACTCCTTATGTAAAAGTTAAAAATGGCAAAATTACTGGCGAGGTGGTTTATTTAAACGCGCTTGAAGAAGAAAAGTACAACATTGCGCATGCCGGTATTCCTTACGACGAAGATGGGAAAATAACGAAAGATAAAGTGGAAGCCAGAATTAAGACAGAGCCCGGTATGGTTTCCAAAGACGAAGTTGATTTTATTGACGTGGCCCCCAACCAGGCATTCTCTATAGCGACATCAATGATTCCATTTCTGGAACACAACGATGCCAACCGCTCACTCATGGGAAGTAACATGCAGAAGCAGGCAGTGCCTTGCGTCTTGCCAGAAATGCCTATAGTGGCAACGGGTATTGAAGAGTTGGCATCAAGAGATTCTGGTAGGCTAATTATCTCGGAAGAAGAAGGAGTCGTCTCTTATTTGGATGCTAAGAAAATTGTGGTTAAAGGAAAAAAGGAAGTCACTTACACTCTGGTTAATTTCTTAAGAAACAACAACTTTGCAGTGTTTCATCAACGTCCGCTAGTAAACGTTGGTGACAAGGTTAAAAAGGGCGAAGTCCTAGCTGATACTTCCAGTACCGTCAACGGGCAGATTTCTCTCGGGCAGAATATTTTCGTGGCCTTTTTGTCTTGGTCTGGTTCAACTTACGAAGACGCCATCATTGTCTCAGAACGTTTGGTAAAAAAGAGCAAATTCACATCCGTTTATGTTGAAGAATTTACTTGTGTAGTTCGCGATACCAAGCTCGGACCCGAAATCACCACTCGCGATATTCCAAATGTCGGAGAACTTAAATTAAAAGATTTGGATGAAGACGGTGTCGTTCGTATCGGGGCCGAGGTTCGTGAAAACGATATCCTAGTTGGTAAAATTACTCCTAAGGGTGAGACTGAGCTTACTCCGGAAGAAAGACTTTTGCGTTCAATTTTTGCCGAGAAAGCGCGCGATGTGAAAGACACATCTTTGCGTATGGAACACGGTAAACGTGGACGCATCATCGGTGTTAAAATTTTCTCCCGTGATTTGGGTCATACACTAGAAGCCGGAATCATCAAGAAAATCGTGATTGAAATCGCGCAAATCAGAAACATTTCAGTGGGAGACAAGCTTTCCGGCCGACACGGAAACAAGGGAGTTATTTCTATGATTCTTCCAGAAGAGGATATGCCTTACACTGCAGATGGTACACCTATTGATATCATTCTTTCACCTCTCGGCGTTCCTTCTCGTATGAACCTGGGACAGATTTTGGAAATGCATCTCGGTATGGCGGCTAACAGTCTCGGTTATCAAGCCATTGTGCCTCCATTCTTGGGAGCCAAGAGCGAAGAAATCAAAGAAGAATTAAAAAAGGCAGGATTGCCGGAAAATGGTAAATTGAAACTTTTTGACGGACGCACTGGAGAAGCTTTCCAGCAAGATATCGCTGTGGGTTATATGTATATGCTCAAGCTTCACCATATGGTAGAAGACAAGATTCATATGCGTTCTATTGGACCGTACTCTCTCATTACTCAGCAACCGCTCGGAGGAAAGGCTCAAGGTGGAGGACAGAGATTCGGAGAAATGGAAGTCTGGGCGTTGGAGGGTTACGGCGCGGCTTACACGCTTCGCGAAATGCTTACCATCAAGTCCGACGATATATTGGGTAGATCCGCCACTTTTGACTCTATTATCAAAAACGAAACAATCAGGCCGCCAAATTCTCCTGCTTCCTTCAACGTACTCTTAAACTATCTGCGTGGGTTGGCGCTAGATGTGGATTTAAAAAAATCCGGAGATAAATAAAAAAAACATATGAAAACCTTAAACACAACTGAATTTGATCAAATTGGGCTTAGGCTTGCATCTCCGGAACAAATAAAAGAGTGGTCCTTTGGAGAAGTCACTAAACCGGAAACGATAAATTACCGCACGGGCAGATCCGAGCGCGGAGGTCTCTTTGATGAGAAAATTTTCGGTCCGGAAAAAGACTATGAATGTTACTGCGGAAAATATCGCCGAATTCGTTACAAGGACATCATCTGCGAGAAGTGTGGCGTGGAAGTTACTCGTTCAATAGTACGTAGAGAGCGCATGGGACACATAGAACTCTCTACTCCAGTTTCCCACATTTGGTTCTTGCGCGGAGTGCCTTCTCGGATGAGTATTCTCCTCAATATTTCCGTTTCGGATTTAGAGAAAGTAATTTACTTTGCTGGATACATCATCACTAAAGTGCATGAAGACGAGAAGGAAATCATTCTTTCCGGTTTGGATAAAGAATATAAAATGAAGCTGAAAAATTCAGCCGACGAGGAGACCAGAGAGAAATTGAAAAATTTGCTTTCAGTTACCAAGAAAGAAATAGGAGAAATTTATGAAGGAAAAGTTTTGAATGAAATTTCTTTCCATCATTATTCCTTAAAGTACGGAACTTGTTTTGAGGCGAATATCGGCGCTGAAGCCATATATTCCATCTTTAAAAACCTGGATTTAAACAAACTCAAAGTTCTCACCGAAAAGATGCTGGAGAAGACGAGCGCGGCGGAGAAAGAAAAACTACAGAAGAGGCTGTCACTTATCCGAGCGATGACTTATGCGGATATTCGTCCAGAGTGGATGTTCCTTACGGTCATTCCGGTTATTCCTCCAGTGCTTCGCCCGATGGTGGCGTTAGACGGGGGACGTCATGCCACCTCTGATTTGAACGACTTGTATCGTAGAGTGATAAACAGAAACAATCGTTTGAAAAAGTTGAAGGAAATCAATGCTCCGGACGTTATTTTAAGAAATGAAAAACGCATTATTCAGGAAGCTGTTGACGCCTTGATAGACAACTCCATAGCCAAGCAGAATGATTCTGCCGCAATGAGTCAGTCTCAGAAGCGTCCACTTAAATCTCTGTCTGATAACCTGAAATCCAAACAAGGACTTTTCCGCCAGAACTTGCTCGGTAAGCGTGTGGACTATTCAGGCCGCAGTGTTATCGTTGTCGGTCCGGAATTAAAGCTAAATCAATGCGGATTACCGAAGCATATGGCGTTGGAACTTTTCCGACCGTTTGTAATTTCCAAGATTCTCCAAGCGGAACTTGCATTCAATATTCGCGGGGCAAACAAGCTCATAGAAGAACGCTCTCCGGAAGTTTGGGCGATGTTGGAGGAAGTGATTTTAGGCAAATACGTGCTCTTGAACCGCGCTCCAACCCTGCACCGCTTGGGTATTCAGGCTTTCAATCCTATTTTGATTGAAGGAAATGCTATCCAAGTGCACCCTCTCGTTTGTCAGGCTTTCAACGCGGACTTCGACGGAGACCAGATGGCGGTATATGTGCCTCTATTGGAAGAGGCGCAATGGGAAGCGAAGGAATTAATGGCAGCCAATAAAAATTTGCTCAAGCCGCAAAACGGAGATCCTATCGTGCATCCAAGTAAAGATATAGTGCTCGGAAGTTACTGGATGACCAAGTCAATGGATGGGGAAGAGGGAGAAGGAAAGTATTTCTCCAATCCCAATACGGCCATTACCGCTTACGACTACGGCATCGTAACTCTACGAGCGAAAATAAAAGTACTTGCAACCGATTCACACAAATACAGGAAATTTGACGGAGGAATTTTTGAAACTTCCGTGGGCAAACTGTTGTTTAACAGTATTCTTCCCAACGATTTTGCTTATGTGAACGACGAAATGAATCAGAAGAGATTGTCTTCTCTTTTAGATGAGCTTATCGTGCATGTGGGTATTGACAATACTCCGGCGTTCTTGGACAAGATAAAGGAATTCGGGTTTAAATATTCAACCGTTTCTGGAACCACTTGGGGATTGGACAATGTTAGGCTTCCTGTAGAAAAACCAAAAATCATAGAAGACGCCAGAAAACTTGAAGAAGAAGTTGTTTCCCAGTGGGAAGAAGGTCTCCTTTCTGAGGAGGAGAGATACCAAAAAATTATAGAAATATGGACCTATGCAAAGAAAGATTTAGAAAAAATATTACCAGCCACACTAGATAAAAAGGGTTCTGCTTATGATTTGTTTATTTCTGGAGCCAGAGGT
>Ga0209417_1003371_pt1 | contig 21551 bp, 16 predicted proteins | sample RifGroF2_FD_184002 | JGI IMG/M metagenome (GOLD analysis project Ga0209417, IMG submission 184002) | Groundwater microbial communities from Rifle, Colorado, USA - Groundwater F2 (SPAdes) (version 2) | ecosystem: Environmental > Aquatic > Deep subsurface > Groundwater | place: Rifle, Colorado... | reverse complement strand
GGACAGAAAGTCCACGACCACAGTAAAATGGTTGACGAAATGAACAGCTATTTACAAGGTTTAAAAACTTCAAACGCATGGAACGAAGACGACGCACTCTCAACAATTAAATCAATTCTAAATCATTACCTTGGCGTTCCTCCAACAAAATGCACTTACGAAGGAAAAGAGTTCACACCAAAAGAATTTTTAGATAACGTTGTAAACTTAAAACTTGATGATTATATCGATGTCATTTCGTTAATGGAAAAACCATATTACACAAAAATGATGTACAACGTTCCCGATAACTGGTGGCTTGACGATTCCTACTACAACGTTCCGCTTGATGAATATATGAGCATCATAAAAAATGCGATCCGCAAAGGCTATACTATGGCAATCGGTGGAGACGTTTCCGAACCGGGAATTGAATCGCACGCAAAAGTTGCAATAATCCCGACGTTTGATATTCCCTCCGAATACATTGATGAGAATGCAAGAGAATTCCGCTTTGTAAACAAAACAACAACCGATGACCACGGAATTCATCTTGTTGGTTATTTAAATAAGAATGGAAAAGACTGGTACTTGATAAAAGATTCCGGCGCCGGAGCTTATAACGTTGATGATAAAGGCTATTATTACTATTCGGAAGATTACGTAAAATTAAAAATAGTTGATTTCTGTGTGCACAAAGATGCAGTTGGAGATATTTTAAAAAAGTTTTCCAAGTAAGGATTACATCATTTAAATGAACCCAATCGAACTTATCCGCAAAAAACGTAACGGCGAAGAACTAACCAAAAACGAGATGCTGTATCTCGTACTCGGTTATACAAAAAACAAAATTCCCGATTACCAGTTTGCTTCCTTCCTAATGGCGGTTTACTTCAACGGAATGACAACCGACGAAACCGCAATTCTTACCGAAGTTATGCTATACAGCGGCAAAGTAATCAATCTTGGTTCTATTAATGGACTCAAGATTGATAAACATTCTACCGGCGGTGTTGGCGACAAAACTTCCCTCATCATTGCGCCGATTGCCGCTGCTGCAGGGGTAAACGTTCCGATGATCTCCGGCAGAGGACTTGGACACACCGGAGGAACGCTCGATAAACTTGAAGCGATTCCCGGTTACAGCACAAATCTTTCTTTACGCGATTATAAAAAAGTTTTGAAGAAATGCGGATTGGTTTTAATTGGACAAACAAAAGAAATTGCTCCGGCAGATAAATTGATTTATGCTCTGCGAGATGTAACCGCAACCGTTGAATCAATTCCCCTTATCACCGGAAGCATTATGAGTAAAAAACTTGCCGAAGGAATTGACGGACTTGTTCTTGATGTAAAAACCGGAAGCGGTGCGTTCATGCAAAAATTCTCCGACGCAAAAGAACTTGCACAATCGTTGATAAACACGGCAAAAGCGTTCGATAAAAAAGTCCTTGCATTTATAACCGACATGAATCAACCGCTTGGTAATTATATCGGTAATTGGTTTGAAGTGTACGAATCAATTAAAATATTGCGCGGAGAAGTTGTTCCCGATCTATGCGAAGTAAGTTTTACCCTTTCCGGCGCGATGATCTTTCTTGGTGGAAAAGTAAAATCAATTAAAGAAGGAATTGATCTTTCCAAAAAACTCGTAGCAAACGGAAAAGCTTTTGAAAAATTTGTTGAGCTTGTAAAACTGCAAGGCGGCGATGTTAGTTATTTATACGAACCGGAAAAATATCCAAAGTCGAAACACAAATTAAAAGTGAAAAGTAAAACAGAGGGCTTTGTCTCCGCAATCGACACCTATCAAATAGGTGTTGCCGCTTTAGAACTTGGCGCTGGAAGATTAAAGAAAGAAGATGTCATCGATCCGAAGGCGGGAATTATTTTTCATAAAAAACTTGGAGATAAATTAGCAAAAGGCGAAATTTTAGCCGAGCTTTTCACCGATAACAAAAAGGCTCTTGCCGATACTGAAAAAAGAATTATTAATGCTTTAAGGGTTACCGACAACAAACCGAAAAAACAAAAACTAATAAAATTGATTATGGATTAACGTTTTTCATTCACAAACAAAAATGGGGCTCGTATGAAAACTGTGCTGTGTTCTGTTCTGTTGTTATTAGTACTTTCAAATATCTCATCCGGACAATCAAGTCCGGGCAATTTCAATCCAAATATTTTGGTGCATTCACAAGGCTTGCCGAACGAGTTCATACTATTTGTCCCCGATACGGCAACGCAAATTCTTTTCAACCCGGCAAGAGCAAATGATTATTCCGGCAGTTTTGTTTACAGTACGTATGCGGCGGATTATAAGAGAACTGTTTATGTCCCTCTTTATCAAATCTACGACTATACAAGTTCGATCCGGATGCCTTACTATGAATTCCCTATTCCCAGTGGGGAAACCACTGAAAACTATATTCAGGGGAAAAATCCCACAATCGCCGTAGCCACACTTTTCAATGCATTTAATTCAAAATGGTTGTTTTTATTTACTAATGGAATCACAAACCAAACCGGAACTTCTAATTACGCATCAAGCAATAATCACCCCGATAGTTATTATTTAACAAACGTAACATCTTCATCTTCTAACAGTAATTCGGAAACGAAAGAAGGGGTAACTTCGTTTCGATTGTCAAATATTTTTTCAGCTGGAACAGGAAAGAAATCGTTTGGAGTTTTTGCAGTTTTTAATAATGCACTGAATAATTCTATTGGAACCAGTGCAAACAGCTCGCTCACTATTGCTGGCACGACACCTATTTATTTTCATTCTTCGCTCAACAGTAACACAAACAAAATAAACGAAGACAATTCTTACTATGTTCTCGGTTTGGAATATACCGCTGCCAACGAACAATGGGATTATATTGCAAGGGCAAGCTATCAAAGTTCAACATACAACTTTAAAAATACATACACTTCAAACCAACAATCAGTTGACAGCACTTACTACGGTTATTCTGCAAACCCGGTTTCGTCAACTTCTAAATCCGACAGAACAAGCGGATACGAAAATTTTAATCAGTCCGAACCATACACCCTCGCGTTTGAGAATTATTTCCAACGCAAAAGAACTCTTTTTTCTTTGGATGGAAATATTTTTGTGTCGGTAAACATTAACTACACAAATGGCGATGGAAAAACCGGCGGGAATTCTTTTTCCAATAACAGAAACTATCTTAATGGAACGTGGACAACAAGTGGAACCATAAGCAATGCTTCTGATGGAAAATATGATAACAAAAGCTGGGGATTTACTTTTACTCCCGGCTTTATCATCAAAAAAAGTTTTTCTGATCTCTTTCTCTTATCGGGATTAAAACTTGAGACCGGCTACAACAAACATCATTCAGCCCAAACGAATGATTACTATCAATCAGATTACTATTCTCAAGCGCCAACGTTAATAAATTCAACTTTAGCCTTAACGTTTGTTACGCTGGCTCTCCCCGTTTATATCAATTATTCACCGGCGGAATGGATTTCCCTTTGGGGTGGAATGAATTATTCTTACGGTTATAGTAAACGAGTTGAAGATGCTTCGGGAAATTCAACAAGTTATTATTCAAGTTCTTCATGGCCTCAAAACTATTCGGTGAATTCAAAAAATGATAATTCATCTTACCAATCCTCAAAATCAACCTTCCTCGGTCTTGAATTAAAACATCCTTCCGGTTTGCGTGTGCAAATTTCTTTTGATGAAGATGTGGCATCATTTAGAGATTGGAATATGTCGGTTGGGTATCATTTCTAAATTAATTTAATAATCATTTTTTTACAAGAGAACAACGAAATCACCCCAAGGTTTCGTTGTTCGTTTTTATCCTGTTCGGCGGCAACAATTTCAGTTTTTTATTTTTTTCAAAACTTATTTGTCTTAATTTAGCGTCAACCTAATTTTGCGGCTTCAGAACCGTTTGTTGGTTAATAATTTTCTCAACTTGACGAGTTTAATTATAAGAAAGCTATGGCAACCCGGTTACAAAAACTTAAACGGTCGCTGTTCATTTTAAGTGTTACGTTCTTTGTAATGCTTGGTGTGATGACGATTAGCGAACTAATAAAAGAGTGGTTATTCCCCAATTGGAGTAAGTGGGAAAGCCATATCGTCAATATTTTTTCTATAAGTTTTTTTGCTGCAATTATTTCCTATTTTTTAGCAAGAAATTACGAAAAGAACTTACAGACACATAAACTCGAAATAGCCGCAAGAACAAAGGCTGAAGAAGAACTGAACGAAACCCTTTCTATTCTTCAAGCCACCCTCGAATCAACTAAAGATGCAATTCTCGTAATCTCTCACGAACGGAAAGTAGTAACCTACAATCAAAAATTTATTGATCTGTGGCAGATTCCCGATAATATTATAGCTACAAAAGATGACAAGAAGTTACTGGGGCACGTCCTGTCTCAACTAAAAGACCCGGAAGAATTTTTACAAAAAGTTGAGGATCTGTATAAATTTCCCGAGCAAATAAGTTTTGATATCATTCAATTTAAAGATGGAAGAAACTTTGAGCGCTACTCACAACCGCAAAAACTGGGGAATAAAATTCACGGAAGAGTTTGGAGTTTTGACGACATTTCCGCAAAGGGAAAAGATGAACTAAGAATAAAAGAGTCGGAAGCCCGCTTTAAAACAATTTGGAAACACTCCCGTGATGGTTTTCGTTTAACGGATGAAAACGGAATCATTGTTATGGCGAACGACGCATACTTGGGATTTTTCAAAAAACATGAAGAAGCGGTCGTTAATCATCCCTTCTATATCCATTACCTCGACACTAACTATAACCTTGCTCTTGAAAAATATACAAAGAGGTTTGAAGCCAGAGAATCAGAAGATGCCGTACTTCACAATATTGTATTTGAAGACGGCAGAAACGCCTGGTTCGAAATTTCAAATTCATTTATCGAAATTGAAAAGAAAACCTACCTTTTAAGTATCTTTAGAGATTTTACCCATCACAAAGAAGCTGAAGATAAGATCAGTCTCTCCGAGCAAAAATTCCGCACGCTTTATGAAAAATCGGCAGATGCTATTTTTTTGATGGATGGAGAAACGTTTATTGATTGTAATCCTCTTAGTGAAATAATGTTTAGAGGAACCAGAGAAGAAATTATTAAACTGAAACCGTATGAATTATCGCCCGAATTTCAGGAAGACGGATCAAGCTCAAAAGAAAAAGCGCTGGAAAAAATCTCAGCGGTGCTTACAGGAGTTCAACAGACTTTTGAATGGAAACATAAAAAATTGAATGGTGAAGCTTTCGATTGCGAAGTAAGTCTTACAAAGATTGAACTCGCCGGGAAGAACTTCGTTCAAGCTGTAGTTCATGATATTTCCCGACGAAAACATGCGGAGCGATTACAAATAGCGTTATTCAAAATAACCGAAGCTGCAAGCACTGCAACTGACCTTGCCGCATTATATGCAACCATACACGAATCAGTAAAAACCCTTATGCCTGCAATAAATTTTTATATTGCCTTGTACGATGAAAAAAAGAACGAGATCAGTTTTCCTTTTTTTGTAGATGAGTATGACGAAAAACCCTTATCCCGCCCGCCAAAACGGGGATTGACCGAGTATGTTCTCCGGACAAAAAATCCATTACTTGCAACGCCTGATAAATTATTGGAAATTGAAGATGCAGGTGAAGTTGAAAAAATCGGAACTGATTCTATCGATTGGCTTGGCGTTCCGCTGCTTATTCAAGATATGATTATTGGCGTACTTGTCGTTCAAAGTTATTCATCGGGAACAAGATACACCAAAGCAGAGCAGGATATTTTAATGTTTGTGTCTTCTCAGATCGCCATGGCAATTTACAAGAAAAAGGCTGCCGATGAATTAGCCGCTTCGGAACTGCAATTAAAAGAAATGAACGCGAGTAAGGATAAACTTTTCTCAATCATCGCGCACGATTTACGAAGCCCGTTCCATGCGTTACTCGGAATATCTGAATTGCTCGCAACTGAAATTGATGAATTCTCTAAAGAAGAAATTACCAAGTTTGCCGCCGAAATGAACAACAGTTTGAAAAATCAATTTAAATTGCTCGAAAATCTTTTAGAGTGGTCGCGGTTACAAACCGGTAGAATGCAATATGCCCCGGTAACATGTAATCTGTTGGAAAAGGTAAATGAAGTTACCTCGCTTCTTCTGGGCAATGCGTTGAAAAAAAACATTACAGTGGCAAGTTCTGTTTCACCGGAAATATTCGCTCTGGTGGATACGAATATGCTGCAATCAATTCTGCAAAACCTTCTCGCCAACGCCATTAAATTTACCAGACCGGGCGGAAATATTGAAGTATCGGCTTTATCAATAGATGAAAAAATGATTAGCATTTCTGTTAAAGATACGGGAGTTGGAATTAGTCCAAATAGTCTGCATAAAATATTCCGCACTGATTCTACCGTTACAACTCCGGGAACAGAAAACGAAAAAGGAACGGGACTTGGGCTTTTACTTTGTAAAGAAATGATCGAACGGCACGGTGGAACAATCTCCGTTGAAAGCGAACTTGAAAAAGGAACTACCTTCTTCTTTACACTACCGAAAACAAATTAGGAATTACGAATTAGGAGTTTTAAAATTCTTACAAATAGGTATTCAATATTTCTTTTAGCTTTTCATTCCTAATTCTCAATTCCTAATTAAACATAAAGGTATCGTTTAATTTTTTGTGTGGGAGTTTTTTCAAGTGAATGGTAACGTTTCTTCATTTTGCTGAGCTTTGCAAATGAAGAAACGTTACCATTCACCTCTTCCTTTATCTGATCAAGTAAACTCGCAATAATCTTACGTTGTTCGGTTTCGGTTTTCTTTTGTGTTTCAAAGTGAGCGTCAATTTTTTCATAATCTAAAAAAACGCGCGCTGCAAGTTGTCCATTCTGCTGAAAAACTATCGACTCAAGAATATACTCCGAGCGGTTAATAATGGATTCTATCGCTTCGGGATAAATATTTTCACCGCTGGAACCGAGAATCATATTTTTTAATCTTCCCTTTATATAAAGATAACCGTCCTTATCGATGCAGCCCAGATCACCGGTTCTAAACCAGCCATCAGCGGAAATAACTTCTTTGGTTTTTTCGGGATCTTTGTAATAACCTTTCATCACCATAACGCCGCGAACTAAAATTTCACCTTCACCGGTTTTGGAATCGGGAGAATCAATCTTTAATTCCGCACCGATTGAAGCCGGACCGGTAGATAAATATTTTGAATCCTTTGCCCCCGTACCCGCAACCAACGGAGAGGTTTCCGTTAAACCATAACCGATGGAATAAGGAAATTCCGCTTCACGCAAAAACAATTCAACATCAGGAGAAAGCGCCGCCCCGCCGATACAAAAAAGTTTTAGCTCACCGCCGAACGTTTTCATTAATTTTTTTCCGGCTACTTTGTTGATGGTTTTTCTTAACGAAGGAATTTTATAAGCCAGTTTTACTAGTTTCTTTTTATTTAATTCAGGAAGAATTTTTCCTTTATACATCTTTTCAATAATTAAAGGAACCGAAAGCAAAACCGTCGGTTTTAACTCAGCCAAAGGGGGGAGCAATACTGCCGCGGTTGGCGGCTTTCGCAAATAATAAACTGTTCCGCCGATTAGAACGGGGAAAATCATTCCGAGCGTACACTCGTAAACATGTGCAAGGGGAAGAAGTGAGATCATCCGGCATTCAATTTCTTCAGGAACATATTTTCTGGTGGCAATTGCGTCAGACAAAATGTTTTTGTGGGTAAGCATAACGGCTTTTGAGTGCCCCGTTGTTCCCGAAGTATAAATGATTGAAGCGACATCGTCTTCGGAAACTTTTTCGTTTAAGAGTCCGGTAAACTTTAATACAAGATTTTTTATTTTTTGAAGTTCTTTGCTTCCGTCTGCAATTAATTTTTTCAGAAGATCTTTTGGGATATTTTTTTGAACGATGGAAAAATCATCGAGCAAAATAATTTTTAAGTCGTCATCCGATTTATATTCCTCAATTTTCGGATATAACTTTTCCGAAACAAAAATTGCTTTAGCTTCCGAATGTTGAATGATGTGGTGAATTTCAGAAGTATGAAAATCATTTAGAATGGGAACAACAATAGCGCCAATACAAGTTACTGCAAAATAGGCAACTCCCCAGTGGGGGCAATTCTCGCTGAGCAGTGCAACGCGGTCTCCATGTACAATTCCTTGATTCAGTAAAAAAGTTGAGATCAACTCAACTTGCGCTTTAAATTCTATATAAGTTAACATCCCCCCATCAACAAAGCCGAACAATTTTTTATCTTTATACTCGCTTGCGCTATTTTCTAAAAGATTATTCAGCGTTAATTCTTGTAACGGTTTCATATAAGCCTCAAACCAGATTTATGTTTAATAAGTACGAACTAAAATTCAGAGTCAACAAGATAAGCCTCACGCAAAAGTGAAGTAAAAATATCAAAGGGGACTTCTTTTGCCCCGAACATTTTAAGATGCTCGGTTATATACTGCACATCAAGCAGAACAAATTTTTTTCCATTTAAGTGATTGAGCAAATTAGCCAGCGCCACTTTAGAAGCCTGACTAACAAGCGAGAACATTGATTCACCGAAAAAAGCGCCGCGGTAAGAAACTCCGTAAAGTCCGCCGACGAGTTTTTCGTTTTGGTAAACTTCAACGGTATGGATATGTCCAAGTTTTTGCAAATTTAGATAAGCGGCAATAAGAGTTTCCGAGATCCATGTTTCTTCTCTGTTTCCACAATGCTTAACAACGGAAAGGAAATCGGTATCATACTTAATTTCAAACCGGTTCTCTTTAATAATTTTTTTTAGCGAACGTGGAAGATGAAAATTATCTAAGGGAATTATCGTACGGGTTTCCGGACAATACCACTCGATCTTTCCCGTAACTCCGTCGGTCATTGGAAAAGCGCCCATGGCATAAAGTTTTATCATTTGTTCGGGAATCAGCAAAACTTCTTCCGGAGAAATATTACTTTCTATCACAGCAACTTCTCATATTTCTATTCATCGGCTTTTGTTTCATAGCTGATAATTTCATAACCTTTTATAGTTTCGATCGCGGCAAAACAAATTCCGATAAGAACGAGGAACATTCCAATTGAAAACGAAACGATGACCAAAGTTTCGAAGTTGGAGGATTTTAAAATAAATGAAGCGCCAATCTGCATTGATGTAATTACAAACAAAGCAACGGCTAACGAATAACTGAAGACCGCGTTCCGCACCAATTTCACTCGATATTTTAGTTTATCAAGCTGGATCGAAATACTTTTCAAACGGACTTCTTCTTGATATAAAAATTCGTTTTCGGCAGCTTTGATAGAAAATTTTCTTCTTTCTTCACCGAGTAAACGAATTCTGTTTACAACGAGCGAGTATTTATTATTCATACTAAGCAGAAGCAACCCGCACGCGGAAATCATTAATCCCGGCGCTAACATAGCTTGAATTACTTCTACAACCGCAATTGAAATATCCATAAAATTTATTCTTTCACTTGTTCTACATTGTCCGCTGATTTTGCAGAAAGGATTTTCTTATCAAAATAAAAAACAAAAAGAAAAATTACCGCCGGAATAATTGAAATGGCAAAAAACGAAAGCATTGCTTTTGCTCCGATTGAAGCAAAAAAAATAAAAGCACTCACAATGATAATTACGCTGCCGACGATTCTCCATTTAAATACGGCGATGTATCCTAAAAGCATCATCAGATGAAAAAACTGAATGAGAAAAACAGAGAATGGCGGAAGATGCCCCGCGTCGCTGAACCATTCCGTAAGATGTTCAATAAAAAAAGCGCCCCACAGAAAAAAGAGCAGCATCGCGGTAATTCGTCCGATCCAGGAAAACAATTTGATATAAAGAGTCACAAAATCCTCGGTTTCTTTGCAAGAAAATTAAGGAATAAATCCTTTAAATAGAGAAAATCTTTTCCCGTCGTTCTACAATTCCTTATTTTTGAACACTTATTCACAATCTCTGCTCGGAATATGAAAATGAGAACATTTCTTTTTAATTTTTTAATAATTTCATTGGGCTTAATTATGACCGGAACTGCATTGCAACAAAAAGATACCGCCGCCGAAAAATCCTTTCAAGAGAAAAACAAAAAATTAGACAGCTATTACTCATCAAAAAAACTTGGCGCGTTTGTAGAGAACGGAACAACCGTCTTTAGATTATTTGCGCCGCAAGCTTTTGAAGTTTCTCTTGTTGTTATGAAAACCATCGATGAAAAAAATTATAAAGAATATTTAATGACAAAAGATGCCGACGGCGTTTGGGAAGTTGTTTTAAGCGGCGAACTCTACAGAAAGTTTTACGGATTCAAAGTGATAAACAACAAAAAGCAAAAGAAAACCGATCTGCTTTGCCTCGATCCTTACGCAAAAGCGGTTGCCTCTTACAATACCTACATGGGCGAAAGACTCGGCATTGTAATTAAAGAAAATGATTTTGAATGGGACGGCGATGAATGGATTCAGCGGGATTGGAGCGATCTCATCATTTATGAAATGCATATCAAAGATCAAACCTCTCATGTTTCCTCCGGTGTTAAGAGAGGCGGAACTTATCTCGGCTTAACCGACAAAGAAAAAACCGGCGGATTGAGTTACATAAAATCACTTGGTGTAAATACTGTTGAGCTGCTTCCTTCTCAAGAATTTGCCAACATTGAAATTCCCTTTCAAAAAACATTTAAGGGAAAAACGAACACATGGAATCCGTACGAAAGAAATCATTGGGGATACATGACCACCGCGTTCTTCGCGCCTGAAGCATATTATTCGGTAAGCGATAAACCGGTTGAGTTTAATAAATGGGACGGCACGTCCGCCCAACAAGTAGATGATTTTAAAGAAATGGTAAAAGCTTTTCACAAAGAAGGCGTTGCCGTTATTATGGATGTTGTCTATAACCATCTTTCCGAATATGAGCTTGGCAACTTAAAAGAAATTGATAGAGAATATTATTTCCGGTTGGATGAGAAGGGTAACTTTAAAGCGGAAAGCGGCTGCGGCAACGATCTTAAAACCGAACGACCGATGGTTCGCAAACTGATCATCGAAAATATTTTATATTGGATGAAGGAATATCACGTCGACGGTTTCCGTTTTGATCTCGGAAAATTAATTGATTGGGTTACGCTTGAAGACATTGTTCACGAAGCGAAGAAAATTAATCCCGATGTTATTTTTATTGCCGAACCGTGGGGTGGCGGTTACGATCCAAAGGGAATGTCTTTGCGCGGTATTGCAAGCTGGAATGACCAAATACGAAACGGTGTAAAGGGAGAAAATCCGAAAAATAGTCTCGGCTGGATTTTCGGACAATGGCAAGGAAATAACAATCACAAACGTATTGAGAGTTACGTAAACGGTACACTCATTCGCGATTCACTTGGATTGTTCCAAAAGAAAGAACACTCGGTGAATTATCTGGAATCGCATGACGGTTATACGCTTGGTGATTTTATCCGCCTCGGAACAAAAGAAGTTTCCGAACACGACGTTATCGCGAATGTTGATTCTTTTATAAAACTTTCTCCTACGCAAATGAAGTTAAACAAACTTGCCGCTCTTTTTTTATTTACTTCGCAAGGAATTACGATGATTCACGCGGGACAAGAATTTGCCCGCACAAAAGTTATTCCGCTTCTTGGTGAAACGCCGGATACTAACAAAGGACGAATTGACCACAATACTTACGACAAGGATAATGAAGTAAACGCCATTAATTATCAGCACGCAAAAATTAATCAGGAGCTGCTAGATTATTACACCGGATTAATTTCTTTGCGAAACAACTATGCCGCATTCAGAAAAGCTGCGTACGATGAAATTACTTTTATGCCGAATGAACATAACGAATTTACCGTTGCTTATACGATAAACCATAATGACGATTGGTTTCTTGTTGTGATGAACGCAAATCCACACAACGAAAAAGAATTTACACTGCCGGATGGAAAGTGGGAAGTTCTTGTAAACGGAGATCACGCCGGAACAAAAAAACTTAGTCTCGTTAGTGGAAAATTGGTTGTTCCTTCAACCGCCGGATATGTTTTGAAAATGCAAAGAGAAAAAGTGAAAAGTAAAAAATAAAACGCTTTTACGTTTATCGTTTTCTTGCTGATTTACTTTGTAAATATTTTGCGGAGGGACTGCTCAATCGCTTCTTTAAATTGAGTTAAGTTAACCGGTTTTTGAAAAACATACTCAACTCCCAAATCATTATAGGCAAGGGTTTCCGGTTTCCCGATATCACCGCTTAAAATAATCATTTGCGGTTTTCCTTTTAGTGTTGAGCTTCTTAGTTTCTTAACTAATTCAATGCCGTTCATCTTGGGCATCGTATGATCGCTGATAACGAGAGCTAATGATGTTTCTTTTATTATTGACCATGCTTGTTCTCCGTCATCCGCAAGAAGAATTTCATAATCGGGAACAAGACTCTTGAGAATTTTTGAATATAAAAGTCTGTCGGTTTTATTATCATCAACTAATAAAATAGTTGCCGAAGCTTTCGGTAAAGTAAATTTAAATGTCGTTCCTTTTCCCACTTTGCTTTCAACCCAAATTTTTCCTCCGTGTTTAATAACAATTTCTTGCACAAGAGATAAACCCAATCCGGTTCCCTTTTCTCCGGCTGTTCCTTCTGAAGTAAATTTTGCATCAACGTCAAATACTTTTGATAAATTTTCTTTCGAAATTCCCGTTCCAGTATCATTCACCCACACTTCAATAAATCTTGGTATGTCTGATTGGGCGTAGCTTATAGATATTGTTCCGCCGCTTTTTGTAAATTTTAAAGCGTTTGAAAGAAGATTGCCAAAAACTTGGGCAAGCAGACTTTTATCTGCAAAAACATTTATTTCATCTGTAACAAGATTCTCAAGTGTAATTCCTTTTTTAATTGCAAAACCGGAAAGAGCATCTAAAGCTTTTTTTACGTTTTCAAACAGATCAGTCTTCGCGGGTTCAAATCTTATTCTGCCCGTTTGCAGCCTTGTCCAGTCTAATAATGAATTTACAAGCGCGAGCATACTTTGCGCTGATTCCTGAATGTATCCGATGTATTGCTTTGATTCTTCGGTAGTTATTTCATCATCGTTCAAGAGAATATCTGTAAAACCAAGAATTGAACTGAACGGAGTACGAAGATCGTGAGATACAATTGAAATGAAACGGTCTTTTGTGTCGTTCAATTTTTTAAGATTGTCTGAAGATTTTTGTACTTCCTCTTCAGCTTTTTTCTGAATAGAAACATCGCTGATCAATCCGAACATTTTAAGGATAGCCCCTTTAGAATTACGTGTAACGGTGATTTTATTTTTTATCCAAACAAGGTGCCCTTGCTTGTGAATAATTCTAAAGACAAGTTCTTCCGAATTTTTATAATAGTTGTTGATGAACTTCCTCAGTTTTTCCTTTACCATTTTAAAGTCGTCCGGGAAAGTTATCTTAAAGAAATACCGTGTATCCTGCAAAAACTCACTTTGCGAGTAGCCGGTTATTTTTTCAATTGAAGAGGTGAAAAATGTGTAACGGATATTTGATCCGACACGTTCAGCTGTCCATAACGAATCATCTAAATTTTCCGTGATCGTACGGTAGCGCTCCTCGGAATCTTTTATAGCTTGCTGCACACGCTTGCGTTCTGAAACATCGCGTGAAATAACCACAAAGAAGACATCTTCTTTAAACTCAAAAGAGGTAACCGAAACTTCGATATAATTTTTCGTTCCGTCTTTTTGGCGGCTTAAAAACTCATAATGATTCGGCGCGTTTTCTTTCTTTCCTCTTGACTCGGTGTATCCTTTTATTCTTTTATAATCCGATTGATCAACAAGATCCATCGGATTAGTGTTGAGCAGTTCTTCCCCCTTTTCGTAACCGAAAATTTTTGCGAACGAATTATTTACAATAACAAAAGCGTTGTTCGACTCAACTGCAATACCGTCATTTGAGGCTTCAAAGATCGCACGCATGAGAAGAAGTTCTTGCTCGTACGCTTTTTTAGCGGTGATGTCGGAGAAAATTCCACCGATATATTTTATTCTTTTTTGCGCATCGTAGGTTACAGAAAAATTTCCGAGCACTTCGAGCAGATCGCCGTTCTTTTTTACAAACGTTAATTCGGCTGAGATAATTTTCCCTAAAATTACCTGTCGTATCGAAAACTTTTTCTGCTGTGAGGCAGTTGCTTCAATAAGATCGGGCAATTTTTTTTCGCTTATTTCTTCTTCGGTAAAACCGAGTTCACGAATGAACGAAGGATTTGCATAGATGATCTTTCCCGACTCTGAAAAATTACAAATCAGGTCGGTTGCGTTTTGAACGATAGAACGAAAGCGCTCTTCCGATAACCGCAACGCCCGTTCCACCTCAATTTTTTCAGTTATATCCGCACATACCACCACATACATTTGAGAAGATTGGCGATTTTGGGTCGCGAAGAATGAAACCTCAATTTCTTTTTTTAGTTTCTGTTTTGTAAGTAGAGAGCCATTCGTGTTATATTTTTCGCTCTCAGCTAAGAAGGTAAAAATGGAAAGCAACCCGCTGTGATCTATGGAAAGAAAAAATTTTTCAAACGGTTTATTAAATACTTCGCTTTTAGAATATCCGGTAAGCATTTCGGCGGCTTTGTTCCAAAAAACAATTTTCCCTTCGTCGTTTAGAACCAGCAGCGCATCGGTAGATTTCTGAATAATCGTTTCGTAGAACTGGAGTTCATCGATCTGCTGTTTTAAGGAATCCTGTTCTTTTACCCATTGTGTGATGTCTTCAAAATAAAAGGAGATGAACTGAATTTCTTTCTTACTTGAAAGCACGGGAATAATTTGAATATCAAAAACGAACTCATCATCTTTTGTAACAAACGTAGCGAGAAAAGAGGATCGTTTTTTTGTTTCATTAATTTCTGTTAATGCTTTCTCGAGGTTGGCGAGAGATTCCTCCGGAAATATTCCCTGGATCGGCTGTTGAAGTAAATTGTTTTTCTTTCTGAATAGAGTATCTAAAAGTTTTCCATAAGCATAGCTTACTGTTCCGTCGGGTTGAGTTAAAATAATAATATTGCTAAAATTCTGGAGAACGTTGTTCAAGTTTTCGTTTGGTGTTGCTCCAAATTGTTTTTCTTCTTTTTCCGGATTCATGGACATAGGGACAGTTCGCTTTTTTGTGTGCAAAATAGTAAAAAGTTTTCATATTTAGATTTTATGCGTTGTGACAGAGCGGGTTCCGGTTTTATTCTTGAAAGACTCCCTCTCCCGGCAGCACTCCGAATGTCTGTTTATTTCACTTTCCCGGAGATTTAATTCCCCCTATATTTGTTTTATAAAAAAGAAGAAAGAGGAACGTATGTTATTTTTAGTATCATTTGCCGCAGCTATTATTGCCCTGGTCGTTTTTTTTAACGCCAAAAAACGATTTAACAAATCGGAGTCAACCTTTGCTTTCATTGGATTTATTGTCGCCGCAGTAATTTCTTTTATGCAGTGTTTTACGCTGATACCGGCAGGTTCGGTAGGTGTTATCGATTTTTTCGGAAATGTAAGTGATAACACATTGAAGTCGGGCGTAAATTTTGTTAATCCCCTTGCCAACGTTATCAAATTCAGCATCAAAACGCAGGAAATAAAAGAAGTAATGAACGTTCCTTCAAAAGAAGGATTGAGCGTACAGCTTGAAATCAGCGTCCTCTATCATTTAAATCCACAAAACACTTACGACATCTACAAAACCGTTGGTGAAAATTATGCCGAGATTATTTTAATCCCTCAATTCCGTTCAGTTGTGCGCGGAGTGACGGCAAGGTATGAAGCAAAAAGTTTGTACACTTCCGAACGCGAAGGGCTTGCAAAAGAAATTGAACTTGAACTTGCAGGACTTGTTGCAAAAAGAGGAATTACGATAGAGAGTTCCCCGTTGCGCCAGATTGTTCTCCCGGCGGGATTGACTGCTTCAATTGAAGAGAAACTTAAAGCTGAACAGGAAAGTCAGCGGATGCAGTTCATTCTTTTAAAAGAAAAACAGGAAGCGGATAGAAAGCGTATCGAAGCTCAAGGTATTGCCGATTTCCAGAAAATCGTTTCAATGGGATTAAATGATCAACTTTTAAAATGGAAGGGAATTGAAGCGACGGAAAAACTAGCCGGCTCGAACAATTCAAAAATTGTTGTCATCGGTTCCGGAAAGGATGGCTTGCCGTTGATACTTGGCGGGAATTAATTTAAATCTTTTTGAGGTTTTATTAATTGCAATATTCTTTTGATGAATTATTGTTTGGGAATGCGGTTTAGCCGCTATGCTCATGTGTGCATTAAAAATATTTAATAAGAGGTATGTTTGATAATTTTTACTTTGTATTCTACTAATCACAAAAGGAGCTAAGTTATGTTATTCAAACATCATCTTTTAACTATTGTACTACTTTCATTTGTTCTGTATTCAACTTTTTCTTTTGCTCAAATGTGCAAAGTTTTAGAGTTTTCCAAAATTTCTGCCAACATAATTAATAACGATTCGGAAATATCACCTTGTCAGTCTCTTCTCTCAAAGAGCATGGAAAAAGCGCTGCAAGAAAAAAAATTGTTTGCGCCAGACGATAGAAAAAGCCTGGATTATATTTTCCTCGTTAACGCTAAAGAGTATCAAAGAAATTCAAAAAAAGAAATCCTCGCCTCAATTATTGTTTTTGCTAAAATACCAGACAAAGTCGTAGAAATTGGGGCAAAAGAGGAAGCGTTCTACAAAGTCCTTGGTGATACGACTACATTTAATATATCTGAAATTGGCCGAAAGGTAAGAAAATTAATGAGCTCGGATTATATGAGAAAGTTCGGGGAAATAGCTTTTCAATTTTTAGAGATCGTCCCTTCAGATAAGATAGATTTGTTCTGCCAATCTGCGGTTACAGAATTCTTAGGCGCCAACAAAAAGAAATAAATGAGTGTGGAATCAAAGTTTTTGCTCTTTAATAAAAAAGCCGGCAATTTTGTCCGGCTTTTTTTATTTTGAAAAAGAAACATTTCAACTTCCGTATCGTCATTTATTAAACGATTACTCAAATTATGCAGAACACACAGATAATAAACTTCACGCTGATTTATAATAAACATAAAAAAGCTCTTTATCATTATGTTTTAAAGATTACCAAATCAGAGATGAAGGCTGAAGACATTGTGCATGATGTGTTCATTAAACTGTTTGATAATCTTTCTTCCATTGTCGATACTACTAAAATTGAGTTTTGGATTTTTAAAACAGCGAGAAATCTTTCGGTTGATCATCTCCGCCAAGTTAAAAGAGATAACTTGCGTGATGTTGATATTGCGGATTGCGTGATTGTTGCCGAAGACTTGGCCCAAACTTTTGAAAAGAATGAAACAAAAGAAATTATAATGAACGAATTGAATAATATGAATCCCGAGCAAAGCGAAGTTTTTTTATTAAAAGAATATTCCGGAATGAGTTACCGGGAAATTGCCGGGCTTATGGAAATATCCGAAGAGCTTGTAAAAAGCCGCCTTTATAAGGTAAGAGAGAAGTTGAAGACGGCAATTTTGAATTTAAATAGAGGTGAATTATGAACTGCGAAAACATTAACAATTTTATACATGATTATTTTGATAATGAATTATCAACAGAACAAGAATCATTTCTTTTTACGCACTTAGCGCAATGTGAGGGATGTAAAGCCAATTTTAAAACTTTGAATAGGGTACAATTTGAATTTCGTAAAGAGGAAAGCGAATTCCCGGAACAGCTTGAAGAACGCATTTTTAATACTATTAGAAATAAGGAACATCGCGTAGCAACCAATTCACCCGGGAAGCGATTGCCAACTTATTTGATTTATGGATACGGAGTGTTGGTGACAATAATTTCTGTTTTTATGACTTACCGGTTCTTTGACATTAAAGAAGAAACTTTGGATTATAAAGGAACTCTAGAATCAACAATCACACAAATAGATGTGCAGAAACGCCAAATAAGCATGTTAATAAACGAAATGCCGGCGGTCAAAGTTAGGGCTTCCGTAAACAATTCTAATATATTAAAAAAAGGAATATAGGCGCTCATATGAAAAAGATGATTTTGCTTTTAGCCTTTTTATTTCTCGGAATATTTTTATCGTGCAAAAACGATGAGAGAAATGCCACTAACAAAGAGACCGCTAAACAAAAAACGAATAAGAACTCTTTTCTTAACTACGATTATGAGTTAGACGTAAAGTCTGTAGCCAAGGTGAACAACGCTAAGTTTCTAAAAGAGATAAGTTCTATCTTTCCCGTTGATACAATATTAAAACACTTTGGAACTGGAGTTCACAATTTTTATTTAGCGTTATCTGTTTATAAAAATGGAACACCTTCCCGATACATGTTTGTCCAAGATGTTGGGTTTGTGTATGGGAGTGTGCCCGAAGATTTTAGAGAGCAATACGAACTAAACCATTCTAAAGATAAAAAAAACCGGGATAATTCGATTTTCTATCATGCTTTTGCAGATAAGAATAAGATATTTGAAACAAAACTTGGCCAATTAGACGGAAAAAATGTAAACAGTATAAAATATTTCGAAATTAGAGTCGGGATAGATAAAAACAAGAAAGTGATTGCTCCTTGGTCAATAAATGAAATTGACTTAAAAAAATATTTGCCTGTCTTTAATGGGAAATATGATAGAAACGAATTTTTGTCAGGCGGGTTTACTACAATAATCGGAGGGATTGAAGCATTTAATGGAAAGATACTCTATCCTTCTGAAGCCAAAGAAAATGGAGTAACCGGGAAAGTGGTTGTTAATGCCTACGTTGATGAAAAAGGAAATGTGGTCGGGACTCAACTTTTTAAAGGAATCGGCTGGGGATGCGATGAGGCTGCACTAAAAGCGGTATCAGAAGTCAAATTTCATCCATCACCTTCGGGAAAGTGTCAAGCCATCGTCCCAATTGATTTTGAATTAGAATATAAAACTGAAAATTATGATATTACAAATACGCAGATTACTTTTTCTCCAAGTCCTCCTCAAATTGGAGAAAAGAACAAAGTGTTTTTTAATGTTGTAAATGTTGGGCAAAAAGCCACGCCATCAAAAGCGTTCACAAATTCTCTCTATATTGATAATGAATTAGTACTTGCTTCGATTAGTAAAATGAAAGTAGCTCCAAATAAAAGCGGAGGTTACTGGGCTTCATGGACCCCAAAACGATCTGGAAAATTGAATTATATAATTTATCTTGATTCAAAAAACGAATTGAGGGAATCAAACAGAACAAATAACGTTATTGAAGGGCAAGTTGAAGTAAAATAGAAATCAGAAAGATTTCGCAGAAATTATTTAGAATTCTTTTTTAGAAATGAATTTTATTGATAATTTAACAGATAAACTGCCAAGCATTCCCAAAAACTTTGAGTGGTAGAATAACTAGTAATACGTTCGGAGGTTATATGCGTTTTGTGCTTTTGGTTTTCCTGGTTTCTTCATTTGTGTTTTGTCAAGATCAGAATGAAAAGTTTATTACTGCTCCATTTGAGGAAGGATCGAAATCTCAAACTCCAAAACTTGAGATACAGATCCTTCACGATGAATTGCTGCCTATCAGCAAAAATGATTTTCTTGTTCTCGCTCAAGAAATATTTCAATACGAATGTAAAAGGATGAATTTCAGAAAGGATATTCATCTTACGGTTGAAATTAAAGATTTAGAAAGCGATATAAGGGGTTTTATTATCCCGCACTCCTCTTCCGATTCAATGTTTTTATCGAAAGACAGCATTAAAGCAAAAGATAATTTAGGTGGAATTTTTGCACACGAACTGGGACATATCCTCTATTCTAAATTGATAGATTCTTTATTTCATATTGGTAATATGTATTGGGGAGAGGGTTTTGCAAGTTGGGCTGCGGGAAAATATTATCTTCAATGGCAGGGATACCAGAACTATAAATCAGCAATCAAAGAAATTGTTTCTTCAAATAGTTTTTATGATATAAAAAACATATGTGGTGAATCAAACAGACCAGCCAAACAAAGAGATGTTATTTATGTTGAATGGGCATCTTTTATTGATTTTTTAATCGAAAAATATGGTTTTGAAAAGAGTATTTCTATAAGTAATTCTTTTGCTCAAGTTCGAAATGCTCTTTCATTAAAAGACTCCGTATTAATGGAAGTGACAAATTTAAATAATATAGATGAAAACATTAAAAAACTTGGGTTAAAATATGATGACATTGCGTTAAAAGTTATGTCCAGTGACAAAGTTCTTTTAGTGCTGATAAATCGAGATGAAAAAATACACCGGATAGAACCGGTTATCTTATTAGAAGAAGCCTATATAAAAACATATAAAACCAGCTTTGATGAGCTAAAGAAACAATGGAAAACGAAGAACAAAATAATTAAATAGAAAGGTGAGGTTCAAAATGAAAAACAGTATTTATCTGATCGTAATTTTTTTCTTGGTGTTAGCCGGATGCGCGAAGCAGCCTAAGCAATATCCAAATGTTACCTTTACACAAGTGTTTCAAGATATAAAATGGAATGACAATTTTGCCAACGTGAAAAACTTTTTAGAAGCAGAGTATGGTCTTGAATTCACCGAAGAACTTGCAAAAGGAAAAAACAAAGATAATTTTAAAGTTTTCCAGTTTGAAGGAGGAAAGTTTAGTGGGTTCAATTGCTATGAATGGCGAGTGACTTTTATGAACGATTCTTTATGGGACGTTTTAATTTTTATTCCCTCAGAATCCAGAAAGAAATGTGCCCAAACCGTGCTCGACATCAGAGATACGATAAACAACCTTCCCTATGAAAAATTCCCAAGAATCAATTATGAGTGGATTCTACACGATCAAGGAAAGGCAATCGGAAGAATTCAAATGACAAATAACTTTGGCAGAGGAGTAATGCTTGTTTTATCGTCCAATAAATTTATTAACAAGTACTCTTATATGTAAAATTAAATCCGGTAACGCTAATAAATTAGTCTTGGGTTCCGCAGATAGATTGAAAATGTCTTCAAACAAAAACGCTCCTTATAAAAAGGAGCGTTTTTGTTAAACAATCCCTCTCTCTTAGTTTGGTCTTGTTACAAATGAAAACGAATAAGGTGATTTCATTGTATTGCCATACATATCCGTAACCGTTGAAGCAATAGTAACGGTATATTTTGTATTTGCTTGAAGCGCCGAACCGGGCGTAAATTTAATCTGGTTCATCTGCTCATACGGGCTGTATCCTCCGTATGAAAATGTGCCGCTCGCTTGGGGTGATATTGAGATCGCTGTTTTTGCCGAAGAGAGCGTAACAAAGTTATTGAAGTTTATGCTAATTGCTTCCGTCGGGGAAATAAACAACTGCCCGTTATTTGGTGAAGTGTTTTCTATACTAAGCGGCGCGGTTCTAAATGAAAACGTGAATTCATGCCCGATCTCAACTCCATCTTTATCTTTGGCGGTTTTATCTATTGTAACGGTGATCGTTGTATCGGATAAAAACGGACCACCTGTGTAAATACGAAGTTTAT
>Ga0209417_1003370_pt1 | contig 21556 bp, 13 predicted proteins | sample RifGroF2_FD_184002 | JGI IMG/M metagenome (GOLD analysis project Ga0209417, IMG submission 184002) | Groundwater microbial communities from Rifle, Colorado, USA - Groundwater F2 (SPAdes) (version 2) | ecosystem: Environmental > Aquatic > Deep subsurface > Groundwater | place: Rifle, Colorado... | reverse complement strand
ATCCCACAAATGTTGGTTCATTGCTCTTTTTATCTGATAAGCCAGTTGTGCATATCGTTTTGCGTCTTTGATTTTATCGACAGCCTTGGCTAACTCTGAAAAATATTGAAACAGCCGCATACATTCAGCATTATTATAAACCGTTGCACAGCTTCGAGGTATTGCATATCGAGGAGCAACGTCTCCAAGTACCAAAGAAGACTGGAATAGAGATGTTTCCGGGTCTAACCAACTTGCTCTAAAATCAACATACTTGAGTAATTTATTATAAAATTTATCGAAGTAGGAAGTATCATCGAAAAACTTCCAATATCGATATATCGTAGCAATAAGCTCAGCGTTAGCGGCTAAATCGTCCCGCAGGTTTCTCCTGGGCTTATAAACCAAATCAAAACCACCGCCAGATTCTATCTCGTATCCATGCCCTGCCTTTAATGTCCATTTTGCTATAGGAATGTTTCCCAAATATTCTCCATCAGTTTCCTGCAAATCCAAAAAAAAAGGTATTACACCTTTTGAGCCGACATCTTCGGAAAACAGATAATCACGCGTTTCTGATGGACATTGCCAATATATGATCGCATCATTAAAAGTCCTCAATGCATCATAAAGATGAGTTGCTTCCTGATAACTATCCACAGCAGCCACTGCTCCACGGCACCCCAGACGACTCCCCCCCATGCATTCTCGAATGACATTCTGTGCAATCGTACATGCTCGATCAAATGTTGTCTCATAATTGACTGTAAATATTTCTTTTTCCTGCATATCATGATTTACAGATGTTGACATTTTAGTTTGAGGAGATATCTCGGCGCAACAAACATTAATACCAAACAGTAATACTATAGTTATCAATACAAAAAAATGCAAAATGGTATTTTTAATCATAAGATTTACTTTCCATCCAGAGATTCCGACTATAGAAAAACATTCATATCGACTTTAACATTCCCTCAACCGACACTTCTAAATTCAAGCTTATCTATGCCGAACTTTCCTGCCAGCCTTTCAAGCATTTCCCAATCACGGAAACAAAGACTTATGCCATGCTTTGACCTGTATTGATAATTTTCAGCTTCCATTTCGCCCGGATAATATATACGTTTAAAACCATCCCTGAGAGCAGAAGTAGTCAGCAATTCAACCCATATTTTCATATGTTTTTTAAAATCAGCCACTTTTCCAAAAGAACCAATATCAATTACAATAATTGTAAAGCTTGCATTAGTCGGTCTTTGTGCCTGCTGTACCCAGCTTTCAACCTGAAACGAGGGCAATCCACCGCTTAAAAAGGAAGATAATATCTCAACAGCCATTGCCAAACCGTAACCTTTGTGTCCAGCCATCGGCAAAAGAGTCCCCTTTATGGCATCAGCAGAATTAGTAGTAGGTTTGCCTTTACTGTCTAATGCCCAATTGTCCGGTATTTTTTCTTTAGAATCATTTGCTGCTGTAATCTTACCCATTGAAACCACTGTAGATGCCGCATCGTATAAAAATGGATGCTTCCCTTCGATAGGAGCTGCAACAGCTATTGGATTGCTCCCCAAAAAAGGCGTTATGCCACCCCATGGAGCCATAGTCGCACGGCTTACAGTTGTAAAAATACCTATACAATCCGCTAATGCGGCTTTTCGTACATAAAGACCGCAGGCACCGGTATGGTTTGCGTTTCTCACGGCCACACAGGAAATGCCATGTTTTTTTGCCTTTTCAATCGCTATAGATGCAGCATCGTCGGCTGCTATATGGCCAAGTCCAAATTTAGCATCCATACAAATGCCCTGCCCCTGCTTTGATACAATTTTAGCTACAACCGAAGGATCTATTCCGCCACCTTCAATGTGGTCAACATAGCGTTCCAGCATTCTGATGCCATGACTGTCAAAACCAAGCAAAGATGTCTGGACCATAAGTTCTGCCCAGCGTAAGGCAACATCAGAGGAAACCCCGACTTTTTCCATTATCATTTTTGTAAAAGATATGCAATTTTCAGCGCTAATTATTTTAGAATCCATATTCAACTCTCAACTTTCCAGCTTTTTTCTTTTAATATTTTAAGATTTTCCAAACCCTGTTGTTTTGTTGAAACAACTGTGTGGATACAAAATCCTATCGGACTTATATGTTGACGAATCAGTATAAGCTCATCGGTAGTAAAAACTCCTCTGAGAATCAAACGCTTTTTTGCCGACTGAACGGCCTTAAGATATGGCAACAACTCACCTATGTTTTCATAACCGTCATCCCTGCTGATTTGAATGACTCCTATACTCCGGTTTTTAAGAAAATAATCCAGCAAAAACAAGGATGTTGTATGCAAATGCATCAAAGAACAGTCTGTCAGTGAAAATATTTGCTCATCACATTTCAAAAGAAATTGCTCATATATATCAGGAGATACAAGGGCAGAGGCATCCTCCTGCATTCTCAATGGCAGCTGAGAAACCCATATTTCATTCTGAGGAATTGCATAGCCATTACAATATTTAATGGCGTACTGCCATTGATACCTAATAAACTCACACCAAACATTCGTTATTTGAGAAAGTATCTCTTTGGTCTTTTCAGGACGGTCAATATATGAATAAACCGCCGTGGAATCCCCAATCATCGCGGCTAATATATCAGAAGGTCCGCGTAATATGGAGGCACTGACCGGATGTTTGTTTTTAAAGTATCTGCCAAAAACTTCAAGAAATTCTATATATTTCAACACCCATGGATTTTGAGGATTGAATTTTATTTCTGGAAGCCCGGCAACATCATTGGTTATCGGCTCCGACCAGACATTAGGCCGAGAACATTTAACCGAACAGCCGACTATTGCTTCCATCCATGGTATAGATGGGAAAGGCTGGGCAGCCCTGATTAAATCATCGCCTAAATCAGCCTCAGATTCAAAAAGTCTCTCATAATCCTCAATAAAGTTCCCCGGCTTGAGATATTCTGGCAAAACTTCATCATAGTCCCAGATGTTATCTCCGCCATGATTATCCTTAAAAAAAGTCCACCCCCCCAGAAACAACCCGACAACTGGAACATCTACCTTTTCCATATTCCAGAATGCCTGGTGCTTTCTGATTTTTATTTCGACAGTTTCACTGAATGTCAAGCTGTTCACCTGATATCCCTTTCATCCGGAAATATCATAACCTTATTTCTTTCGGTCGTACCCATTATCTTCATGGCTTCATTTATTTTTGACAGAGAAAATCTATGGGTTATAATTTTAGTCGGATCAATCAATCCGCGTTCAATTATTTTTGCAGCGTTTAGCATTGATTCAGGAGTAACGCTAAAAGATGAATCCATCCTTGTTTCAAGAAAATGGGTATAGCCGCCGTTAAATTTAACCTGCTCATGAGTGGTTATCCCAAAGAGATTTATTCTTGTTGCGCGACGGCACAAATCAAACATCATCTGAACTGCTTCCACCGGCCCTGCCGCTTCAATTATAAGGTCTGGACCTTCGGGTAAAATTTCATAAATCGCTTTTTTGACATCGCATTTTTCAGGATTAATTGCGTGAGTTGCACCAAGTTTCATGGCATTTTTCAATGCGTAATCTGAAATATCAATTGCAATTACCGTTCCTGCACCGGCGACCGCGGCAAGCATCAAAACAAGCATCCCTATTCCACCTGTCCCAATGACAATAACATCTTCACCAACCTGAAGCTGACTGTATTTAATAAGCCCCTTCCATGAACCTGCTAATGGTTCTGTTAATGCTGCGGCCTCAAAGGTAATATTTTTGGGTTTATGCAGGATCGATGAAGCATTCTGAAGAACATACTCTGCAAAGGAACCATTACGGATGTCATTGCCGCCATCGCCGCCGATAGTAAAACGCGATGTACAGCAGTGCTGCATACCCGTTCTGCATGGTCTGCAAAGCCCGCAAAAACCCGCCGGCTGAACAATGACTTCATCGCCTTCTTTAAATCCTTTAACACCCAAACCAGCTTTTGCAACTATGCCTGCCGGTTCATGGCCTAATATTTTAGGGAATACCACATTATCTCTTTTACCAATAAAAGCCTTATAATCCGTCTGACATATACCACAGGCCTTGACCTTAACCAGCACTTCATTAATATCCGGTTCAGGGGTAGGTACTTCTTCAATACTCATTCTGCCAAATTCTCTTAAAACTGCTGCTAACATAACCATTCCTTAATTGAAATTTTATCTATCTTACTATATGCTGAATTTTTCTTTGAAATTTTTTAAAGACTTTTGAATTATCTCAAGATCACCTGGCTTATTTTCATCCTCAACAAGCTTCAGCGGTGATGACATGCCAAGAACAGGAGTAAAACCGTTGGAGTTTATCGCCTGCTGAAATTTTGGCCCCGTTTCATAGTCCACACCGCCTGTAGGCATAATTATTCTTCTATTATGACGACTTCTCGCAAATGGCGCCAAAAGTGTTTTTATACCATTCGGACCATAAGTATTAGCGGGAAATACCTTAAATGCATCCGGCTCAAAACCGTCCGGCCTTTCAAGAAAATACTGAAATTCATTCGGTGTAAAAACCGCAGGCGCACAGAAAATATTCTCTTTATGACAAATCTTAACAAATTCCCAGCCTTGTCCAAAACCACCCATTACATTTCCCGGAGCAACTATCAAATCAAAGCCAAATTCAATCGCCATTTCGAGTTCTTTTGGATTTATTACACTACCTACACCCATAATAAAAGGGCTATCTGCTGGACAGCTTGACCGCCTTTTAACAAGCTCCTGCATCGCTTCCCTAATAATAGCATCGTCAATCCTAAAAGTACATTCTGCGATTAAGCCCGCTTTATAAATTTCCCACATAGTTGTCACCAAATCCTCGGTATTACGAACATGTTTCTTATTCATAACAACAACTACACCGGTTTTGCGAATAATCCTGTCAACAAGTTTTCTGTCTCTACTATAATTTACCAATTTATGTCTCCAGTATTAAAAAATTATCTCGTTGCCTTTACACCGCCGCCAGCTTGCGCCCTCTTTACTTCTGCCAGTAAGAGCTTTTCTTCAATCATCGTAATATCTCCAGGTGTTTCCTGAACCAGTATTCCATGAGCAGCTCCCCATTGAACAGCAGTATTGAGATCGTGCCCTTTAAGAATCGCAGCCAATACACCAGACATAAACGAGTCGCCGCCTCCAGTTCTATCCATAATCGGTATATTTTCACGCAGAGGTGCTGCATAAAACTCATCAGCTTTAACATCATACAAAACAGCTCCCCAGCTTATAGAGTCCGCACTATGCGCTCCCCGCCATTGCGTACCTACCAAACTTAGATTTGTAAAATCCTTTGCTACTTTTCTTACAGTTTCTTTATATGCTTCAAGCCATACACCAAATGTCGCCTTTTTCTCAACTTTTGTTTCATATCCAAGAGCATCGGCTATATCTGAATCATTTCCAACGAGAAATCCTATAAATGGGGATATTTTCTGGTTTATTTTCCGAGCTATACTTTTGTCCGGCTGCACTTTGCTACGATAGTTTAAATCTGCGGCTACAAAAGTGCCATACTCATTTGCTTTTTGAACCGCCTCTATTGCAACATCGGCAGAAGTCGGACTAATTAGCGTATAAATTCCGCCTGTGCTAAAAACTCTGACACCTTCTTGGCCGAATAACTTTCCCCAGTTTATATCGCCTTTTTTAAGCTCTCTAATCGCAGAATGAGCACGATAATAACAGGTATCTGATGGAATAACACCTTTACCAACAAAGGTAAAATTAATACCATTCATTAGAGTGCCTTTTTGATCCGTTGTAAAATTTGAACCATCATTTTTGGTATTAAACCATATTATTTTACTAACATCCACTCCTGCAGTTCTTAGTTGATTACGTATATTTCTGCCAATCTCATCATCTACAAGAGCCGTTATAACGGCACTTCTTAAGCCAAAGGTATATGCCAGACCACAGGCAACATTTGTCTCTCCGCCACCCTGAAAAACTCTCATGGTCACAGCTTTTGCGGTTGGAACATCAAAAGGGTCCAGTCTTAACATCACTTCACCAAGAGCTGCATTATCATACCGGCACTCGCCTGTTGATTTGATTTCATTATAAGTAATAACTTTTTCAGCCATTATAAAACTCCATTAGCATGTTCATAGTTTAATTTTAAGCGTCATTATTTTTTTGGGGTTAATATTTAAATTAACAGCATCGCCAGTAGTAGATACATTTTGTTTTTCGCTTTCATCCATAAGGCAAATTTTAACCTCCTGTATCTTCACTCTAAATACCAACGCCGCTTTCTGTGGTTTTAGGCAGGGGTTAAAAACTCGCACTATCAAATCACTACCGTCTTGTGCCTGTTTTATACAGGTAACATGTACATTATTATTGTCAATAGAAAACAGACTTTGTTCCAGAGGCAATGTACCTTTGCCACGCCCGGCCAAAGCAACTTTAATCGGCGTAATATATTCGACAGCTTTTCTAAAAAGCTCAGCATGTTCCCAGTTGCCACTATGAGGCAAAATTGCATATTCAAAACACTGCTTGCCCCGGCACTGTTGGCCAATATCAGAAAGTTCAGTTTTCTTTTCTTCGCTTACCGCAAGTTTTATACGGCATGCTCTGATGATAGTTAAGGCCAAAGTTGACTGTACATCTTCAAAAGCTTCATACTCTATCAATCCCTTAGGCATAATTGCCAGGCCGTTTTTACCATCTGTCATATCTACAAATGTTCTCAGGGGATGTGTGCCACCCGCTTTCTCTACCCAGCCTGTGGAATCAGGAATTTCAATATTCCGTCCAACAACATCATAATGACTATCTGCCCAGGTCATATCCGTATTTAGCAATGTTGGAAAATTTACTCTAAGCCAATGATCCTTAGCGTGATTATCAACAAAAAACTCAACTTTTAAATATTCACACCCTTTTTCAAGCCTGTATTTGATATTTACAGGCAATTCTACAAGCGTTTCACTTCTGCTTTGTCCATCCGCATAATCGACAGGAACAGCAAAATTATATTCAGCGGCTATAACGCCGACAAGTGGACCGCTTTCAATAACTGAAACTCTCGCATTTACACCCAAAGTATTGTACTTTCGGTCGTAAGCCGGTGTGGCATGTGCCCATGCACTGCCGCATTCACCCTGGTCTGTCAGATAGTTTAGACCCTTAAATTCTTTACCTGTTTTTTTATCTGATATATCAACAGTACCATTGCTGTTGACAACAACTTTAAGATATTCATTTTCCATGCTGTTTGGCCCCGTAATCATGGTTTTAGGATTACGAAGCTCATGTAATTCAGGAGCAATTATATAAGTACGATAGCCCAAAGCAGGCAATTTTTTAAATCGGGCATAAAATCTCAACCTGTTACCAAAGAAAATTTTAGGTACATCCCAAATGCTATCCATAAAAGAAGATGACTTTTCATTTGAGATGGGCTGCCGTTCCATATTTTTGTCGTTTTCACTTACCAAATTTACGGATTGTGCCTTTTTGTCCGAGCCGATTTCAATATCCACCAAGGCTACAGCATCACGTTCAAATGGAAGCGGATTATATACAATAAGTTGAACAGTATCCTTTGAGAGACCTGACGGAGAAAGATTTTTGGCTATATGCATCATTGAATCTTTAGTTACGATATCCGCTATATCCATCACCTGCCGATATCTGTATTCCATATCTTGGCAGACAACGTCAGGTGCACAGCCACCGTTGGCATCATGAGTATGATTTGAAAGCAGTATCTTCCAGCCACGATCCAGATAATTCCTGGGATAATCGCCACTAAAAGCCGCTGCCAAACAAGCCATTGGTTCGGCATATCGTTCCATCGCGACAGAAGAATTAAAATCTTTCTGCTTCAAATAGGTTCTGGCACTGATTGAACCGGGCAGCAGAAAAGTCCACTTGCCCTCTTTAAGATAAGACCTGCGTTCCCCTTTAAGAACAGGCAGATGATTTATGTCCAAATGCTTTTCCACTTGTGTCCAATAACTTTCCAAATCCGTATGTTCAAAGCTGTATTTGCCTTCGAAGATCTCATTAGCATCGGCTATCATTTGTGGTGTTTTGGGGTGAGCGGCAGATATATCATGGCCATCCATCGCAAGAAATACTTCGGTGGTACAATGAGGGCCTTCAATATTAATCATATTTTGTATCGCATTTTTCAAATATGACTTATCATACTTGACTTCAGGGGCGATAAATTCAAATATCAAATCTTCTCCTCCTGTTCCATCGGCAAGACGAAAAGGAATCTCATCCGACCTGCCCCACTGATAAATTTTCTCCAAAAAACAACCTTCTGTTGCCATCCTGTGCACCAGATAATACCAGTTATAACGCGCAAAAACCGCAAATCTGCTGCCTAACGCCTTTGTACCGTCTGGAGCTTCCCATATAAATTCAGCATCAGACTCATGATGTGATATTCCACGATAAAACATTATCTTATTCAATCCGAAATTGGCCATTATCTGCGGCAGCTGGCCTGTCTGCCCCCAGCTTGTCGGGGTATAAGCAACCGTTGTTTTGGCTGCACCAAATTCTTCCATTATCTTTCGACCTAATAGCAAATTACGAGTAATCGACTCGGCGCTTATATTAAGCATTTCCGGCAAAGTATAATACGGTCCTATTATAAGCCTATTCGCTCTTATTAAACGCTCTATCTGCTCTCGGCGTTCAGGACGCATTTGAAGATAATCTTCAATCATTATGGAGTGAGCATCCATTGTATAAGACTTATAGTCGGAATTATCGTCAAGAATATCAAGTGTGATATCCATCATATCCAGAAGCCGTCTTCTTGTTTTCTCAAAAGAAAGTCTGAATTCACGGTCCCAGTGGGTATTTGAAATAACCTTAATTTGTTTAATATGCATCGAATCAGATTTCATAAAATTTCCAACGAATAATTAATTGTTTTAGCTTTTGCGGATCAAATTTGATTCATCCCGCCATGGCTTAATATTCTTTTCTTCACTTTTTGTTCTCAGTGCCAGGCACGAGCAATTAGACGTAAGCGTTTGAAAAACTTTGTTTGCAATAACAGCATGCCCAATATCATTCGGATGTACCCCATCATTATGAACAAGCCAATCAGTCTGATTATATACCTCCAGCAAATCCGCAAAAAGACAATTATTCTGCTCGGCAAAAGAATACATCATCCTATTGTATTCATACAAACCTTCAATATTGCCGTGATCCCAGAATCCGACTCCACGTTCAAAATTACTGTAATAATATGGCCCCAAAATCAAAATCAGTGGCTGAATCTTTTTACGAATTTTCTCAACAAAACTATCGAGTTCTTCGCAAAATACTTGTAGTGACGTACCGCCTCTCATGTCATTAAAACCATATCCCATAAGTAGCAAATCCGGCTTATATGCTAAAATATCTCTTTCAATCCTTTCGTTTCCAGCCGGTTTAGTACTATATTCATACGCCTGGCTTTTTGTAGAAATCACATTTCCGCCTATACCGACATTAAAATAATTTACCTGAATACTTTGAAATTCATTAATCAACAAACTTAGACGATGCACCCAACTCTTATCGCGTGAACTGGCACATGCTCCGGCCGTTATGCTATCGCCAATAGCAACCATTATTTTAAATTCTTTGTTACACCAGTCATGTCCCATATTATATAAATTTACCTTTGTCTGCTAAAATTTTTCGGTACAGTTCATAATGCTTTACCGGAATATCCGGACCGATAGAATGTGTACCTATAATTAGGCCGCCATTTTTACCTGCCTGTATAACCCGCTCTATGTGACTTCTAATAGCAGCAAAATCTCCATTCGGAAGTATATGCGTGTTGCAAATACCTCCAATAAAGCATAACCTTCCATAATAAGTTTCAATTAAATCCTCAATAATCAGTCCGGCTGCACGTTCTACCGGATTAATACCATCAAACCCTGCCTCAATTATCATTTCAAGCAATGGCCTAAGATTGCCATCACAATGTAGAATTACCCATTTAGCTCCTGCCAGTTTTAGTTCACTTACCATCTTTTTATAAATCGGCAGAAATACCCGTTCAAAAACTTGAGGAGAAAACATAGGCCCCTGCACATTACACATATCGTCATATATCCAAACTCCCAGATTTTGCTGAGAAGCTCTTTTTAACGATTCTATGCCGATTTGAAGAAGGTGATTGCCAATTTTTTCTGCAATAGATTTTGCAAAGGATTCATCCGATGCCAAATCCATTAGAAACTCTGCTTCACCACGAAAAAAACTGCTCCTAATAAATACACCACCAATTTTAAGAAAAATTGCACGGCCCTTCTGTCTATATTTGGTCACTGTTTCCAAGAACACTTCATAACGGCTGTCAAGTAAGGCGTTATCAAATTCAATGTTATCAATGTCAGAATGATTCGTAAACAAATGTTCCACTGGTTCACAAAAGTAGGTATCAGGTTTAATACGTACTATTCTGCCCCAGCCATCATCCTGAAGAATACTTTCACCTTCAACGGCTATTGTTCTTATGTGAGTGGAGAAAAGAGTCTCATTAGCGGCGGCTATTTTAATGTCCATACCAAAATAATCATCCGGGGCAATATACGATGCAAATCCGGACTCCTTTCGCCACATATTTTCCCATGCCTGCCAGAAGTTCTCAAAAACTGGTAAACGGTCAGGGGCATTGAATGACAAGGCTTGATATACAATTTTTTCGGAATAATTTTGTTCCACAACAACTGACTCCAAACGGCTGGTCAATAAACCAAATCGCTCACTTTTTATCAAAATCCTTAATCTGCTCTTCATCCGCAATATTATGGTGTCCAGCAACATAACCGTCATCAACATCATTTCTTTTTGACATCTTGAGACTTTTGAAAAAAGACCTCATATCCTTGCTGCCGCCTATTAAAAGCCAGATAGTAAAACATCCCGTCAAAGGCAAAGAAAAATATAATATATTCACTTTCCAAAACATCAGCCATTGATGTTCACCAAATACACCTCCAAATTTAGGAATTAAAAAACTACACAATCCCATCGTTATAAATGCTACAAAATAAATGAGAGGATACGCAAAGGCCAGGAAATATACAAAGATGTCTCTTTTGGTAAATTCATCGGATATACCAAAACGTTTCCTCCAGCCTTTCACTTCTTTTTCTATGACACAAACTTCATCATTTTCAGTGGCATATTTGCCTCTGTGCAGCATCTGGTCTATATTAAAGGCCTCTCTTGAAGTCAACAGCGAAACGACAATATAACTGATTATAGACGCAAACATGGCTATGGCAAACAGCCAATGTCCCTGAACCGGGAAATTCGGATATATCCCTCTTAATAAAAAACCCAGCCCGGTAAGGCCGGCACCCATAATCATTGCAGTAAAAGCCGCACTTGTCGTACCGCGTTTCCAGTAAAGCCCGCCAATTATCACAGCGCCTGAACCACTTAGAAATATCGCATTAGTAATAGTAAGATACATCATAACACGTTCATTGAATTCAAAAAAACTGCTCCATAAAAATATAAAAATTGCAACGCCAATAATAGAAATTCTAAGCCATTGTATGTGCCTCTCTTTGCTCAACGGTTCTTTGCGCAAAGGCAATAATACATCCTGAACCAAAATACTCCCCCATGAATGCAGAAAAACATCATGAGATGCCAAAAAGGCAAAAAACATTACGGCACAAAAAGCCCCCAACATTCCCACGGGTAAAAAATGCCCTAAAACCGCAGGTGTGATCATCTGTGTCCCGACATACTCTGATGATATCTGTGAAATATTCGCTTGAATCTGTTCTGCCGTTGAGGCATATTTAACATGATGCATGACCGCATAGGCACAAATAGCCGCAATTACAGAAACCGTGCCTTGCGCTCCGCCTCTAAATGTTCCTAAAATTCGACCCATTCTCGCTTCGTGAGGGTTTTTCGCAGAGGCATTAAATCCCTGACTGCCCTGCCAGCCCATACAGTTATAAATAACACTTACACCCATAACCATAAAAAACCATGGATTAAACTCTTTGAACTGATTAGTATCCAAAGGGTTCAGCATCGATTGCCCTTTAGGAGCATTTAGCAAGCTGCTGAAAACGACCCCCATATCGAATTTATACAATAAATATAGGCTTACTACGATACAAATCACCAGGACAAAAACACCCTGAATAAAATCAGTAACCATTATAGCTATCTGGCCGCCCTTGAGAGTTATAAAAACGGCCAAAGTTAATAAAACGAACATTATAACTATAAAAGTCTGAACCTCTAATCCAAAAATCGACACCTTCACTGGAAGACCGGTAAAATAAACAAAAAATTTCGAACCAATACCCGGAAGTATTCCGATATTAAGCACACCTGAAACAAAACATATAAAGCCTGCAAAAATACGAAAGCTACGGTTATAACGTGTTTCAAAAAATTGCGCAAGAGTCAAAGCTTTAGTCTGGCGAAAACGATATATAACCCAGCCGGACAGGGCAGCAATAACCGCCACTGGAGTAATTAAAGCGCCCCAGCATAGCGTAGTAAATCCTGAAACATAATGTCTTTCAAAATCACCGATAAATGCCAACGTACCCATTAATGCCAACCCTTCGGCAACAGTCAGCAAATATCGCCCCGCACACCGATTGGCAGCTAAAAAATCGGCGATACTTTTATTATATTTCTGTGTCCATACCGCAAAACCAGTTATTAAAACAACCAAACATACAACAATAGCCCAATCAATTAAACCCATTATTTACTCCATTACCCACAAACAGGGGATTCTAAACTATCAAACACATGTTAACTTTGAATTGTACTGCTCAACTATTTCAGCCACTATTTTAATACGTTCAATATCGCCGGTTGATGATATCTCATCCGAAATGCCGAGAATTAGTTTGGGTGCAAACATATCTATCAATCGATGAGTAAATTCCCGCAATTCAGACACTGAATAAATGTCATCAAATAAAATTGCCGGGAGACCATCAATAAGAAACAATTTGTCGCCAAGAGCAGTTTTGATATCTTCGAGCGTAACATCTCCTTGCGGTTTCGGCGTAATAGCCTCTATACCATCTAAGCCTGTATCCTGGGCATAAGGTAACAGAGACTTTGTATCACCATCCCAATGGGCATGTACAAATTTGCCGCCTTTGTGTAGTTTTTCACATCTATTTTGATATGCAGGAAGCACATAATGTATGAATAAATCCGGTGGAAGAGTTCCAGCATGAACATTATCGCCAAAATTAATTATTTCCACGGGTGATTCATTAATGATATCGATTAATCTGTTATGACATTTGTCAAGTGCTTTAAAATACGCATCCACCGTATCTGGCCAGTCATAAATGGCATATATGGCTTTTTCTGTGCCCATTTTGTTAATGTATAAATCCTGAACATTTACTCTCGGCATAAACATCGTAGGAGCGCCCAAATTATCCCATTCTTCAAGAAGCTGCTCATATTTGTTTTGATTCCATCGCCAATCAGTATTTTCAGTTCTCCAGATAGCAACCTTTAGTTCTTCTTCATTTGAAATCTCCCATTTAAGGTGCAGCGGTAACCTGCTAGTGCCAGTATTGCGGTTAACCATGATTTGTTTACCAACAGGAGTCTGAATCGTTATTTCCGTATCTTTGTCATTTAGTTTGCGTTCAGTTTTTATAACAGAAGCATGCTCAACCGACTCAAAACAGTAATTAAACTCATATATACGGGCAGAACAATTTAAATGCCTGTAAATTTCCGGATAATCCATATTCGTATATGGCATCGGCAGACCTTCACCGGTGAATCTTTTATCCTCAACCCAGCAGCCAATACGAGGCTGCCAGATAATTTTGCCTCCGGATTTACCAAAAGCCACTTGCCTATGAAGTTCTGCAAAATTAGTTTTTGTGATCAATCTATACCTTTACTTAAATAACAAAATCCATCTTATTGCTCAAAGTCCAGATAATAAACAGTCGCGTTTTTCAGTCTGAATCTTAGCATAATAGGTTCGCCTTTTTGGATACCCAAATCGCTATAACCTTTCCATACAACAGGTTTTTCAAAACAGTCACCCGTCAATCTAACTGAATTTCCAAAATCTCTGCCAACAATAGATCTGCCTTGTAAATCAGCCGCTTCAACTTCGATATAGCCGTCTTTTTCTACTTCCGCATTAATCAGCAGTTTTCTGCCCTGTGAAATTACCGCCGCCGTTGTAAAAGAACCTTTGTCTTTTGCTTCTATGCCTATCAATCTGCCTTTAGGCCAAATAGCATAACCAAAACCGCGAGTTGCTTTCTTTCTGGGATATTTATGTGGAACATTATACCCAGTATAAGGCAGTGCAAAGTCGCCATTAGGCAGTTCAATCAGATTCGGAACAGCAAAAACACAACCGCCATCCCATTGCTCAAAAGGAGCCGTTTCAAGAACACTTCTGCCTGGCGTATAGTTCCAGTATCGCCCATTGTGACTGGTGGCAAGTACTAAATGCGTTCTATCTGTAGAGATATCCCATACAGCAGGAAACATTAAATGGTTGTCAGGTGCTTTTGGTATCGTGGTTTTGCAATTAGTATAAAGGACTTCATTCGGGCTCATCGCCAAATGTGGCTCAAGAATCACCTCGGAAATCGGCCAATGTCGAAAATCTTTTGTTTCTGCCCTGCCGATTACTCTGCGGCCGCAGCGCAGCCATCTTGTGATTGATTCTTTATCGTTACTCTCTGCATAAGTCCCTGCCTGCGGCCCAACCATCCAGTCACGAAAATACCCCACATATTTACCAAGCTGGGCATCATAATAAGCTACAATATGAGTATCAGTATGCATCATAACGAGCGGTTCATCAATTATTGTCCACCGAAGCCCTTCAGGAGATACCGCCCCCTGCGCCCCAAAAAATACCCCAACATCCTGTCGAACACATCGCGCATCAACTTTTCCAGGTCGATGACTTAAAAAATTTTCGTATTCTTCTCTGCTGAATTGATGTTCTCTTATCCATTTATATCGCTCGGATGGCGAAGCGGAGGCATCTATAAACACATTGCCTCCTCCATCTGCACTTAAGATATTATTATCTCTGTTACCTTCAAATTCATAAATTCCGCAGTTAGGAGCTTTCCAGTTTATCCCATCATCCGATTCATAGTAACAAAAAAAGTTCATACCCCTATTTTTGAGATCCCCCCAACCGGTGTTTGCCCATACCCGATAAATGCCATTTTCCTCTATAATTGTACTTACTGCCCACCCCCCATCTTCATAGGCATGTCTTGGCATGATTATCTGGCCGCTTCTTTGCGCAGGATTAACAATCAAACAGATACCTATGGCCGGCTCGTCAGAATGTATATGAGCTTGGCCTGGTTCATCATTGCCTTTAACGGTTACATCTTCACCTTTATCATTAAACCATCCCAAACCACTTGGCCTGACATAATACCAGTTGGTAAATGCCATTCTACTGCCTGCCAAACAATATGGCTCACCTGTTCTCGCGGTTAAATCCATTTCTATTTCCTTTTTTATGCATGGTATGGGATTAAATAATCTAAAAGTCCCCAAATTACATTGTGGTAATAATAATTTGGAAAATAAAATTGTTAGTCAATGTAAAATTTATATCAATTACTCACAATTGATGTTTGCCGGGTCTGTACACTGCATCCACTGCAAAAGAAAAACACTCAAATCGGAAAAATCAACATAACAATCATGATTTAAGTCAGAAGGCAGTTCACTAATGCAACTCGTGGTTGGATTGCCTGCTCTAATATAATCTACATATAATCCGGCACCAACATTTCCGCTGGCATCGCCAACAAACAATGTCTCCGCTAAACCGGCAAATGCGATCCGCCTGCCAAGCGATACGCCATCAAGGAAAAATTCTATCTCACCATCGTTTCTGTGATGCAAAACAAGCGTGTACCATGTATCACGGTATAAATTTTCAGCGCCTGGTGCCAAAACTACAGGCGGGTTCACTACACCAAAATAACAACCCCATCCCAGGGAAAACTCACTTGCATTTGCTGTCTGAAGCAATGAAACTGCATACTCTTGGTTGCCTGCTCCGCCTGCATTACGCCCCGTTAAAAGCTGAACCTGCCGATTAAGCGTAGGATGTGTATCATTATCGCTCAACGGTCCAAAAATACTGGAGTCCACTTTAAACCTAATTTCAGCCGCGGTTTCTGTAAGCCCGTTATAGCTGACAGGTTTACTTACTATATAAGCATCCTGATCGTTTGGTGCGCCTCTGGTCTGAAAGTGTGCATTGCCGCTGGCAACTTCCAAAATCCCTGCTCCTGTTGAGACTACATTCCATTTGGTCAAATTGAAATTAACGCCGTCGAAAACATCTTTAAAAACAGACCCGTCACTATGCTTGGAATTAACTAAGCTGTTCTGTGTCCGATAAAATACAGGTTTACGGGTACCAATTGTGTACAAACTACCCATCTTTTCCATATCAACTATTCCAAAATGTCCCTGAATATCTGCTAAATCAGGTTCATCAAGAAGTTCGTATATAAAATATGCCTCCGTTCCCCTATACCGATATTTATAAACAATGCTCATCTGTTCAATCAACCATGCCTCATCAGCAGGATCATACGTCCCATCACTATTCAGGGCATTACTTTCACCTATCCAAACCGGCTTATTATAACTCAAAAGCTTTGCCAAAAGATTATAATTACCCCTGGAAGCAACTTTGTCTATCCTTCCCATATTATCATACCAATGCCATTGAAGAATATCAAAATTTACACCATGGGAAATCATATGGTCAACAAAACCATAATGGAACCAGCCACCTGTATTCAAACTGACCCTTGCGTTAGGGTCACCGGCGTGAAAACCATCTGCCTGCCCTCTTAGTATTGCTGCTGCGATATCGATTAAAGTCGCATCATATTGGTATAGCTGATCCCCATGGTAGCCGGCAAGAATTGTCCACCCATCAGGCTCATTAAGCATATCCCAGACCTCAACTTTGCCTTTCCATTTAACAGCAACACTGTAAGCGTGATTATAACAAGTATTATATATTTGTTCCAATGTCCAGCCCCTCGTAAGCAGAGTTTCATACGGACGTAGTTCTACCGGAGGATAAACCATAGGCAATACTTTGACACCGTTTGCTTCAGCAGCAGGAATAATACTATCTAATTCATCGCTGCCAGCGACTGCAAATACATCAAAGCGATACCAACTGCATCCCACCTCTTTAATCAATCCGAACTGCTCACTTAAAGTCAAACCTCTCGCCTCGTTATAAGGCCCGCTTCCGGGATGTCCGCATACCCCCCATTTAAACTGTTCGTTCCCCATTGCTGAATAACATAGACATGTCCATACAGTCAAAAACCCACAGAGATATCGTATTTTAAACTCAATTACATTAAACATTATCAGCCTTTCTTTGCTACATTATATTTTTCAGTGCCATTACCATTTTATAATGGCTAAATGGCAGCATTTATACCGCCATTTAGCCGATTCAACAGTTAATACTGTAAAACTACCTATACATTGTCAATCAAATTAAGGCTTGATTGCGATGCTCATCATACCCTTGTACGCTGCATTCGCAAGTGTAACAGCGGTGTTGCCGTAAGCCCCTGTTGCCGCCCTAATACCTGTGGCTATACCGAGGCCGCCGCCATTGCCCGCGGTTACGGAATTGTCGGTGCGCTCGGTTATACTTGTCAGGTTGGCGTTTGTCCATGCCGAGAACTTTGCCGTGCTGCTCGCATCAGGAAGACTGGTGGCAATAGCCGTTACGACAAGAGTATTAGCAACCGTTGTAGTCGCTCCCGGAATGGAGCCGCTGGTGTCTGATACAGCCTCAACACCGCCCGCTGTAACATCCCAGGGGTTGCCAGTGCTAATTGCACCACGAATAGCTATCATCCTGCCAAGCTGATGGTCACCTGAATCAGATGTGGTTGGAGCGCCCTGTGTCCCGTTATACCTCGACCAGAATACCGTAAGTCTGGCACCGGTAGTGCCGGCGGCTGTTCCGCAGTACTGCGGCGAGTTGGTAACCTGTGTCCACGTCCCGCCGTTTTGATTAGAAATCGAGATGGCCTGATTGGAAGTCTCAAGAAACAGCAGCAAAATATCGCCTGTGGCGATGCCAGCAGGAAGCGCCGGTGTTATCGCTGTTGTGTTGGACGTAACCGCACCGGCTGCGACGAATGTCGGCGGAGTAGTGGTAGTGGTAAAGCTCCAGACAACACCGGTTGTTGTGCCGCCGGGACCAACCTCATCAATACGCCAGTAATATGTGGTGCCGTAAGCTAATGTACCTGGGTCATAAGTTGTGCCAGCCTGATTGCCAATATATTCGGTTTCGTCAGGAGTCGAATCCGTGCCGAAATAGACATTATGCGAAGTTGTACTGCCTCCTGCCGTCCAGCTTAAATCGGCAGTTACGCTTACGCCGGTTGCACTGTTTGAAGGACTTGGACTGCTTGCCTGTCCAGGAAGAAGTACAGTATATAATACAATGTCATCAAACATGCCCCGCTCAGCAGAAGGTTCGCTTCTGTCCTGAATTTCAATACTGGTAAATGTGTCATAAGTGGTATCCGTAACCTGAATTTTCTGAACACCTTCCCTATAACCTGTCAGTGTACCAGAACTTGCATCCCAGCTAAAACTTGCCGAAGCCAGACACCATCCCGTCTCACCAGGACCACCGCCTGCTGTACCTAAAGAAGCAAAGTTATTATGGTCGGTAATTTCAAATACTTCATACTTGTATGCAACATCGGCTGCACGAATAAAAAATCCATATCCATTTCCATCGTCATCAAGAACTGAAACTCCTACTTGCTGCGAAGCTCCATCTCCATAAAACCAGCCATAATCAAAATCCAACTGCCAGTCTTGGGCAGCAGTACCATCGAGACTGTGACGCAGAAATGCTGGATTACTGCTGCTGACGACATTTGTATCTTGAAGAATTCTGTCAAATGTGCCATTAAAACTCCAGCTTCCCGCACCAGTTGCCGTCCAGTCGCCTACATTGCTGTCATCAAAATCATCATAAAAAGCTTTCTCTGGAACATATCTGCCTACGAAAACATTGTCAAATCTCCCGCGTTCAGCCGCAGGTTCCGCTTTGTCCCAGAGCAAAACCTTGGTAAATGTATCATAAGTGGCATCCGCAATCTGAATTTTCTGAACACCTTCCCTGTAACCAGTTAACGTCCCCGTCTCAGAATCCCATGTAAAACCAGCAAATGCCAGACACGTTCCTTCCTCATAAGGCCCACCGCCTACACTGCCAAGGGATGTGAAGCTATAGTCATTTAGTTCATACATTTCGTATTTGTTGTTTGGTTGCCCTTCACGGATGAAGAAACCGTAACCATCCCCTGTATCGTCAAGAAGTGCTATTCCACACTGCTGACTGTCGCCGTTGCCATAATGCCAACCATAATCAAACAAGGCGGTAAAATTAGTATCAACAGTTACGGCAAGATCATGACTTAATCTCCCTTCTGTAGTAGTTGTATGCTCAATAACTTTGTCGGTCGTACCATCAAATACCCACGAGCCGCCGCCAGCAGGATCCCAATCTTCAACATACGCGTCATCGAAATCCTCAGTGAAAACGGAGTTCTTGACTATAAGGCCACACCGTACATAATCTATATCCATCTTGACACCGGTATTACTACTGACATCTCCGATTTGCAGCGCGTTTGCTGTTCCGGAAAAAGCTGTTTTCGTCGCAATAAGAACATCGTCAAGATAAAAATCTATCTCGCCGTCGTTACGCATATGCAACTGCAGGGTATACCACTGGTCCCTCTCTAAATTTTCAGTACATGTAGCAAAGACTACTGCGTCATTACCAAACCATGTACCCCATCCCAAAACAAAAAGATTGGCATCGCTGGGATGCTGAAGCAGTGTTACAGCAAAATCCGCAACATAAGCGCCATCTTTTCCGGTCAATAACTGCACTTGTCTCATGGCATCGCCAGCACTGCCTGTCGGCAGACCCGTACTAAGGACAGGTGCAAACGTGTTAACCCTAAACTTAATTTTTACCGCCCATTCTGTTCCCTCGCCATAATTGATTTCTGGTACTGATAAAATAGAAGCATCTTCAGCGACAGCAGTCTCAAAGTGAGCCTGACCGCCGGAAACACTCAAATTGGGGTCTGCCCCTTCTGTATATGTAGTCCAACTGTTGGGATCAAATGAATTTCCGTCAAAGGTCTCTGTAAAAATCACACCGTCACTTTGTACCTTATCGGCCAGCACATCCTGAATACTATAAAAAACCGGCTTACGGCTTTTCAAAACGTAATCATAACCTCCAATTTTTTCAATCTCCACCATCCCAAAGTGAGCCTGGATTCCTGACTGGTCAACTTCGTCTAACAACTCATAAACAAAAAAAGCCGCTGCACCACTGTGACGATACTCAAACATAATACGCATTTCTTCTAACAGCCATGCAGTATCGGCTGGATCATAAGTTCCTGTAAGGCTCTCAGCATTACCCTCACCAATCCACACCGGTCTACCATAGCTCAATAACTTGTTCAGCAAATTATAATCGCTCAGAGAAGCAATTTTATCAATTCTTCCCATACTCTTGTACCAGTGCCAAGCCAAAATATCAAAATCTACAGGATAGGTAGCATGGTCTATCATGTGATCAACAAATCCATAATGAATCCATCCTCCCGTATTAAGACTCACTTTGGCATTTGGGTCGCCTGCATGGATTCCATCCGCCTGCCCGCTTAATATGGCAGCTGCTATGCCTATCAGAGTTGTATCATAATGAGCTTTTAGGTCGCCATTATACTCGCCCGCCAACGTCCAGCCATCAAATTCATTGGCAAGATCCCACACTTCTATATCACCTGCCCATTTCGTCGCTGCAGCATACGCCTGATTATAACATAGGGTGTAAATCTGGGAGAGCGTCCAGCCACGACTTAACAATGTGCTATACGGCGGAAGCGCCGAAGGAGGGTTTAAACATGGGTATAATCTGATGCCGGCAGTCTCTGCTGCAGGAACAAGCGTATCTAATTGGTCAGCACTGGGATCCCCCGCATTAGGATCTAAACAAACAACATCGGCGCGATACCACCCCATCCCCATTTCTTTCATAAGCTGAAACTGTTGAGCCAAACTTAGACTTCGGCTTACATCATAAGGTCCGCTTCCAGGATGACCGCATACTCCCCAAATAAAATTATCAGCTTTTACCTGCTTACTCATCCCAAAAAACATCACAAACAATAAAACCAGACATCCTAAATTTCTGTTAACATCTTTACACATTTTTGCCACTCCTTTACATAAAAAATATTTTTCTGATTTATGTGTTTCATTGGAGAATCTACGAAGTGAACTCTATGTAAAACGCAAATAAAAAAACAACACCTGTCAACAAAGGTCTCCTGTCAAATTGCATGATAGAGACCTTTCTGTGAAACAAATTCTTATCTTATATTTAATTGTCCCAGTAAATCCAATTCAAATG
>Ga0209417_1003368_pt1 | contig 21604 bp, 24 predicted proteins | sample RifGroF2_FD_184002 | JGI IMG/M metagenome (GOLD analysis project Ga0209417, IMG submission 184002) | Groundwater microbial communities from Rifle, Colorado, USA - Groundwater F2 (SPAdes) (version 2) | ecosystem: Environmental > Aquatic > Deep subsurface > Groundwater | place: Rifle, Colorado... | reverse complement strand
CTCTATATCTTAATCAAAATAAGATAAATGATGTAAGTGGTTTGTTTGAACTAGATAATTTAAAGTCTTTGATGTTGTCAGAAAATCAATTGACAGATGTTCAGAAAGAAACTTTGGAAAATGCATTACCAAATTGTAGAATATCTTTTTAGTAGTGTATTTTTATCTAAAAAGAAAAGACTCTTATTGATAAGAGTCTTTTTATTTTAAATTAAATTTCTTTTTATTTTATTTTAAGTTAAATTTCTTTTGATTGCATTTTCCTCCACTTTAGTATATTCTTATTACAGAAAAAGTAAAGGGAGGAAAATTTAATGAGAAAATTATTAACTATTATCACATTATTATTAACCCTATTATTCACATCTATTGTTCCAGTGTTTGCATCTGAGGTAAATCAAAATCCAATTCTTAATCAACAAATATCACAACAATCATTAATAAGAACAATAAAAGTAACAAAGGTTACTCTAGACAAAATTGCAAATATTAATGTTGGGTCAACCACAACTTTAATCCCCACTGTTTATCCTTTAAATGCTACAAATAAAAACGTTACTTGGAAATCAAGTAATACTAAAATTGCAACAGTTAATTCAGAAGGAATTGTAACAGCTATCAAAGCAGGTAAAGCGACCATCACAATAACAACTTCAGATGGTAAGAAAACTGCTAAATGTACTGTTACCGTAAAATCTGCTCCTTTAATTGTAAATGTTACAGGAGTTGGTTTAAATAAAAGTTCTATAACTTTATATCCTAATGCAGTTATATGGGCAGATGAAATCTTAATAGCAACAGTGACTCCATATAACGCTAACAATAAAAATGTGACATGGAATTCAAGTGATCCTTTAATTGCAACAGTAGATTCAAATGGTAAAGTTGTAGCAGTTAAAGTAGGAATGTCAATTATTACTGTAACTACGGTTGATGGAAATAGAACAGCAACTTGTATTGCTAATGTGCTTCCAATTACTCCTTCTGTAATTGAATTTACAGATCCAAATTTTGAGAAAGCAATAAGGAATAATTTAGGGAAACAAACTGGTGATATAACTAGGAACGATGTACAGGGAATTAGTAGCTTATCTATATCTGATGGATTAGTATATAATATAAGTGAAATTAAATATTTTATTAATTTAAGTAATTTTAGTTTATTTAATAGTGCAGTTAGTGATATTAGTTCATTATCTGGTTTAACTAGTCTTAAAAGTCTTTCTTTAGGAAATAATCAAATTAGTGATATTACTCCATTGAGAGGATTAACTAATTTATTGTCTCTTGATTTAGGTAATACGATTCCTGAATTTCTTGAACCACATCAAAATAGGATTAGTGACATAAGTGCATTATCTGGATTAACAAAATTATGGTATCTTAGTTTGTCTTCAAATGAAGTTAGCAATGTAAATCCATTAAAAAGTCTAACAAAATTATTAATTCTATCTTTGGGAAATAACCCGATAAGTGATGCGGATAAACAAGGTTTAAGAAGTGCATTACCTAGATGTAGTATTACTTTTTAGTTGGTTGATTATTTAATATTTCGTTAATTTGATTATAGAAAAGACTCTTTTTAATAAGGGTCTTTTCTTATGAACAGAACTGTGTTTTTTTTATTTAATAAAGTAATAAATAAATATATTTGACAATAGGTAATTAAGTATGATATTATGCGAATATAGAGGTAAATGTCACTGATTATTATTTGTCGCACTCCTAATACATATGTTTTGATTTTTGATAGGCATATGGGCAATATGGTATAATAGAGGGATAAGGGAGTGATATAGGATGGTTAGGAATAGATTAGAGCAAATTCTAGCAGAAAAAGGAATAAAACAAAACTGGCTTGCTGAAAAAGTTGGTGTCACAAGGCAAACCATGTCCAACTTAGTTAAGAATAGATATACAACAAGTACAGAAATAGGATTAAAGATTGCATATGTACTTGATGTGGATTTCAATGATATATTTTATTTAGATAATTTAGAAGAATTATAATGTAAATTGTTTTTCCTTAATGTATTGACATAACTGACATTATCCTCTATAATAGTATTAAGGGGTTGATAAATAATCCTAAATATGAATATAGAGGAGTTTTTATTAATGAAAGAAATCAATTGTAACGAATTAATTAGCCTATCAGATGGGTACTCAGGTAAGCAAGTTCAAGTATTCCTATCTTCTCCTATTCGATCAATGAATACATACCAACAATTCAGATGTGTAGATGATGGAGATAATTTAGAGTTTTATGACATTAATATTAACAAACCAACTAAGCAGGAAATGACTATTCCTAAAGATACTATTAAAGAGATTAATTATTTTGAAGGTAGCAATATTTATGATTCAGTATTTTCTATTACATTGTTAAATGAATGTCAAATTGATTTTGCTATTAGTGAAAAACCTATGATTTGTAAGAAATGTGGTAAGATTTTAGATAGGCACTTTATTCCATCTTGGCAAATAAATCAGATTGGAAGTTATGGTAGTCAGTGGGATAATGAACGTGTTGTAATTGATTTTTGTGAAGACTGTTTATTGGAATTTCTTGGTTATAAAGTTGGTGAGTTTTGTGAATGATTTAGTATTGTTTAAATCAGAAGTGTTCCAAGGAATTGAATGTGACTTTTGGAGTAATGAAAATAGAGATGTATTTATGACTAGTGAGCAACTGGGTATGGTTTTAGGATATTCATTTCCTAGAGAGGGAATTAATAAAATTGTTTTGAGAAATGAATACTTGAAAAATGATGAGTTTTCAGCCGAAGTCAGAATGGGTTCGCCTTCTGGAATGCAGATAACAAGAGTATTTAACGAGGATGGAATTTACGAAGTGGCATTTTTAGCAAAAACTGAAAAAGCTAAAGAATTTCGTTCATGGGTAAGGAGAATCCTTAAAGGACTTCGTAAAGGTGAATTAGAATTATTAAGAAAGAAAATTGAAGAAGATAAGCCAAAATTACTATTCTATGATCAAGCAATGTCTTCTAAGACTAATAAAACTATGATGATTGTTGCTAAAGAGTTAAAGATTTCTGGTGGAAGGAATAAATTATTTAGTTTTCTTCGTTCAGAAGGAATCCTTATGTCAGGAAAAGGCAAGCAGAACATTCCTCGACAACAATTCATTGATGCAAAATATTTTGAAGTGATAATTAAATTAAAGATTATTAATGGAGAAGTTGTGGATATTCCTGTGACATTAGTAACTCCCAAAGGTATGGATTATATATTTAAAAGATTGGAAAAGAGTAAAAAGAAAAGCTCGCTGTTAGAGCAGCAAGCAGGATAGGGAATTCATGCATTAGAATTATAACATGAATAAAGGAAAGAATCAATTATAGGTTCTTTCCTTTAATTATATAAATTTTCCAAAAACACTTTTCATTACATTGCCTTTTATGGTAAGATATGTGTATGGAAGAAGGTGATTATCATGAGAGTAAAAGCAAGAGTAAGAGTAAAAAAAGTAAGACATAATTCTCATAAACCAATAGTAAAAACTGGGGAATGTAAAGTAAAACCAAAATTATGGAGAGGAGGAGTAAAGATGAATGTAGTTGTAGAAAAACCTGTAAAAATAGGAACTATGGCAAAAATGAGACAGATGGCACAAGAAGCAATGAAAGCAAAAGGTATGACTGAGAAAGATGTTAGAAAGATATTGGGTATTAAGAAATATGAGTAAAATTAAAGTAGTTGCAGATACTAATATTTTTATCAATTCATGGTTTTCTAGCAATCATTTTTATTGTGACGCAGTAATTGATCTAATAGACAACAAAAAAATTGAATTGGTTTTCTCGCAGGATACCATTGGAGAATTGTTTTATGTAGTAAAGAATTTTGTTTATCATGCTTTTAATGATAAACAAATCCAATTTGAATATATGCATATGTTATCTGAAATATTTTTTGAGTCAAGTTCGGTTAATACATCTAAAACTGAATGTCCAAAGATTAAAGATAGTTCAGATGAAATGTTTTTAAAAACAGCGATTGAAAGCAATGCTGATTATATTGTTAGCGATGATAAGGAAAGTGGTATGCATATTGTTAAATTAGACAGTATAAAAATTGTCAATTCTAAACAATTTGTTTCAATGTATGAAAGATTATGTGTTTGAGTTGTTTAGTTAGAAATTTAATATTTAGTTATAAAAAAAGAATCCACTTAAAATTAGTGGGTTCTTTTTATTATAAAACCAAAAAGGAGGAAATCAATGAGTATATTACCTTTTAATAATCCAATTCTAAGCACTAGACGTAAAGGAGATGATTTAGACCCATTTATACCTCTCGTACAGTCTATATTAGTAAAAGAAAATAAAGTATTATTGTCAGAAATACCGTCCCAATTCGAACATGTCACTGTTTCTGGATTAGATGTAACATGGACAGAAATTTATAAGGATTTACCAAATGAGGATAATTTCCTAGTGGATTACTCAATGGGCCTAGTGTACTTCCATCCTAGTAGAAATAATTCAGAATTACAATTTACTTTTAAAGGAACTGGTTGTCAGTATTTTCCAATGGGTCGGGTTTGGACTCTGGCAGATGGTACTACGGTCACTCAAACTTTAGACGAAGTAGTAGCAAGAGCACAAGGAATTATTTTAGATGTTGATGAATTAAATGATGCCGTACTTACAGCACAAAATCTAAAAAATGAATTGGATTCAGATATAAGCACAGGTAGTACATTACATACAAATTTAGGATCTGATATTGCAATAGTATCTCCACTAGTTTCAAGTTTGGATACTGCAATTTCTAATTCAGTTGTAGCAAAAAATAATCTAGATGGAAGCATTTCTAGTAGTTCTACAGCAAAAAATAATCTTGATTCCAGCATCAATATAGGGAATCAATTAAAAACTAATCTTGATTCCGATATCAGCACAGGGAGTACTTTACACACAAATCTTTCAGGAGATATAAGTACGGGCAGTAGTTTACATACAACATTGTCAGAAGATATTACTTTGGTATCTCCATTAGTTTCAAGTTTAGACGATTCAATATCCAATGCAACAATTGCGAAAAATAATCTAGACGGAAGTATTTCTACTTCTGTTTCCTCAAAATCTTCTCTTGATGAAAGCATCACAACTGGAAATTTGCTCAAATCTACTCTTGATTCTGATATATCTACAGGAAATGATTTAAACACTACTCTTTTAGGAGATATATCAACAGGTAATTCACTTAATACAACTTTACTAGGCACAATATCAACTGCCGATACATCTAATACGAATTTAATTTCTACTAATTCTATTGCTACAACAAAAAAATCTGATTTGGATGGAAGCATATCTAATTCTGTGACAGCAAAAAATAATATTGACGGAAGTATTAGTGTAGCAAGTTCCACAAAAATAAATCTTGATTCATCTAATACAGTAGCTCTAGCAACAAAAACTTCCCTTGATGGAAGTAATACTACAGCACTCGGAACAAAGGATTTGTTAGATAATTCTAATTCAACAGGTGTTTCTACCAAGAGTTCTCTTGATTCGTCTATTTCAACAGGAAATACTTTAAATACCAACTTAACTAGTTCAATTTCTAGTGCGACCACAAAAAAAGATAATCTTGATTCTTCGATTGATTCAGCAACAACTGCAAATGGAACTTTAACAGGAACTATAGAAACAGCAAATACTTCAATAAGTGAATTAAATGCAATAAGTGATGCATTTCAATTAATTGAGGCGTATGATCCACTACATCCTTATATTCCATTAAATAAAGTAACATATAATGGTAGTACATATCAATGTATTTTAGCATCAACTGGTAATTTGCCTACTAATACAACTTATTGGATATTAATTGCAATGGCAGGAACTGGAGCAGTTTCTAGTGTAACATCCTCAAACAATGATATTTCAATAGCAACAACAACATCTACTCCGGTTTTAACATTAAATAGTGGAATTACAGCAAATCAAATACTAAAACTTAATTCTGATGCAAAAATACCTACTGTAGATGGATCTTTGTTGACAGGTTTGGTTAAGAGTCAAGTTGGATTATCAGATGTCGATAATTCGGCAGATTCTGCTAAAAATGTATTAAGTGCTACAAAACTAACAACTCCTAGAAATATAAATGGAGTTGCATTTGATGGAACTGAGAATATTACTATTGAAGATTCTACAAAAGAACCAACAATTACAACAAAAAACACAGCATTTAATAAAAATTATGAAACAACATCTACAAATATAAAAATGAATGGAACACAGGCAGTAGGTGATTCTGATACTATTGCTAGAGGAAATCATATTCATCCGAGTGATACTAGTAAAGCTAATTTAACATCTAATACATTCACAGGAAATCAAACTGCTCCTGTATTTATTTCTAATATAGCTACTGGAACTGCACCTTTGCAAGTAATATCCACAACAAAAGTAGCAGGTTTAAATGTAGAGCAAGTTGATGGGCACGATGCAGGGACAAGTGCAGATAATGTATTAGTTTTAGATGGAAGTGGATTGGTTCCTGTTGCTAATGTTCCTAATTTAAGTTGGAATAAAATTACAACTGATAAACCTACAACAATTACAGGATATGGAATAACTGATGCTTATACAAAAACTGAGATAGATGGGAAAACTGGAACACTATCTACTCTTACGACTACATCTAAAGTAATTGCTCCTGCTATTAATGAAGTAAAAGCAAGTGTTGATGCAATTAATGCGACTAATCAAACTCAACCACTAACCATTCCACATGGGTTAAGCATAGTAACAACAGACCGCGAAACACCTATCAATGCATTTGCTTTTAATGGAATAACTAGACTTAATATACTAGGTAAAGACGGTAACTGTGAGGATATTAGTAAGTGGGGTTATGGAGGATGTTCTATCTCACTTGATTCTTCTAATTATGCAGTTGGTAGTAATAGCATTAAAATAACGTTAACTGGTACTTCGGGTAGCATGTCAAATTTACTATCTAAATATAATGTTGATACCACAAAGTATTATGTATTGCTAGGTTATGTTAAAAATGGCAATGCAACAAATGTATTTATTTACAAGGAAGCTTCTGGAGGAGGCACTAATAAACTTTGTCAAACGATAACAGACACTACTAAATTTAATAGTACCTATGTGAAAATACAACCTTCTGATTTAGGATCTGGAAATTATCTCGCTGTCGCAGTAAACGGAACTTCTGGTCAATACGCTTACGTAGACGGTATCCGTCTATACCCAATAGACCAAGCAATCTACAACCTCATAGATGTTGACCCAGAATACACAGGTGATAAATTAGCAGAGAAATATCCTTATGTAGATTCTTATCAAGTATTGCAGAATCCTATGGTTACTGTTGCAGGTATAAATCATTTGCCACCTTTTAGTCAGTGGAGTGTCGGTAGTAATGCCACTATTATAAGTCCATACACATTACAGATTGTCTCAACAGGTGGAGCTATAGTCACCAGTGTACGTGTACCAGCAATACAAAATACTGCATATTATTTATCTTTTAACTTACCTACTAACGCAGGTGCACAAGTAGCATTTATTAACTCTAGTGGGACGACTTTAGGCTATGGGCCAATAAACGGAATATCCAATACCCCAACAGGCACCGTAGTTATATTAATTAGTTTTTATTCCACTGTAGCAGGAACTTACCTATATACCAACCCCATGCTAAACCTCGGATCAACAGCACTACCATTTGAACCCGCTAATCCATCCTATAAATACTTCCCTTGTAAACTTGCTGATGGTGAGACATTACAGGAAATTGATGGGCAGACGGTTAAGACTAAGAAGATTCAGGATGTTGTGTTGGATGGTAGTTTAGGGTATACCTACAGCGGAACGATAACGGGTGTAAAAAAAATAGTCCTTACTCTTCCTGTTGCTTCAAATGCACTAGCTCCCAATATCGTAAAATATGATGGTAAGATTATTAAACCATATTCAACTGGTGATAGTTCTGGCGATGTTGTATGGTTTAGTTCAACAGTTGTAGAAATATGGATTTCCTCCGCAGACTCAGGTTGGGGAGATTCTATTATCCCAACGTCAGATGAGATGAAAGCGTACTTTTATGGGTACAAAATGAACAATGGCACATTTGGCACAGTTTACGATGGCACAGGAACTAAAACGTGGACGGCTTGGAGTGCTACTAGCAATACTGGATCGGTAACCGTTTGCCCAACTACTCCATCTAGTGATATTACAAATAAAGTTTATGATTATTATCAACTCCACTACACCTTAGCTACACCAACCACAGAAATAATTCAACCAGAAGGAAGTTTAGCACTTATTGAAGGTGCTAATCAGGTTGAGTTAGGCGAAGGGGTTATTGTTAGGGAGAGTGTGATACCGTATTATAATGGTTCAACTTATTATCTAATAAATGATATTGCGTACACATCATCTTATCTAAAAAACAGGACGAATATAATATATGGTGTGTACAAGAACGACATATTAGACCCTAGTTGGCAAATTGATTCTGTATTCTCCTATGGTAAAATGAGAGCAATAATAATCCCTACCCTTTATGACCCAACAGCATCCTACTCAGTGACCTACGAAGTCTTAGATAAATACCTTTACACCACAAATGTGGCAGATGTAAGTGGAAGTTATGACACTAATGATCATACTGTTTTGCAGAGTATTGTGGGCAAGGTTGAGGATGTTGAGACTAGGGTTAGTGTTGTTGAGGCTCAAAAGGCGAATAGGCAGCAACCTAATTGGATTACCCCTACTTTGTTAAATGGGTGGGTGAATTTTGACACTTCGGTGTTTGATTTTGCAAATTATTATAAGGATGAATTTGGATTAGTTAGAGTTACAGGATACATTAAGTCTGGTACTGTGGGTGGAGTATGTTTCATTCTTCCTAAAGGCTATAGACCACTAAAACAGCATAATGAACCTTCGGTTTCTGCTAATACAGTACCTTCTTATATAGCAACTCTTCTGTCTATACTACCTTCTGGTGGAGTGTATATACCTTCATATGCAGGAAATGCGTGGGTCAGTATATCTTTTTCATTCAGAGCAGAACAATAAGAGAGGTGAGGAATAATAATGTTAATTAAAGTAATGCGAATAGACCAAGATGGATATTTTGTCGAAGATATTTTACTTGATGAGGAACTAGAAATCCCAAAGGATTGTATTGATGTGGAGGATGGATTGGTAGGGAAGTATTTGCCTAAGTGGGATTTTATTGAATTAAAGTGGGTTGAGGGGAAAGTATTTGACCCAGAAGTAGAACTGAAGAATGCTAAAGATGCCAAGATATCAGAATTGAACACTCTTTGCAATCAAACTATATTAGGGGGTTTTGTAAGTAATTGTTTAGGCGAAAATCATACTTATAAATTTGACGAAGAATATCAGAGGAATTTTGGATTAGCAATTGGAGCAATTAGTATTTCTTCTGATATAATAGAAATTCCTTGGCCGACAGTCGATTCTGGGATATTAGTACATAATAGAGAAAATTTCATACAATTATATTTAGATGGGAAAGCATTTATGGAGAGTAATTTGTATAGATATTTTGGGATGAAGGCTCAGATTCTAGACAATAGTGTAAATTCGATAGAGTTGGTAAATTCGTTCGTGTGGTAGAAATAAGCAATAATCAGGAAATAATAATTTGTAGATTAATTGAGAGAACCGAGGGAGAAGATTTAATTTCTTCTCTCTTTTGTATTGTATTGGAGGTGAAAATATGGAAAATATTAAGATTGGAGATGTGGTGGCGTATCGTTCTGATTCAACAGTTTCCGAAATAATTAGAAAAATAACAAACTCAAATTATTCTCATGTTGCAATAGTAGTCTCTCCTACTCAAATTATTGAAGGCGATGGTTACACGGGGCATGTCAGATACCGAAATATATTAGAATACAAAAATCACTTAGACATCTATACATTAGATTTTCTTACAGACGAACAACGGATAGGGATTGCCTCTTATATGGAATCAAAAGTCGGTCTAAAATATGACAGACTTTTATTATTATGGTTATTTATTAAATATACTCTTCATATTCGATTACCATATAAAAATGACAAAAAGGTAATCTGTAGTGAAATTTGTAATCATGCTTATAGGTCTATTGGAATTGGGTTGGCTAAAAAAAGATTTCCTGTTCCAGATGACGTCTTGAAGAAACTTCGTTTAAGTGGGAACTATTAAATCAAACCCGCACAATTCTTCCTCCTAAATCGTATAATTCTATGAGGAAGTGATTTTTGTTGTGGGTTTATTTAATTATATTATGGGTAATAACTGTCGTTATTTTTCTAGTATTTAATTATGGAGCAAATCAAAATAGAGAAAACGATGATAATGAGCAGATTGAGTATCTTAGTAAATATAGTGAAAAGAAATCAAAGAGTAAGTAATAATATGAAATAAGAAGTTGAAGTTTGTATTGTGACTTCTTATTTATTTGTATTAACGAATTATTGGAGGTGAAAATAACAAATGTACATAATTTTAAAAGAAAACGACCAAGCTAGAGCAGAAGTAAACCTAGATAAATGGATAGAGTCAGGTCTAGATGGTGAGGGATTGAATGTTCTACTTTGTGACTTAAATGGAATGATTCTTCCGCATATGAAAGAATATTGCATCGTAATTGACCCAGAACAAAAAATGGTTAATGAACCAAAACATAACACATATACAGCACAAGTTATTCATGAGGGTCTTCCTAAAGCAACTATCTATGTTGCACCTTGGACATATTCAGCAGAAGAAATTGGTTTGTGGTTAGATGAGCATCCAAAGTTAATACATATGGCGAATGTATCTTTATCTTCTCCTAAATCAGATTTATATGATGTTCTAAAAAAACATAATATTTTAACGTGTTGTTCGACAGGAAATCAATACAATCGTACAAAAGAAGGTGTTAGTTTCCCTGCTGATTTAGAATGGACAATTGCATGGGGAGCGTATAATTATCTTGAAAAAGGTTTGTATTCAAATGATGTAGTTGGTTATTCAAATGGAGGAGAAGCAATAACTGCTGTTTCGTGTACAAATATATGGGTTAAAAATCAAGATGGAAGTTTGCTAAAATATACAGGCACTTCCACTAGTTCTCCATTTGGACTTTGTACACTTGGAGCATGGGTTTGTTGGAGAATGAAAAATGGATTATCTATACCTACTTGGCAAGAAGCGAGAGAATTTATTAAGAATAATTGTGTTGATATTAGAGCAGAAAATTTTGACTGGGATTCGGGTTATGGACTCTTCAAACTTCCATCTCAAATTCCTATTGTTGAAAAACCAATTATTCTACAACCAAAACAACCAGAAATAATAATTACAGAACCTATAAAGGAGGTTAAACCATTGTTAAATCACGTACTTTCCACTCCATATTTAAAAATCGAAGAAGCACAAGCTAAAGCAGATGAATTAAACGCAAAAGGAATTAAAACATATCTTGTTCATTCTTTGCAGTTTGGAGCTTTTTCATCTGAACAAAATGCAGTCAATCAACAGAAAAAGTTATTAGGTCAAGAAAATATTACTACATATATTGCTAAATATTAAAAGAGGTGGAAAATAAAATGTCAAGATGTTTTTGCTAAAATTAAAGTAAAAGGAATGTAATTTATGGAAAATGATGTTCAATTATTCCCTTGTTACAGTTTACCCCTGAGGGATTATCTAATGTCTAATGGATTAAGGTATAAATTATCTGCACTTAATGAAAATAGTCGTAAGAAGATGTGGATATTTATAGACAATGACAAACTAAATAGTTTGTTAATGGAGTGGAAGAAGACTAAACCAATTTAGTCTTCTTTTTGTTTGTGGAATTTTCTGAAGTGAAAGGTGGGAAATGTAATGAAGAAAAGTACAATCGAGCAATTCATAAAAGATGTTTATGAATTATATGGGGAAGAATATTCAGTAATGGGGAAGGAATATATAAATAATAAAACTCATATTATGATGAAGCACAATATTTGTGGAACCGAATATCCAGTTACGCCTTATAAGATTTTAAATGCAGGCAGAAGATGTCCTACATGTTTTGGAACACCTAAGAAGACTACTGAGGAATTTAAAAAAGAAGTATTTCAAAAAACTAATGGACAATATGAAGTTTTAGGCGAGTATATTACAGCAAGAATACATATATTAATCAAACATTTAAAATGTGGTAATATTTTATCAATAACCCCAGATTCATTCTTAAGGACTTTCAAAATGGAATATTGCAAATATTGCTTACCATCAAAAATAATTATTACTAAACCGAAATCTAAAGTTAAAAAACCTAGAATATATAGATTTAATGAGACTTCATCTTTAAAAAATAAAGAAAATTGGCGATTAAAATATGCTCCTTTGTTTGAAAAAAGAGTAAAAGAGTTGACTGGTGATGAATATACAATTCTTGGAGAGTATATCAACGCCAACACACCTATTTTAATGCGTCATGAAAAATGTGGTACAGAATATCCAGTTACACCGAATAAATTTACACATAATAGAAGATGTCCAAAATGTAATAATCCAAAAGGAGAAAAAAGATGTGAAGAAGTTTTTATCTATAATAACTTCATAGAAATAAGTGAGTTTGATTATAATAATTTACTAGACAAACAAAATAATAAATATTATATTCCTCAAAAGAAATTTGATGGTCTAGTTGGTTTACGAAATGGATTACTGTCTTATGACTTCTTTTTACCTCAATATAATCTTCTTATAGAATATCAAGGTGGACAACACGAAAAGTTTTGCAAGGGATTTCATAAAACTATAGAAGATTTTGAAAGACAAGTTGAACATGACAGACGCAAGAAAGAATATGCCTTAGTAAATGGATATAATTTCTTAGAAATTTGGTATTGGGATTTTGACAAGATTGAAGAGATATTAGAATCCAAAATTAAAGAATTGTCTTAGATATTATTTGGAGGTGGATAAAAATGCCTTATAAAATATGTATAAACGCTGGTCATGGCCCAAAAGGAGTTAATAATTCAAGTTCAAATGGAATAGATCCTGGTGCAATTGGTCCATCAGGATATAAGGAATATATAGAAACAAAAGAAATAGCAGATTCAGTATCTACAAAACTGAAATTTAATAGACTTGAAACATTAGTAATTCAAGATGGTGATTTATGGGATGTAACAAATCAGTCAAATGCTTGGAAAAGTGATTATTTTATTAGTATTCATTGTAATTCATACTCAGATTATTCGGCAAATGGCGTAGAAACTTTTTCATTGGCATCGACAGGTAAAGGCAGAATGTTGGCAGAATCAATACATAAAGAACTTGTTCCTGCTACTGGACTGTTTGATAGAGGTTTAAAGACTGCAAATTATCATGTACTTAGGGAAACAGATTGTCCTGCTATATTAACTGAAATTGGATTTATTTCTAATCCCAAAGAAGAAGCATTAATGAAAGATTCTGTATGGGATGACAAAGTTTCAAGTTCTATAGCAAAAGGAATTTGTAATTTTTTAGGCATTAAGTATGTAGAAAAACAAATTTCTACTCCCCCATCAAGATCAAATCAATCAATACAATCAACAAATAATAAAGGAGATAATAATATGTTAAATACCTGTATCCTCTTATTTTCAAAAGATGATTTTTGGAGTGGAAATGATGTAGCAGAAAAGAATGGAAATTGTGCAATATTTATTAGACATATAGATAAAACTTGTCCCAAGGAAGCGTTTTTAAGTAAACAGTTAATTATAATAGGAGGACCAGACATTCCAACTCATCCAAATCGTATTTATCTTTCAGGAAATACAAAATTTGATACAGTTCAAAAAGTCGCAAAATATTTATCAGGAAATAAATGAAACAGGGGTCTGTGAATTGCCCACCCACATTCCCCTGTTTCGCTTTGTCGTAAGACTCCGCAACCTATTATAACATTTTTTGATAATTAATAAAAGTTAAATTAATATTAATTAATTAATGTATATTAAATTAAATTGGGAAGAGGGGCAGTTGCCAACCCTTCTTCCCCAACCTCATGTTCCAGTACGAATATAAGGTTGTTAGTAACCAGTATATCATAATTTAAGGAAGGTGGCAAATGCAATGAAAATTGAAGAGGAGTTGATTGATGTGGACGAACATGAAGTACAAGAGGTATTAGACAAATTGGATTCGCATAGGCAGATATTGGATACTCACGATTATAAGATTAATATTCATGATGGAAAAATTCAGACATTAGAAACAAATACAAGTGTTCTGAAAGAAAAAATGACAAATTTAGAAGGCATAGTAACTAGATTTGAAGCAAATTCATACCAGACACAGAACAATATGATGCAACTTCTTAGTCAAGTAATTGTTAATACTTCTAACTCTTCAGTTGAAATAGTAAAAAATGTAACTAAAAATGAAGCAGATGTAATTAAAAATAATGACACAAATAGAACGACAGTAATTATAAAAGTGTTAGGAATTGTTGGTGCTGTGGTAACAGGGGTTTTCTTAGCTAAATACGGGGTGAGTATTCCTGCTATTATGTAATTTCAAATAAATAATAATGTAATAAAATAAATTTAAGGAGATGTATTTAAATGGATCAAAATATTCTATATCTTGGAATCAGTTTATTAGCACTCATTACAATCAACATAATTTTAGGATCAATTTCGTCCCTCTTTCAAAAACAATTTGATAAAACAAAATTATTTCAAGGAATCATAAAGGGACTAGTGGTAACAGCTTGTTTTGTGTCAGTTATTTATGTTGGAAAATTAACTCCTAATATAATTGTCATTAATGTAAATGGAATTAATGTTGACTTATTTACTGCAACTCATATGCTAATGCTCTCTTCTTATATTTTCTATGGCAAAGAGGTTTTAGTTAAATTATCTAGTTTTGTTAGTGGAAAATATAAAATTGATGAAATTATAACAACTGAAAAAGAAAATAAACTAATTGTAGAGGAGAAATAAAAATGACAATAATGAGAAATATCATTAAAAAGATTGATAAAATATACACAAATATTTGTATAGATATTTATTTTAAAACAATTATATATTTACACCTTGAAGATGATTTAATTTATAAAGTAAACCAATAATTAAAAATATCACAAATTAAAGGCCATTTTTAGCCTTCTAATTCTCAGACCCTTACAATTACCCTATTGAACAAATCAAACTCAATACAGACCTAATTCTGTGCGAATCAATTTATTGTGGGCCTGAAAGTGTTGTCAGAGTAATGTTTCGGAGTTAACAAATTATAAGATTTTTTAATATATTAGAGATAGGACAAAATAATATGATGATGTATTCTATAATAATTGGTTTTATAATTTGGAGTGTTTATATTATTAAATTGACATTAAGTGAGAGTGAGAAATAGTCAAATTACATTATGAACAAATAAAATTCCAGTTTGATGGGGTTATTAAGAAAATGAAAGTGGCTTATAGTAAGGGTTACAGGGTTTAGGTAAAATGAATAATTGCATATTTTAGTGATTTTGGAGAGTTAAAATTTATTTTAGCTCTCTTTTGTATTAAAAATTAAATTTAAAAATATTTTCCAAAAACTACTTAGAGAGTAGTGAAAACTATTCTAACATTTCTTCTTCTTATTTTATTAGTAAGAAACTGCGAAGAGGAGAGTTAGATTTGTTCTGACTTTTCTCTAAGTAGTTTTTGTGTTTATAAATGATGATTCGCAGTTGTCTTTTATGAACTGAAATTACTAATAAAATAAGAAAGAAGGAAAAGAAAATGAGTAATGGTAATGTATTACAAATATTAAATAATGCAAAAAATTTAAATATTTTGTCTGGAAACAATTACATTGTTACTTCAGATATTATTGCAGACTATTTTGAAGTAAATAAGGATTTAATTAGATACTTTATTAAAAGCAATAAGCAAGAATTAGATTTATTAGGACTGCGAGTTATAAAAGGACAAGAGTTGAAAGAATTCAAATTATCAACGGGATTTAATTTAGTGTCTTCTAAAAATAATTATTCTGCATTAACAATTTTCCCTTTAAAAATAATGTTGAAGTTTAGTATTCTTTTAGCTGGTTCTGATATTGCGAAATTAGTTAGAGAAGAACTTATAAAACAAAATCCAAAATTGTATGAAGAGTTGTCAAATGGTCATAGATTGAAATTCAAGAAATTTGAACAAAAATATTGGGATTATCTATCTTTCTCATTCGGAGATGAATATATTCAGAAGCAAGTAAGTTGTGGTAGTTATTTGATAGACTTTGTTTTATATGAAAATATAGCTATAGAAATAGATGAGAATGGACATTCTTCATACTCTGGTGAAAAAGAAATGATTAGAGAGGAATATATAAGGAGTAAGGGGTATAAATTAGTTAGATTTAATCCTCATAAGCAAAAACCATATGAATTAGTAGATATGATTCTTAAATCAAAATGATGGTAGGTAGTTTCAGTACCCACCATAAATATACATAATCATTATATACCAATGACTTGAGATGGGTTGGAAAGTTTCGCTATCTAACCTTTAATAGAAAATGCTTATAAATCAATATTTTTTAAATAGGGTTAATCAAATTATTATCTAACCTTTAGACAGATATTTAAGGATAAATAGTATTTCAATAGAAATTGAAGCATTTGTAAAAGTGCTTCTTTCTTTGTGTTGAAATATACACGAAACTAGCAGGAGTAATGGATAGGCCATTCATTATTTAAAGGATACTCTCTCCTATCCTGCTAGTATTACCTTTTGGGAGAGCAAAATAAGAAAGAGAGATGATAATAATGATTAAATGTATGTTAGACAAAAAGACTTTTACAAGAAAACCAAATGGAATTGAATCAGGTGGAATTCAAAACAGATTATCACAAACAGAAATTAGTATTGAAGAATTATCAAATTTATTATGTAATGGAGCAACATTTAAACCTGCGTATCTTAATGGTACTAAAAGTAAGGATTGGGTAAGTCAACAAATATTTGCTTTAGATTTTGATGAAGGGACTACTATTAAGAATGAATTAAAAAGATGTGAAGAATTAAATATTCTCCCTGTGTTTGGATATAAAACTTTTTCTTATACAGAATATAAAGAGAAATTTAGATTAGTATTTTGTAATAATGAAGTAATAACTGATGTTGAGATAAGGAATGACTTTCAAAATCTATTAATTGAATTATTTCCTAGTAGTGATAGTGTAACATTTGATCCTGCTAGATTATTCTTTGGAGGTAAAGGGTTAATAGAATGTGATTATAATAATAAAATAAACATTAAAGAAATAATGGAAAATAATAAAGAAATATTAGATAAAATAAATAATGATAATAATAAATCTTTTTCTCTTTCTCTTTCTTCTTCTTTAAATAAATCATCTAAGGGTAAATTGAGCTTTCTCAATACTAATACACTAAACTCTTCTTCTATTAGTATTGCAGAAGCTCACACCCCTACTCCTATGGGCGTTACAGATGTTTTAGGGAATATTAAGGCTATAAAATCCCTTGATATTGTTGCTATGAAGGAAATTCTTAATATTGATGAAGAAATTAAAACAATATGTACTAATAAGCAAGAAGTTTATAATTATATGAATGGAATAGACTTGTGTGAATTTACGAACATTTATGGAATGATAAATTGTATTCTACCAGAACATGAAGATGATACACCTTCTGCTCATATCTATGAAACTGATAATGGTACTCAGATATATAAGTGTTTTGGATGTAAAGCAAAATATACAATAATATCATTGGTAGAGAAATTAGCAAAATGTAAAAGAGTCAAAGCTATAGAATTTATTAAGCAAGTTTATAATATTGAATTACAACAAACTGAATGGCAAAAAGAACAATTAGAAATCCTTGATACCAATATTGAATTATTATTGTCTGATGAATTTAAAGAAATATATCCACAATTACATTCATTAATTAGAACTAGAAAATCTAATCTTATTGCATTAAATAATTATGCTAAGATGAATGTTAAGGATGAGGATTTTAGTTTAGATGGAAATCCATTATTCTTTGTATCTTTAAATAATTTGATGGACGTATTTGGATCAAAAGATAAAACTAGAACATCTCAAAGTATTACATTATTTACTCTACTTAGTTTGCTTAACAAAATTCCTCATGAAAACCTACCAGAAGAAACTTTAAAGAAAGCAAACCATATTGCTGCAAAATATAAGCATAAAAAGTTAGTTAATTATTATAGTATTGATTCTTATGGAGTAAATTCATTAGAAGAAAGTAATAAGATTGCTATTTTACTAAAGGAAAACAACATTTCTTTGAAGGGTTTGTCAAGAGAATATTTATTAAGAACATTTGGCATAGAATTTACTAATAAGGTGTTCCCTCAGTATGAATATGAGAATAATTTAGGTACAACAGAACAATCTGATGAAAATAGTAGTAGATTAGTTGGATACATATTAAAAGGGATAGAGGTACAGGGATATGTATTAGAGAAAGATTTAAAAGTTAATGGTATGACTGAAAATCAATGGAGACGTAGCATTCAAGAGATATTGGATAGTTATGGATTGGTTAAAGTGACTGCTAATAAGGAGATTAAAGAAAAATTTAGCATTAATGTTTCTGCTAGAAGTTATCCTAAGATAATTGTTAGAAAGGATTAATAAATAAAATTCCCCTTGACATAAACCAATAAATAATGTTACAATATATTTGTAAGTGATTCATTTCCTATTTTCCATTTCATTTATACACTCTCTTTCATCCTAAGAGGTAATCTTTTGTAATGAAAGATTACCTCTATTTTTTTCTTTTTGATTATATATTTTCTTTTAATATTAATTATGATTTGAATTATGTTTTATAAATGATAATTGCTTTTATAAAACATAATAACATTTAACATAATAATAAAACTAATAATATATCTAATCATAAATCTAAATATCATTTAATGCAGAAATAAAATTCCTTGCAACATCCCATAATTCGTGCTATAATAAACCATCTGAAGCAAGGGAGAGTGTTAATATTATGTTACATGCGGTTATTTCTGAGGTATTAAATGAAGTTTTAGGTGCAGATATTGGAAATGTAGATTGTAGTTTGTCAGACAATTGCAGATTGGATTTAATGATTGACAAAATACCATATGAAAATTTTGTTCAAAAAACTAAGCACTTTATATCAGAAAGTGATATTATTAGCCATAGTGAAGAATCGAAATTTGTTTTAGAAGTTACTATGAACTTAACAGATGAGTTCGTAAACAAAATCGTAACACATGCAAACCAAATGTTTATTAGTGAATTTGAGGAAACGAAGAAAAGTAGATGATTGGATAGGGGATTAATTTCCCCCTATCTATTGATTACTTTTTGATTTAATATTGTTTATCTGCTATAATTATTGTAATGGAGAGTGACTATATTGGACGCAATAGAAAAAATTAAAACTGAATCAGATAAACTCATAGCCGAATATATTTCTAAATTGAAAAGTCTCAAAACATATGTAGAATTAAAGGAGTTTATACTAGAATTAGAAAAGCATGATTTAGAATTTTATGGCAAACATAATATGTTAGAGGTTTTTGATTTTACTGAGATAGAGTATTCTCCCAATAGGGTTAGGTATCTTTATGATAATGGAAAATCTGTTGGAAGTTCTTTTGTAAGTAATTTGTATAAAGTTTTGGTAATAGGATAAGTAGGAAGTGATTAATAGTGAACCTTAAAATTAATCCTAATAATATTGGAAAATGTTATGAACTAAGTCTACAATTTGTATTATCACATCATGATTGGAAATTAGTTCATGGATATGTAACAAACAGGTATCCTCCGAATCAAACCATCGATCATGCTTGGGTTCAAAAAGATAATATTATTCGAGATGTAATTTTTGAGGAAGATTTTACTGTTGACTTATTTAATATTTTATTTTCTCCAAATATTGTTAAACAATATACTTTTAATGAAACTATATCAAAAATGAATGAATTTGAGACTTATGGGCCTTGGCATGATATTGAAAGATATAATCCAGAATATTATACTAAAGATGGCAAACTTAAAAGTAAGTATAAAAAGGAGTATAATAATGACAGAAGATAAATATCACCGCATGAAGATTAATGAGTCTGGGGTTTTTCAAAGGGAATATGCTATAGAGTTTAAAGGTAAATCTATAATGTTCATCAAAGGAAAACATAAAGGAAAGTGTGGAAAATTTAATCAAGCGATTAAATCTATAGAAAATGAAAAATACGTTTGTGAAATTATTATTGACGAGAAACCAATTCATATTATTTCAGATTGTTTTGAATTTGAAGATTTAGAAATCCAAGAGGATTGGGAGGATACTCTTGGTGCTTATTTTGAAGCATTTTTCCCTAAAGATATGACACTTAAAGAAGTTAAATTATTTATAGATGATGTTGAATCTAAATTAAAAAAATTGGATTTAAATTTTATAAATACAAGTGACACCAAATACATTGAGGCACGTCTGGAAATAAAAGAGCAATATGATTATTTAATGGAACTTTATGTGGGAGATAGGGAATTTCTTTCTCAGTTACAACATATGAAATATGGAGTATTGATGAAATTTAATAATGAATTTTCTTACACAGAAGATTAATACAAACAATATTCTAATTTCTATTTAATTTGTTTAATAAAGGAGAATAAAAGATGATAGTAGAAATAACTAGAAGTTATAGATATGATCCTGAAAGTGTTGAAGAAGGGGAAAGATTATATAAAGAGGCATCGGCTAGAGTTATTATGAAAGAATTAGAGAGAAGAAGGAAAGAAAAAGAAATTGTGAAAGGGAAGTAATATCCCCTTTCCCCTCTTTTACTTCTTTGTAAATATAAAAATAAAATATCCTTGACAACATTATTTGCTAGTGGTATGATGAGAGAGTGGAAAGCGAGGTGAGAGAAAATGGATGAAAGTTATTATGATAAGATTTTTCTGAATGAAGTCAATAATTATCTTAAATCTAAATATAATATTCCTTGTGATTGTGAAGAAATTAGTTTAATGTTAGACAAATTGAGTAAAATGATTATTAATGATCCAATTTATGTTTATCATTATGATTCAGAGTATTGGGCTGATTATATTACAGAGGCCTATGGTAGTAGAAGGGATGGGATGGGATATATGATTGTACCAACCAATATCAATACATAAATCACAAAGTTCACAATCTCTGTAAATTAAAAAATAAATATAAATATTGAAAGAGGTAAGGTAAAAAATGGAATATACAAAAGGAATTAAACATACTATTAATGGAGTTTTTGGAGAAGTTACATATACGGACGTTGATTTGAGTGGATGGTATTATCCTTCTAGATATAATTCAGAAGTAAGAGATATTAATACAAAAGAAACAATTTCTTCTACGGATGAATTAAATGGGTTGCCAGAAGGTATAAGTATGGATGACTATTTTAAAATGGCATTATTACAGAAATTTGATAGTATTGAAAAGAAACTTGATAATTTGCAAAATGTTTCAGTAAATGTTACGTTGGACAAT
>Ga0209417_1003367_pt1 | contig 21608 bp, 19 predicted proteins | sample RifGroF2_FD_184002 | JGI IMG/M metagenome (GOLD analysis project Ga0209417, IMG submission 184002) | Groundwater microbial communities from Rifle, Colorado, USA - Groundwater F2 (SPAdes) (version 2) | ecosystem: Environmental > Aquatic > Deep subsurface > Groundwater | place: Rifle, Colorado... | reverse complement strand
GATGAACTGTTTCCCGTTATGAATTATTATCTTTATTTCGTCTAGCATGATAAATTTCCTTAAAGGTCATAGCCGCAATAACTCAAATTGTAGCTTTTATTGTTGATCGGAAAATCGGATATTTCAAGATTCCTGAGAGAAAGTTCAAGCGCTTTCCAGTTGTGCATTGAAGGATCTTTTATTTTATAAAAAATCAGGTTTCCGGTTTCATCAGTGAGTGCGCAGTGGCATATCTCTCCGCGCCAGCCCTCTGTAAGAGAAATGGCAAAGCAGTCCGGCTTCAATTGAATTTCATTCAGCGGTTTTTTTGACGGGGTATCGAAACTATAATTATCCAGCAAATTTCTGATCCATGCTATTGATTTTTTAATTTCTTTCCTGCGCAGCAGAAAGCGCGAAAAAACATCACCTTTAGGCAGAACGACAGGCGCTATCGGAAATTCTATATAGCCTGCGAACGGATGTGAAGAACGGATGTCGCGGTTTACATTTGCCATGCGGGCTGTCATGCCTACTCCGCCTATTGTTCTTATAAGTTTTTCATCCACTGTTCCGATATCATCAAAACGATTTTCTACGCTTGAAAGCTTATATGTCCGGTGAGCCAGCTCGACAAATTGAAATTCAAATTTGGATAGTACTTCAAGAAGCCGTTCTTTATGATCATTGGTGAACGGCAGGTTTATCCCGCCCGGTCTGATCATACCTTTGCCGAGCCTGTTTCCGCACCATGACTGAGTATAGTTGATAATTCCGGTACGAAGTATAGCGAAAATATTTGCACCTAATCCATAAGCTACATCCGTACACAAAGCGGCTATATCGCCCACATGAATTGCTATCCGTTCAAGTTCAAGCGCAATAGCCCGCTCTACCATAAGCTGTTCGCTTATTTTGATATCTCCCAAAGTTTCCATGAGCTGTGCGAACGCAAGGCTGTGTCCGACAGCAGTATCTCCGGCGATCGATTCAGAAATAATTACACGCTGGAGAAGCTGCTTTTTTTCAAGCATCAGAGCTTCAACTCCGCGGTGCTGCCATCCGAGCTGGATCTCAAGGTGAAGCACATTTTCGCCGTTGCAGATGAACCTGAAATGTCCGGGCTCAATTATACCGGCATGAACAGGTCCCACTCCCACTTCGTGGAGTTCATGGCTGTTTATCTTATAGAACGGATAATCGTTCACTTTCAAATTCCGATCAAACCTGTCGTGCGGAAAACGCACAGGTTTCAGCCACGGGTGATCTTTGAAATCTATACCATAATTTTCAAAAATTTCGCGCTCGAAAATGTGAAGCGCTATAATTTTTGGAGTCAGCGAATTCAGCTGTTTAGATTCAGAAGACGCTAAGAAATGCGATAATAGAATTATGTCTCCTGCCGTATCATCAGCTATCGCTGCGATGAATTTAAGCCCGTTCTTATCAGGAAAAGCAAAATAATTAACGCAGTGATTTTGATCTTTAGACAAAAGTTCCACTACCAAAGAGCTGAAGTCCGCATAAGAGTAAACCGGTATTATATTCAGACCGGTTACCGAATTGTTCTTTACCCTGCAGATATTTTGATTTTTATCAGTCATAATTCTCTAATTTAAGTTTTGAACAACAGAATTCATAAGTTCTTTAATAAAACCTGGAGTAAAATAAGCCAGGTAGAAGACCAGTCCGAAAAGAATGATCTGCGAAACAGGTTCATATTTATTGATTATCGCCTTATCTTTCTGAAAATTATCGGGCAGTTTTCCGTACAGCAGCTGCATAGAATATTTGAAGATCACATACATGACTACAGAAAGTAAAACAATTATAGCTATAGCTATGTAACTGTAACCTTCAGAAAAGAGAGCTCTAAGGATAAGATATTCGCTTACGAATAAACCTGACGGAGGCACTGCTGTCGCGGTCATTAAACCGAGCAGATAAACAAGCGCACTGAATCCATTCTGCTTCATATAGTCGCCGGAATCATGGATCCATCCGCTCAGATAATATGCCCTGATCTGTCCGTAATGTAAAAATATCCCTGTTTTTGCAAGCGAGTGAAGCATAATATGCAGAATGGCCGCATACAGTCCCGGTTTTCCCAATGATAAAGCTATTATGACAAGAGCCATATGCTCCATACTTGAATAAGCGAACATTCGACTGAACCGTTTAACTTTGAAAAGCTGAACGGACATGATAACGAGACTGGTCATCCCGATTATTAGCAGAACGCGGTTAGCCCAGACTGCTGATTCTGTTCCGGAAATTATACTGTATAGACGGAAGATCGCAACAAAACCGCCGTTCAATACAGCGGTTGAAGTAAGAGCGTTTACAGGGAACGGAGCGATGGTCTTCGCGTCAACAGTGGCCGGATATAGCGGGAAAATATTCATTTTGATACTGTAACCGGTCACTAAAAGCAGGAAGGCTGCTTTCATGAAAAGCGGGTCGATCAAATGAGATACAGCCTGAAGATGGGTGTAAGACAATGAGGAATCCTGTGCGTTACTTACTTTTACTGACAAAAGGAGAATTCCTATAAAAGCAAGAACGATCCCGAAAGATGAGATAAAAAGGAATTTCCATGCGGCTTCCAGCGCGTCAGGATACCTTTCATGATAGATCAGAAATGTAACGGCGACAGTGGTTATCTCAAGGCTGACCCATACAATAACGATATTGTCAGCAAAATATATGCTGCTTAAAGCCGTTGAAAGTATGATTATCAGGCTTATAAATCTTCCTTTCATTTTTCTATCCGGTATATATCTGTCAAGAAAATATCTGATGTGCCAGAAAACAGGGATAAGTATTATGCTCAGCAACCCGTTAAGTATTATACCAAGGCTGTCGAATTTATAATAAACTGAATCGAGATCGTTCAAGTTGATATAGGCATAAATTGAAAGCGAAATATGAAGAAGGCTGTAGATCGAAGCTGCGGAAAAATTTATGCTCCGGTTCTTATTCGAAAAGACCGATAAGGCTAAAAGTGTTGATATTATAAAGAAAAACAATAGTGCCATTTTTAATCTTTCAGCTTATTTAAACTTGAGGTTGACATATTCCCGAATGCGCTGCCGATCTTATCTATGAATATTCCGATGATCAGAACCGCGATCAGGATATCGATCAGGACCGCCATACTTACGAGAAACGGAAATTCACCGCCGACCGCCAGAGACAGCAGGAACGCTCCGTTTTCAACTATCATAATGCCTACTATATGATTGAAGATGTTCTTGTGTACTATCGTGAAATAGATCCCGCCCAAAATGGTTGAAAGAGCTATCGCAAGAAATTTCACATCAACAAAGTGATTTCTTATTGAATAAGCAGTAAAGAAACTCGCTATGATTATGGCTGTGATAATTAACACGGAGTAGAAGAAAGGAATATAATTCTCCACCAGCCTGTTCAGATTGTTCGTCCGCCTGATCCTGTTTAAAAACCGCGGAATAATTATAGCCTTGACGATCAGAGTCTCAAGAAGAATTAGAATCAAACCCAGAACATTTATCTCGATAAGGTTAATGAACGCGATTATAAACAGCAGTGTTCCCTGAACGGCAAGAAGATTGATATGCTTTTCAACTCTTTCAGAAAGAAAGAAATATATCAGCGTGCACGCAAATATAATAAGAAGTACGATCATCATGGCAACATACCTACTTTTTCATGTATTATCAGGATAGTAAGAAATACAACTATGGAAAGTGCGGACAAAGTGATTATCCACTGCGCATTCCTCATCATTTTATTACGGGCTCTGAATGATTCAACAAATGCCACGAGAACAGCATAAATTACCTGAACAATAGGGAAGAATGTGAGCTGAAGGAAATAACTGTTCTGAATAGGCAGAACCAGATTAAAGATAAGGCTTCCGAATATCGCGAACTTAAGACCGCCGGCGAGTTGGATCAGACCCAGTTCGAACCCGCTGTGGTCAAGGACCATTACCTCATGAACCATAGTGAGCTCAAGATGTGTTTGGGGATCGTCAACAGGCAGACGGCTGTTCTCTATCATGGAAACCCAGAAGATCAGATAGACTGATAGAGCCGAAACAAAATAAGTCAGGGCTGATTCGACATACAGATTACTGAAAATATCATAGAATGAATTATGACCTGTATGCAGAGCTATAGAGCCCATGATGATAAAGAATACAGGCTCGGCGAGAAGAGAATAAAATGCCTCACGGTTAGCTCCCATACCTTCAAATCCGCTTCCGGTATCCATAGCTGCTATTATCATGATGAATCTTCCGGATGCCATCAGATAAGCGAACATTACAAAGTCGCCCTCAAATGAAAGAAGAGCTTTGTAATTTCCGACCGGAATAAAAAATACAGCGGTGAGAAGGGTAGAGAAATATATTATCGGAGCGAGCTGAAAAAGAAATCCTGTAGTCCGGCTGTAAATATTACCTTTTTTCATCAGCCTGATTATATCGTAAAAATGCTGCATAACACGGGGACCTTTTCTGCCCGCGATCTTAGCTTTTACAACGGACACTATTCCGGGGAAGATCAGGCTTGTGATCAATATTAAAACTAAACCTACGCCCATGCTAAATTATCCCGAATATTGAAATTATTGAAATAACGATCACAAATACGATCGCGTACAAAAGATAATGCTGAATATTTCCGGTCTGAAAAACAGCGATCTTTTCCATAAAAGAGAGAAGTCCGCCAGCCGGTCTTGAAACAAGATTATCTTCAAAAACATCGGAGCTGCCGGTTTTAAAGTACGATTCACCGGGAAAGATATTTTCCTTTGTCAGATACCGGAAGTGTTTTTTTACACCGACAAGTATTTTTGCTTTCATTATGATGTATTCGGCATAAGAAGTGGCACTATACTGATGTAGCGCAGGATCAGAACCCGTATAAGCGCAGCCCCAGGTGGATCCGATATCAGTATGCCTGACTTTAGACAGCTTCAATTTTATAAAGAACAGGATCCCGATAAATACAATCAGAAGGCTGAGCGACAGCGATATCCCCGACATTGTACCGGTCATATCTCTTAAAGAGCTTGTGTCATCTACAAATACTCCTGCTACAAAAGACATCGGTCTCAACATCATGAAGGGCATAATCCCGATCATAATTATCAAAATTGCGATAATGAATTTGGGGAAAAGCATCGAACTTCTCACTTCATGGCTGTGTCTGGTTTTATCACTTCGCGCTGTCCCGAGAAATATAATGCTGAATACTTTCGTAAAGCAGAATACGGCAAGTCCGCCGATCACCGCAAGAGCTACAATACCGGCCAGCAGAGTGACGCTTAAAATAGAATCGCTTACCATTAGAGATTTAAATAAACTTGTGTATATCAGGAATTCAGATATAAATCCGTTGAAAGGAGGCAGCCCGGAAATAGCAGCAGCTCCAAGAAGAAAGAAAACTGCTGTTGAAGGCATTTTCTTCATCAGTCCGCCCAGATTTTCAATATTTCTGGTATGGGTCTGCTGATAAATACTTCCCGCAGCATAAAATAAAAGAGATTTGAAAAGCGCATGATTTAGCACATGAAGCAGTCCGCCGGCAAAACCAAGGCTGGCAAGAACAGGATTATTTATTGCCAATCCCGTCACTCCAATTCCGATTCCTATTCCTATGATTCCGATATTCTCAATGCTGTGGTAGGCCAGTAGTTTTTTATAGTCGTGCTGAACGATGGCGATTGTCACGCCGAATATTCCTGAAATAATGGATATTATCAGGATAAATACGCCTATAGGCATCAGATCTGAATGAATATATGTCAGCACTCTGACTATGCCGTAGATACCCATTTTTATGATCACTCCGCTCATGATACCGGATATATGCGAAGGAGCGGCAGGATGAGCATGGATCAGCCATGTGTGAAGAGGGATAAATCCCGCTTTTATACCGAATCCTATAAAGAAGAGCAGAAAAACCGGAAATGCGGGGTAATCTTTGAAATATTGTTCTAAGCTTTCAAACCCGATATTCTGTCCGGTCGCAATACTGCAGATAATAAAAGCCGCGATAATGAAATAAAAGGCAACATGCATCTGAATAAGGAATTTTATTCCGGCCTCTTTATTTTCTTGTTTCTCTGATTCGAAAATGATAAGGAAGAAGACTGAAACAGACATAAGCTCCCAGAATACGAGAAAACTGATCCCTTCGCGAAGCATTGCGACCATCAGCAGAGAAATGTGCAGAATAAGAAAATTAAAATAGTGCCATGCCATTTCAAGTCTGGTCTTATCGCGCAGATAGGGTTTCAGATAGCCTTTTGCGTATAGTGCGCCGGTGAGTACAGTAATATTTATCACGAAAATGAAAAAAGCAGAAAGACTGTCGATCACCAGGCTTACATCATTTCCGAGCAGGTCAAAAAGATAAATCTGAAGAGGTTCAATTCTGTTGAAAGACAGATACATTAAATAACCAGTTAAAGCTGCCAGGAAAATCTGCGTTCCGAGCATTAAGTAGTACTGGGATCTCTTTGGTAAGGCAAAGATTCCAAGAGCTGAAACAGCGATTATTATGAAAATAATTTCATTCATATTATCATTTGCCGATTAGCCTTAAAACTGCATTTATGAAAGTCAGCGGATGGGCCGGATTGCCGGGTACATAAAGATCGACCGGATATTTATCAAGAAATTCTCTCTTGACTGCGGGCGAGTTTTTGAACATTCCTCCGGAAATAGCGTCCGTCCCGACAAGGATAAGTACTTTCGGGCCGGGTGTCGCATCCCAGCAGATCTGTAGCGCTTCAGCCATGTTTTCGGTAATAGGTCCTGTTATAACTATACCGTCAGCATGTCTCGGCGAAGCGACGAATTCAATTCCGTATCTGCCCATATCAAAATTGACATTGCCTGAAGCATTTAATTCAAATTCGCAGCTGTTGTCTCCGCCTGCCGAAACCTGTCTCAGTTTCAGAGCATTTTTAAAAAGCTTCCTCACTTCTGGCCTGATCTTTTCTTCATTGAATTTAATTTCGGAATCGCCCTGTCTGACTATAAGATTATTTAAATCATTCGTCGCTATTTTATAATCATTCGTAAACTCAATTTTATTCGGACAGGCAAGGGCGCATTCTTTACAGAAAACGCATTTTCCTATATCAATTCCGAATCCCCCTACAGTTACAATAGCATCAGACGGGCATAATCTGATAAGCATTTCAGTTTCAGCTTCAGAAGGCTGTTCTTTTATGACCGGTCTTCCTCTGAATAAAGGCGTCAGCACTGCTCCCTTAAGATCGGGCACATACTGAATTCCGTGCTGTTTTAATATTTTAATTTCTTTAATCATAATTTTTCCATTTTACAGATCATATCCGCAGTAGCTTAAATTAAAACTTTTATTGCATATCGGGAAATCCGAGATCTCCTGATCTCTGACTGCAAGTGCAAGCGCGAACCAGTTATGCATTGAAGGGTCGCTTATCTTGTAATGCGAAATATTACCTTTTTCATCAGTAACGGCAAAATGGCACAGTTCTCCTCTCCATGCTTCAACAATTGAAACAGCGAAACGATCCGGATTAAGCTTGTGATCATAATCCGGTTTTAAATTTGTTTTATCGATACTTTCCCATTTTGCTAGAAGCTCGAAAATATATTTAACGGATTCTTTTGCTTCAAGAAAACGCAGCATTCCGCGTGCAAGAACATCGCCCTTTTCCTGAGTAACGACCTGTGGTTTATGTGTTTTGAAATACTGGAAAGGATGAGTAGCTCTTATGTCTCTCGGAATATTGCAGGTTCTCGCCGCCATTCCCACTGCGCCTATTCTGTAAGCCTGTTGGGTGGTCACGATCCCGATGTCGTCAAATCTTCCGAGTACGCTCGGCAGAGAGTAAATTCTTTCAGCCATATCAAAATATCTTTTACCTGAATCATTTAGGATCTTTTTTATCTCTTCAACTGTTTTATCATTCAGCGGATAATTCGTCCCGAACGGCCGAACAAGCCCTTTTCCGAACCTGTTCCCGCACCAGAACTGAGTCGTATTTATTATTGTCGTTCTAAGCGCTTCGCATACGACCTGACCTAGCTGATATCCGACATCTGTGCATAAAGCCGCAGTATCACCTATATGAACTGCAATTCTTTCGAGTTCAAGAGCTATGCATCTTTCGATCTGAAGATCTTTTGGAGCCTCAAAATCTGCAAGAGATTCCAACAGCTGAGCATGAGCAAGCGCATTTCCGACAGCAGTATCTCCTCCGATGCTTTCAGAAAGAATGCAGAGCTTGAGACGATTATCGTTCTGAAGCATTAGCTTTTCAACGCCCCTGTGCTGATATCCCAGATGGATCTCGAGATGAAGAACTTTCTCCCCGTTGCAGATGAACCTGAAATGACCCGGTTCGATCACTCCGGCGTGGATCGGTCCCACACCAACTTCGTGAAGCTGATCACTTTCCATCCTGTAGAACGGATAATTATTCATAACTTTGTTTTTATCGGCTCTATCAAAAGGGTATCTGACGGGTTTTGCCCACGGGTGTCCTTCAAAAGTGATCCCGAAGTTCTCTGCAATTTCCCTTTCAAAAATATGCAGCTGCGGAAATTCGGGAGTAAGGGAGTCGAGCATTATTTTCCCCGCATCAAGTTCGTGGGATGACAGGTAGATTTTTCCATTGCTGTCCTTAGCGATCGCACAGATAAATTTCAGCTTATTATCTTTTCTGTAAGCATAATAAGACAGACAGTGATTGTCCGAATCGGCAAAGTACGACCTGAGCATGTTCGCAAAATACTGATACTTAAGAACGGGAATTTCGTTAATGTCCACTGAATTTGTATTATTATATGTTTCTAAAAATAATTTCATTTCATTCTCTAATTAAATAAAACTTTTACGGTCTGTTCTATCATTTCTTTTAAAAAAGGAGGCTGATAAAAGCAGAGAACCATTATTATTGTCAGAAAAAGAAACTGGCTGACAGTTTCGTACGGGCTTACTTTTTCGTCAGCAACGAAATTCTGTTTTTGCCTTGGAGGCGAAAATACTACATGCATAACCCTGATCGTCGTAGCATAAATGATACAGCAAAGTAGAAAAGCCGAGGTTATCAGAACGAACCATCTTCCATTGATAACGAGAGCTTTAAAGATCATCATTTCTGTAAGGAACAAACCTGAGGGGGGAAATGCCATGATGCTGACGGCTCCGATTATAAGCACAAGCGCGCCTGCTGGAAATGTTTTAAGGTACCTTCCGCTGTTATCAAGCCATAATGTTCCCTGAACCCTGTAAAGCTGATTCATCTGAATAAACAGACTTGATTTAATAAATGAATGGAGAACAAGCAGAAGTATCGCTGCGTAATATCCGTTCCCGCCAACTCCGAGGGCTATAGCTACAAGTCCCATATTTTCAAGAGTGGAATAAGCGAACATTCTTTTGAGATGTTTCGCTTTCAGCATATATCCTGCAGCGGTAAGAAGCGATAAAAGACCGACTAGAATAAGGATATTATTCATCCAGTCAAATATTTCCGATCCGGAAAGAGCTCCGTAAACTCTGAAAAGAGTAATGAATCCCATGTTAACCAGACCTGATGATATAAGGGCTCCGATTGGTGACGGAGCGACTGCGTTCGCGTCAATTCCGATAGTATGCATAGGAAATATTTCCATCTTTGTGCCGAATCCGACAAATATGAAAAGAAAAGCGATTTTTAAGTAAAGCGGTTTAGCATTTACTGCGACCTCGGAGATCGAAGCGAAAGATAGCTCGTTATAAGGTGTTCCGTTCATTGTCATTGATATAAATAGAATTCCGATGAAAGCAAGCGTGATGCCGACAGAGCTTAGAAAAACATATTTCCAGGTAGCTTCGAGCGAAACGGTCGTTCTGTCGTGATAGATCAGGCCGGCTACAGCCAGCGTTGTCGCCTCGGCAAATATCCACAGCGCTGAAAGATTATTCGAAAGATATGCCCCGGTCATACAAGTTACAAGCAGAATGAGCGAGGAATGATAAATGTTATATTTCCGGAGAGCATCTTTTGACACATAAATAAATCCGTGATATATTACCGCAGTGACAATGACCGAGAGAATCGTAAGGAAAAGCACAGCAAGGTTATCATAGGTGAAATAGTACAGATCCGTGCTTCCGATCCTTGTCCATGTATAAACCGAGAACGAAACATGCAGGATGCCGAAAAATATAACGATAAATCTTGTAACTGTCTTACTTCTTGAAAAAAAGATCGAAAAACCTAAAAGCGCGGATATTATAAAAAACAGATTTAATATCATTCGTCAGTCCTTAAGCTGGTTAAGGTGTTCAATATTAGGTTTAAGTTTCATTCCGAAGAATCCGAGTATAAGCACGCCTACGAAAATATCAAGTAGAGTTCCGATATTGATCATCATAGGCATTTCACTTCCAAGAGCAATTGAAAAGAGAAATGCAGCATTCTCAAGAACAAGAAATCCTATCAGATGAGATAGTATCAGCCGGTGAGTTACTATTATTATCAATCCTGAGAACATCGTAAAGAAAGCAATTGTCAAAAAAACTGTATCTATATACGGGTTTTTGAGAGTGTAAGCCATAAATATACTGATAAATAGGGATATGATTATCAGCAGAAGTTCATAAAAACCCGAAAGGGCTTCGGTAGTAACTTTTTCTACCTTCGTGTTTTTTACGATAACATTTATCATATAAGGCACAACAAGCCCTTTAAAGAAAAAAGTCTCTGAAGATATAAAAAGCAGATCTCCGATACTGGCTTTATGCAGCTCAGCAAGAGTAATTCCGAACAAAATGAATCCCTGCAGTCCCAGAAGCCTTGCATATACTGTGAATCTGTCGGTTACAGCCAGATAAACGATAGTTATAGCAAACATCACTGTAAGGTAATTTATCATCTATGCGATTTTCCCTGTAATTATTATGATTATTACGAAAGCAATAAATGAAATAGCTGTCAAAGTCAAAATAAAATGAGGATTTTTACCCATTTTATTCCTGGCTCTGAATGATTCCAGTAAACCTATTGTAACTGCAAAAAGTATCTGGATAAGAAAGAACAAAATGGTCTGAAGGTAAATATTCCAGTGAGCCGGTACCAAAAGGTTATATATGATAGAACCGTAAACAGCGAATTTTAGGTATGACGAAATATGTATCAGTGCTTTATCAAAACCGCTGTTATCAAGAATCATAACTTCATGGATCATAGTAAGTTCAAGATGAGTTTTAGGATCATCCACCGGAAACCTGCTGTTCTCGATCATAGCTATCTGAATGAATAAATACACTCCTATTATGCTGAATATCAGCACAAAATCACTCTGAGAAACATAAAATGAAGTAAAGATATCGGAAAAAGATGTGTATCCTGTAAGCATTGCCAATGTAGCCAGAAGTATAAAAAATGCAGGCTCTACCAGCATTGAGAACAGAGCTTCTCTGTTAGCCCCCATACCCTCGAATCCGCTGCCTGTATCCAAAGCGGAAATTATCATAAAGAATTTGCCGATAGCGAGAAGATATGAGAAATAAACAAAGTCGCTGTTAAAATCAAAAAACGCATGCTCCTCTGCGAAAGGTATCATCAGCATTGCGCAGATTATTGACGCAAGTCCTATTGTCGGGGCAATTTGAAAAATAAAGCTGGATGTACTGCTGAAAACACTGTCTTTCTGAACAAGAACCTTTAGGTCATAAATCGGCTGAAAAACTTCCGGTCCCTTCCTTCCCGAAACTATGCTCTTAGTTCTGAGTATTAAACCCGGAAAAATTAAAGCTGTGAGTATTGTAAGAATTATTCCTGTCATATCAGATCAGCTCGAAATAAGTTAATAAAAGCGCGGCTATTATAAATAAAAAAGTGTAAAGAATGTAATGGTGGATCTGTCCTGTCTGCATTACCGCGATCTTTTTTAAAAGGTTAAGAAGAAATTCTTTCGGATATTTTATAATATAATCATCGAAAATATCTTTTGATTCTGAGTTGAAGCTCTTCTTTTCGGGGAAAATGTCGGCGGGCATAATTTCTTCACGCAAAGTTTTTGATCTTAGAACCGGATTTGCAAGCCCTGTAAAGTTATCCGAGTATGAAGACGCGGTATATTGATGTTTCGGTGTTCCGGCAGTGTATCCGCAGCCCCAGGTCGGACCGTGCTCAGTTTTTTTCGATCTGAAAATATAGCGCCTTAGTGAGAAAAGAGCAACTGTGATAATTATGAAAAGTCCGCTTAAAAGATTTATCTGGAGAAGGTTATGAAGCACATTAGTTAACATAGAACTGTCGTATGTATTATTTGAAAATGTAGCCGAAGCAATATCGAAAGCAGGGATCACAACAATCGAAGAAGCCAGTCCGATAACCATTATAACAAAAATAATGATGTATCCCGGCACATTCATGGATACATTTACTTCTTTAGCTCCGGAAACCCTGATCGACCTCTCCTGACCGAGGAATGTTATTCCGTATGCTCTCGTAAAACAGAAAAGAGCGAGCCCTCCGATGAGCGAAAGACCTATGATGCCTGATAAAATTATAAATGAATAATAGAGCCCTGATCCGGATATAGACATGAACATACCGGAATATAAAAGGTATTCTGATACAAAACCGTTGAATGGAGGCAAACCGCAGATAGCCAGAGATCCTATAAGGAAAATTAGAGCGGTATGCGGCATCTTTTTTATCAGCCCTCCTAGTAGCTCCATATCCTTAGTGTGTGTAGCGTGATTTACTGATCCCGCGGCAAAGAAAAGCATCGATTTAAACAGCGAATGGTTTAAAATATGAACAAGAGCGCCGCTGAAACCAAAGAGTATAAGAACCTGATTATTCATTGCCATCCCGATCACTCCAAGGCCGATCCCGATCCCGATTATGCCGACATTCTCAATAGTGGAATATGCCAGCATCTTTTTTATGTCGCGCTGAGTTATAGCGGACATTATGCCCATAATTCCTGTAAACAGCGAAATCGCAAGTATTATTATGCCTATACTTAATAAGTCAGACTGAAGTGCGGAAACGACTCTAAAAATACCATAGAATCCCATCTTTATCATTATACCCGACATTATTCCGGATACATGGGAAGGAGCTGACGGATGGGCAAGAGGAAGCCAAGTATGCAGGGGAATAAACCCCGTTTTCATGCCGAATCCGATAAAGAACATTAAAAAAAGTATAATATTGGAATGATCTGAAAAATATGGTTTAAGGGAAGCGAAACCCATAACACCGGTTCCGTTCTCCGCTATCGTAAAGGCAATAAGAATGAATAGCATTCCGATATGCATCTGAATAAGATAATTTATGCCGGTCTTCATTATCGTCCGGTTCTCGGCGTTGAAAATTACAAGCATGAACGATGAGAGCGCCATGATCTCCCATAGGATTATGAAGGCTGTTCCGTCCTGAAGCATTACGACCATGGACATAGATAAGAAGAGCCATAAATATGAAAAATAATGTATAGAGAAACTCAAAGGATATTTTATTCTGTAGTACGGTTCAAGGTACTTATAAGCGTAAATAAATCCGGTGAGAGAAGTAAAGTTTATTGCAAGTAGAAAGAAAGAGGATAATTTATCAATGAAGAACGAGAAATCAAAATTCAGAAATTCAAAATTCATATTAATAATTAACGGCAGATCATTATAAAAAAGGGTTTTTATTCCCCAAGATGAAGTTACGAACATCGTAACCAGCAGTAAAACCAAAGTGAACATGTATTTTAACCTGTTCGGAACGAAGTAAATTCCGAAAGAGAATAATAATACAGCTAAAAACAATCCTGGAAGCATTATTCTTTTACAACTCCTCCCGTAAGCAGAAACTGCATTGCCCTTTCCGTTTTCATGTTGAGCGGTCTGATCTTATCTTCAGCTACGATCATCAGAAAACCGCTTGTAGGATTGGGAGTAGTCGGAATAAAAACAGAGTATCTTTTTAAACCTGGAGAAGGGTTGAAATCCTCAGTGACCTCGCCTGTATTAAAACCTATTGTCCAGATATCTTTAGAAGGATATTCAATAAGAACCGGGTTCGAGAAAAACGATTTTTTGCTTGACGAGAAAGAATCTATAACCTGCCTAACGGCTTTATAGATCGGTCTTAAACCGGGGATGTGCATGAAAAAAGAATCGGTTAAGGACAAGAATAATTTTCCAAGTACAGTTCTCATCATAATACCGAAAAACATGATCGTAAAGAACATTAATATTATTGTAACGATCTTAATTATGAACTGATGCGTATCAAAATATTCCTGCGGAATAAAGAACAGCAGATCTTCAAGCAAATCCTCAAAGAACCTGTAAACTAACTTAATAACCCAAACAGTAACTATAAGGGGAAGCAGCGCGAGCAGCCCCTGGATAAAATAGGAAAATGCATTTTTTGATAATCTTCTCATTCTGCAATCCACTCCGTTATTCAATCAGTCGGGAATATAACGAAAACAAAACTTATTTTCAATGATTAAATATAAAATTCTTAATTGACTTTTGACGAAAAATTTCTTAAAATTGCGGTTCGTTCATTGGGGGTATGGCTTAGTTGGTTTAAAGCGCTAGCTCGACAAGCTAGAGATCACTGGTTCAAGTCCAGTTATCCCCACAAGTATTATTCAGCCCAGTTTTCCATGAAACTAATTAAAGCCTGCCTGTCGGCAGGTTTTTCATTTCTGACATAATATCCCGAATTGGAAACGCCTGTTATCAGGCATTCATCAAGATATAATCCGGCAATGTATCCCGCATAAAATCCCGCGTTAAAAATATCTCCCGCCCCTGTTGAAAGTTTCGGTTCGGGAGTATATGGTCCGTCAACAATGAATGAACCTTCATCTGCGCACGCTGCAGCCTGTTTAATGCTGTGGATCACGATAGCTTTAAGCGGAAGTTCTTTGTAGATATTTTCAGAGAGTTCTCTGATATTTTTATAACCGGGTTTTGTCTTCATAACTTCTGCCACCTGCACAGCTTCGGATTCATTCAGTCCAAGGATGACTTCGGCATGTTTATTCATGTCAAGAAGGATATTCATACAGTCGCGAAGATCTTTTCGGGATCTCTTTTTCGGATCGGTCAGGTCAATATAAACTGTTTTTCTTTCATTCATGCCTCTAAATATTTCTGTGATCTGAATTAATATGTCGTTCATTAATGGGATCATAGTCCAGTTCACGAAAGCGAAATATGAGTTTTCAGAGATCATTTTAGTCAGCCTGTCAACCCCGACAGAGCCTGTAATGCTTTCCCAGCTTATGTCAAGCACGCTCTGAGGGTAATTGAACATGATCTTTCCGTCGTTCATCTCGAAAGCATCGGTTATGCCGGGATCGCAGAATGATATGGCAGTTCTGCACCGTTCAGTAAAAGGTTTAAATATCGGCAGTATTTCATCTCTGCCCATCGAACCTACTATATCTATGCTATTTCCCAGCAGAGCTAAAGAATTCGCCATTATAGGTCCGTTACCGCCCATGCTCGATCTCTCTTTGACTATCTCGACATTTATGCTTTTCCCCGCACCGCTTCTTATTCTGTCTGCAAAAGTGAGTATATCGGTCATAGGTACAAAAATTTTATTATCTTTTCTTTCAAGCACAGGTTTCAAAATATTATCAACAAAACCGTCAAATCCGACAAAAACATTGCCCCGTTTTGAAGAATGTGAAAAATCCGCTATCGTTTTTTTTATAAGTTCTTTCTGTCCAGCCATAAATCTATCCGCCGTAATTTTTGTAATAATATAAAAAATTTGCATAGATAATAACAGTTTATTTTATTATTTTACAGTCCGAAAATTAACAAAGAGGTTAAAAATGAAATTATTTAAGATCGTTTTGCTTGTGTCCGCACTTATAGCGGTGATGTCATGTTCAAAAGCTGAGAAGACTGATATAAAGCTTCTGTTTACCATTGACGGGAATTTTGAGCCTGAAACTGTAGCTGAATATGACAGAAAGTTCACGGTAATAAGCGATATTGAAGAGGATAAGGATGGGAATATATATCTGTTCAATCCGAGAATGGAAAGAATTCTGAAATTAGATCATAGCGGTCAGTACATAAAATATTTCGGAAGCAGAGGGACATGGAAAGGCGAGATGATGAATGCCGTTGATTTTACAATTATGAATGACACCGTGTATGTAAGGAACAATTTTACTCCTCTGATAATAAGATATAGTTTAGACGGCGAGTATATTGACGATTTTCAGTATGAAGACGGAAAATTACATTTCGGAGAAATCATAAAAGCTGTTTCCGAAGATAAATTCGTCGGATATCTTAGCGAAGCTGCAAAAGAAGGAGAAGATATCATCCACACTAACAGACTTGCTATTCTTGACAAAAAATTTAACAAGACCGCAGTCTTAAGGGAATACAAAGCTAAATTTGATAAAAGCAACCCTCAATTCTTTGAATTTATAACCCGCTATACCTTCGGGAACGGCAATATCTATGTGGCGGAAAACGAAACGGATAAATACAGGATCAGTGTTTATGACCTCGAAGGGAATAAAATGAAGGAGATCAGCAAAAATTATAGCAAAGTTGAGTATAACAGCTATGAAAAAGGACTGATAAATTCTATGCCGTTAAAAGCTACAAGGAACAAAGACGAATATGACACGCTTCAGACAAAGCAAGCATATAAAAAATCTATAAACAAGTTGTTTTATGATAAATACGGAAGACTGCTCGTATGTCCTTCGATCAAGAGAAATAAAAACAATCAGAATGATTTCATAGCTGATGTGTTCGAAAATGATAAATATGTTAAAACTATTATGATCCCTCAGCTCAAGGGTGAAGACTTTCTGCACAGATTCGACAGCGAAATATATTTCATCGGCGACAGGATCTATGAAGTGCTTCACAAGGAAATGAAAATCAATGTTTATGAGTACTAGATGCTCGGAACTATAGTAAATACAGGAGCGGTTGTCGGCGGAGCCCTAATAGGTGTGCTGATCCATTCAAGGATGCCTGAAAGGATCACGAAGACTACATTTCAGGGAATAGGACTTTTCACGCTGTATATCGGTTTTTCAATGGCTATGAAAACTGAAAATGTACTTATAATGGTATTCAGTATTGTTCTCGGAGCGATTTCAGGCGAGCTTCTGGACATTGAAAAAAGAATGGAGAAAGTAAGTGACTGGCTAAAGAAGAAAGTAGGCTCGAAAAATGATAAATTCACTGAAGGATTCGTTACTGCATTTATGCTCTTCTGTATGGGTTCTATGACGATCCTCGGTTCTATCGAAGAAGGGCTGGGCGGGAAACCGACACTGCTTCTGGCAAAATCATTTCTTGACGGTTTCGGAGCGATAGCTTTAGCATCAACGCTGGGGATAGGCGTTCTGTTCTCTGCCGTACCGCTTTTTGTATATCAGGGCGGACTGACGCTTTCTGCAGGCGCAATTCAGGGATATCTAACAGATTTAATGATCAGCGAGATCTCTGCCGTCGGCGGGCTTTTGCTTCTCGGTATGGGTATAAACATTCTTGAGATAAAAAAGTTGAAGATAATGAACCTTCTTCCTGCTCTGGTTTTCGCCGCATTATTCGCATATTTTATAAAATAAACAAAAATAATTTAAGGATAAAGAATGGCAGACAACAAAATAATATTCTCGATGGAAGGAGTCAGCAAGATTTATCCGCCGCAGAAAAAAGTCCTGAATAATATCTGGCTCTCTTTTTATTACGGAGCCAAGATTGGAGTTCTAGGATTGAACGGTGCCGGTAAATCAAGCCTTTTAAAGATAATAGCCGGGCTCGACAAAGAGATCGAAGGTAAAGTAACATTCGACAAGGAATACAAGATCGGGTACCTTTATCAGGAGCCGGTTCTTGACGAGACAAAGACTGTAAAGGAAGTTGTTCAGGAAGGACTTCAGCACATAGTTGATGTCGTGAAGGCATTCGAGGAAGTCAGCGCGAAATTAGGCGAGCCTCTTTCAGACGACGAGATGAACAAGGCTATCGAACTTCAGGGCGAACTGATGGAGAAAATGGATCATCTCGATGCCTGGGATCTTGATCATACACTTGAAGTCGCGATGGATTCACTCAGATGTCCGCCGGATGATATGCCGGTCAAAGTTCTTTCGGGAGGCGAGAGAAGAAGGGTAGCTCTGTGCAGACTTCTTTTAAGCAAACCCGACATTCTGCTTCTTGACGAGCCTACCAACCACCTCGATGCGGAAAGTGTTTACTGGCTTGAACAGTTCCTTCATAATTATCCCGGAACGGTCATAGCCGTGACCCACGACAGATATTTCCTCGACAATGTGGCAGGCTGGATATTAGAGCTTGACAGGGGAGACGGAATACCGTGGAAAGGCAATTACAGCTCATGGCTGGAACAGAAAGCCGCAAGACTTGCAATAGAAGAAAAACAGGAATCAAAAAGGCAGAAAATATTGAAGCGCGAGCTTGAATGGACAAGAATGAGCTCTAAAGCAAGGCAGGCGAAGGGTAAGGCAAGGCTGAACGCCTATGAAGTCTTAAGCAGCGCTGAAACCAAAGAAAAAGAAGCGAAACTTGAGCTGTTCATACCGCCGGGACCAAGACTTGGAGATCAGGTCATAGAGATCAGGGATCTTAAAAAGGGTTTCGGAGACAAGGAATTGATCGACGGACTTAGCCTGAGCATTCCGAAAAATGCGATCGTGGGTATAATCGGCCCGAACGGCGTAGGTAAATCGACTTTATTCAGAATGATCATGGGCGAGGAAAAACCGGACGAGGGAACGATAACGATAGGTGAGACCGTAAAGCTGGCTTATGTTGATCAGTCGCATAAAGACCTGCTTCCCGAAAAATCTATATATGAAGTTGTGAGTCAGGGAAACGAAATACTTGATATAAACGGAACTGAAGTGAATGCGAGAGCATATATAAGCCGTTTCAATTTTTCCGGCACCGATCAGCAGAAGAAAGTTTATATGATATCAGGCGGAGAGAGGAACAGGCTCCATCTTGCGATCACATTGAAGGAAGGCGGTAATGTCATACTTCTCGACGAGCCTACTAACGATATTGATGTCAATACATTAAGAGCTCTCGAAGAAGCTATCGAGAACTTTGCGGGATGTGTGCTTGTAATATCGCACGACAGGTGGTTTATCGACAGACTTGCCACCCACATTCTTTCATTCGAGGATGACGGTCAGGTAATATTCTTCGAAGGAAACTTCGCCGATTACGAAGAAAAGAAGAAAGAAAGGCTTGGAGATATAGCTCCTAAGAGGCCGAGATTTAAAAAACTGATGTAAATGAAAAACTCCCGGGAATTCCGGGGATTTGAGATTGTTAAAAATAGTAAAAAAGATAATTGAAATTAACGATCATGTAAATTTATTAAAAAGTCGTTTAGGTTTGTAGTCACTATTAAATATTTAAGCAACAGGAGGTATATAATGAGAAGGAGTATTGCGTTTTTGGCAGTTCTTATAGCTGCAATGTTTTTATTGGCAATGTCGGATTCACTGAAAGAAGAACCGAATAATAAAGAAATAACTGTACCAAAAATTGAAATGCAAAAAAGTGACGGATTTATCACACAGGAAGAATTGAATAACATAGCCATTAATTATTACAAATACATGTTCGAAGAGGAGCATGAATGGAAAGGTACTAAGCGAAAAGAAGGTGAAGAACTGATACGAAGCATTGTACGTTTTAAAGCAGATACATTAACATTGGCTTATATGGTTAGTTTTTATCCTGAAGGTAATGTCATGATCTTTTCCAATAAGAATTTTGGTCCACCGACAGGACCAAACGGCAGTGGTGTATGGTATATGGGGGTGAAAGAAGGAGAAATTTCAATATTTGACGAATCTTTAAATTTTGTTATTAGACGAATGTTCCGTGATCTTTTAGAAGATATTAAATCAAACAACCTATCACAAAATAAAAAATATTTTGATCAATGGGTAAGGTTTATTGTACCCCCGGAAGAATTTCACGAGAGGACAAGTTTTGATGATCAATATCCACCTCCTGAGTGGTGGGTCGAAAAAAAAAGCTCAAAAGCAGTAAAAATATTGAAGGAATGATTAAAACTGAATGGAATCAATACTACCCGTTCAATAAAAAATGTCCCGTTATTACAGATACATTATCTTTGGTTGGTTGCACTCCACTTGCAATGTCACAATTGATGAGGAAATGGGAATGGCCGATTAATGGTATTGGTCTGAATACAGACTCATGGCCTGAAACAAGTTTAGAAACAATTGATTTCAGTACAGCAATTTATGACTATAATAATATGGCCCGATTTGCAGATTCTTCAAGTTCTGCTGCTATTCAGAATGCGGTTTCAACTCTATCATATCATGCGGGTGTAGCACTCAATGTGAGTTATGGTATAAGAGCAACTAGTGGCGACGATAAGTATATCCCTAACATAATTTCTACTCATTTTAATTATACTTCACAACTAAAATCCAAAGCTATGGAATATACTGATTTATCGTTTTGGATAGATTCTCTTAAGACAACTATGATATCAGGCACTCCTGTGTTATACTCTGCAAAATGGGATACTGAGGATACTTCATGGCACACTTGGATTGTTGACGGATATAAAACTTTAGAGGATCAATTTCACTTTAACATGGGGTGGTGGTCAGAGAGTATTTGTCTATAGTGAAAAAGGGCGGTTATTTTGTGAAATCGCCCTTTTTTATTTACTTTAGAACATAAATCCTGCAGTTATACCAAGTGCGGTATAAGTGTCTCCTTCAACTCCCCTGTAGCTGTAATTCAGATTCAGCATGCATCTTGTACCTGCTCCGAGGTTGAATCCGTATCCGCCTCCGATCAGAAGCCCGATCCCGCTGTCGCTTGTAGCTGAGAAATTATCAATAGTGCTTTCGACATTAAGGTAAGCGAAGCCGAGATCACCACGGACAAAGAAACCTTTTCCGACAGTTTCATTGAAGAAATGCATAGCACTGGCTGCATATATGTACTGGTTGAACTGGACAGTTTCTCCATCATAATCAAAAGCATCAGCTACACCGTCAATTACAAATCCCACAGCGGTATGATGCCCATTCACAGGGAAATAGAAACCGAACATATCAACTGCAATTTCAGTCCTTGTTACGCCGTCAATTTCTTCAAATGCATCAAGAGCTTTCTGCATTGCGTCAGGATACTGGGATGTTCCGTAACCCAATCCCCAGTATGTGTACCATGATTCAAGCTTATTACCGTTTATAATGTTCTGATCCTGCGCATTGACCGGTAGTATTAAGAAAACAGCTAAACCCGCTAATAAACATAATCTTCTCATTTCCCACTCCCCTGTTATTTATTTCTCTTCTGCGTGATAATGCGTAGCATTCTTCGAGAGCTTGCCCTTCAATTCTTTATGGTAGAAGTCGTATGTCATAGGCTGAAGATCAGGATCAAGGATCTCAGCTTCACTTATCCTTCCGATAAAGACAGTATGAGTACAGCAGTCAACCCGGTTCACCACTTCGCATTCGACATAGCCGCACATTTTTTCTTTTATATACGGTGCACCGTTCTTTCCAAGCTCATAAGAGCAGGAAGCGAATTTATCATAATCTCTTCCTG
>Ga0209417_1003366_pt1 | contig 21616 bp, 17 predicted proteins | sample RifGroF2_FD_184002 | JGI IMG/M metagenome (GOLD analysis project Ga0209417, IMG submission 184002) | Groundwater microbial communities from Rifle, Colorado, USA - Groundwater F2 (SPAdes) (version 2) | ecosystem: Environmental > Aquatic > Deep subsurface > Groundwater | place: Rifle, Colorado... | reverse complement strand
ATTTTCTGAACGCCACAGGCGTTAATATGAAGCTCGGACAGATAATACCGGGAAGTGCTCAGTCTCCGGCATGGCCTGAACTTAAGGAAAATATCGTATTTGATATCGCTCTGTCTAAACTCAGCAAGGCGATGGTATCTTCTCCTGAATGGCAAGGCTTCAAACCGGTAAAATCGGAATCGATCGGGAACGGACTTTTCCGCATAACGCTTCCAAAAGAATTAGTTAAAAGCTACAGCATAGTTTTCCTGGAAGAATAACAGATTCAAGTCCGGCTTTTTGCCCTGAATTTCATGGGCGAAATGCCGGCTTCCAGCGTGAACGGCATATATGGAACTGAAGCCGCTGTTCGTGAAAATAACTTATGATCAGGCAAATCTCCAGTTTGAAGTAATATGATACAAACGTTATTGTTTGTAAAATATCGAATAAAACAGCGGGATTGATTATGAAAATTGCGTTAATAGGTGCTTTCGGACATCAGGGGTATGTTGTAAACGGCGTTCGTGAAATGCCGGACTGTGAAATAACGGCTGTCGCAGTGGGCGAAAAAGGTGAAGATGTTTCAAAACTTATTCCAGGCATTAAAGGAATAAAGGGAACTGAACCCCGCGTTTACGAAGACTGGCGGGAAATGCTGGACAAAGAAAAGCCTTTTGCGGTTGGTGTCTCTCCGATGTACTGCAACCATCAGAAAATTTCGGTCGAATGCCTGAAGCGCGGCATTCATGTCATGTGCGAAAAACCCGTCGCCATGAATATGGATGAGCTTGCCGAACTGAAAGAGGTTTATGGGAAAAGCGACGCTGAATTTGTCGGCATGCACGCTATGCGTTATCAGGCCAATTTCAGGGCCGCGCATGATGCTGTGAAGGCCGGGCTTATCGGCAGGCCGATACTCATGAACAGTCAGAAGTCCTACGCCTTCAGTCTTCAGCGTCCCCAGTTTTATAAAGAGCGTTCAAAGTTCGGCGGCACTATATGCTGGGTGGCGGTGCATGCCCTTGACTGGACTTACTGGGTCATGGGCGGTTTCAAATCAATATATGCCGCGCATTCCAGAATTGGCAATATGGGTTACGGCGACTGCGAAAGTTCAGGGGTTATCGCTTTTACCTTTTCAGATGGCGGACAGGGATGTATCAACTTTGATTTTCTGAAAGCTTCTACAGATAAAATTGCACAGGACCGTTGCCGCATTGCCGGTGAAAAAGGCGTTATTGAGGTATATGACAAAAGAGCTTTCATTGTAACGCATGATGCGGAATTGAGGGAACTCGAATTAAAGCCGGAAGAATCTTTTTTCAAAGCTTTTATTAAGAGTATAAAGGGCGAAGGCGATTGTCTTCTGAATGCCGAAGATACCTTTGAAGTTACGAGGCTTGCGCTTCTTGCGCGCGACAGCGCCGACAAAGATATCCTGATAAAAACTTGATTGTATAGGAAATTGTGTTATCCGGGGAACGGATTTGACGAAGGGCGCGAAGCGCCATTATGAATCCCGCTTCGCGGGCCTCCACGGGATAGATATATTAACGTATAATCGTGGAGGGTTGCGCGTTGTCGTAACCGTCTTAAAGTCCCGGCGAAGCCGGTTAAGTTCAGACATTATTCTTTTTTACAGAAAACAGAAAATTTTCTAAAAAACTTCAATAATTTTATTTCCTTTATTATTAAGCGTTTGCGCTTTAAAATTTCATTTTATACTCTTTCTTCATTTCCTTTCCAAGGCTTTTTTGTTTGACGCTTTTTTTATTTGTAAAAGAGAAAGGCGTTTTCAAAATGAACAAACAGGTATTTGATTATTTGGCAAGGTTCAAAGGCCCTGCGGAAAAGAATGAAACAAAAAAGATTATCAGCGGCAGGACAGGGGCCGCGGAGGAGTTTGATGAATTCCTGGCTTCGTGGATAAACCACACGAATACCAAAGTTACGGCTTCCTTTATAACGGATCTCCTGACAGGAGCGGACGAGGGATATCCTCAGGAACAGGCCGCGCTTTTCCAGACGATTCTGGAAAAAGATCCTGTCATAGCGGCACATATCCAGACACGCATTTTTGCCGTTCTGGCCTGTGATTGGTCTATAAACAGTACCGGCAAAAACTCGAACAGCGTATCGGCGAAAGAAAAAGCCGCGGCCCTTTCAGCGGTACTAAAAAAAGCAGGGCTTTACAAGCTTATGAAGCATTTGCTTGACGCTATAGTTACGGGTTATGCAGGGAGCGCTATAATCTGGGAAAAGGGCGGGGCTTCCATTGACGCTTTCAGACATATACATCCATCCAACTGGATTTTTGATCTCGCCGGGAATCCCGCGCTTCTTTCGACGGATGGTTCCGTAAGGCCGCTTGCCGGATATCATCCCAGGCAGTTTATTTTTCATACGCAGCAGCTGAAGCCCGGCATGTCTTCGCGCGGAGGGCTCTTGCGTTCTTTAGTCTGGCTTTACTTCTTCAAACACTATGCGCTCAGGGATATGTCGCGTTATTTCGAACGTTTCGGAATTCCCTTTGTCATGGCTAAAATTTCGAAAGACGATTTTGAAAACGATACTATAAAAGGCAGAATTCTTAATTCTCTCTCGAAGATGGGTTCGGATGGTGCCGGAGTCGTTACCAGGGATTCTGAAATAGATGTTATAAGCACTGCGGGACAGAGCGGAAGCGCCGCTTTTCATGAATGGTTCAATTATATAGATAACGCCTACGCGCTCCTTATACTCGGACAGCTTGCCACATCAAAGGAGGCGTCCGGATTAAGCAAAGGACAGATACAGGAAAACGTCCGTCACGACCTGCTCGAAGCCGATTGCAGGGGCCTGATGGAAACTGTAAATACACAACTTGTAAATCCATTGGAGGAATTCAAATACGGAAGTTCCGGCGAATGTGAATTTCTCCTTTCATTTGAGCCGCGCGAAGATTTGAAGGAGAAGGCGGAAATCGTCAAGCTTCTTTCGGAAAGCGGTTTTGTGATAGACGGAAAATATATAGAAAAAACTTTTAAAATGCCTCTCGAAAAAAATATTTCAGAAAAACTCTGAAGTTTTCTTTGACGCTTTTTTTATTGTTAAGGAGTGATGTTGTTAAACTGTTAAATTTCAGATGAGACTTATGGAAAAGAAGATTGAAAAGATTGAAGATGCCGCGACTGAACAGGATTTGATTCAGGACGACAACCCTCTGGCAAATGAACAGCGGGAAAAATTCTGCCAGCTCTATGCCGGGGAGCTCTGGGGAAATGCTGGAGAAGCTTATATCGCCGCCGGATACAGGGCGAAAAATAAAAGCATTGCCTTGTGCAACAGCTTGAGGCTTCTGCGCAAAGAGGGGATAAGCGAGAGAATACGTTTTCTGAGAGAAGCGCGGCTTATAGAGCTTGAGTCCGACAAACTCTGGATAGCTAAACAGCGCAAGGAAATAGCGGAGAGGGCCGAAAAGGAAACCGTACGGCTCCACGCTCTCAAAGACCTTGAAAAAGGCCTGGGCCTTATCCCGGACGGCAAACGCGGAAAAGATCGCAAACGGAACATAAAAATAGTTTTCAACGGCAGGGAGGACGAAGGTAAATAATTTTCGGTGGCGTGGATTGTGTCGGTTGTTTATTGACGTATATAAATTCCTTAAAGATCCGATCATTCGTGTTGTGTCCGGCATGGTCCCGCCGCCGTTTTTCTCAAACAAAGAGAAGTGTAATGAAGAAAATTTTTCGACGGCTGGTATCGTCTGTTTTTTAAATGTTTGTTCAGACATCAAACATTGAAAAGTCTCCTTCTGCAGATGCGTACCCGCCATCGATTTATGCGAGCTATTTTTTATTTTTTTTAAGCATCTCTAAATGGTTAAATTCAACCTCCCAGTTTCTGCCCTTTACCGTTTCGATTTCCCCGTTTGCAAGCAAAACATTTCCACCGTCGATTACATAATCTATTGTGTTAGCATCTTTTTTATGATTATAACGCTTATCCCATGCAACGGGAGTCTTATTATCTGGAGAATATTTCTGTTTGCCATTATAGCAGAATGAAACATTTTCTTCAGTAAGATTTCCATATTCTGGTTTTCGATCAGCAGAGGTACCATGATATACTAAATGAGCAATGGCCTCGAATATTGATTCTCTATTAACACTAGGGCAAGTATAAAAATTATAATCTGTCAAATAATCATTTTTTCTTAACATTTCTAAACCTTTTGCATCATCTTTATCAGGGAAATCATCATCATTATCCATAGAATACTGATGCAATGCTAAACCTATTTGCTCTAGTTTGGAAGCACATGATATTCTGCAAAGGTTTTCCCTTGCGCCATCAATTTCACATATTCCAGTCCCTATAAAGGAAACAAAATCAAGTACAATGAAGATGACGATAAAATGCTTTATGGGTTTTATAAAAAATTTGATTTTTAATAGCAGACCGATACAAAACCAATAAAAAAAGCTGAAGATCAGAAAACCTGCAGTGATAAAAAAATCCTCTCCTATATAGAGCTTTGAAAACTCTGGGAGTAATGGTTTGAAGAGAGTCATCAGGAATATAACTGGCATGTCTAGAAAAAAACCGATCAGCATAATGAAAACGGAAGAGACAAAAGGTAAAAATAAATAATTGCCTATAAACCATGCTGTAAAAAATAAAAGATGATGTATGATTGGAAGTATGAGTGGTACTGTAAAATATTTTAGTATTGCTATTATGAAATCAGAGAGGCGTGTTTTATTTTCTGTTGTCATAATATGTATTATTCAATATTTTTAAGTTCCATATAGTTTTAAAGAAATTATTATCATCTTTCCATTCGAGTCTATATAAAAATTATTTACCTTAAGCATAAACCTTTTTTCTTAAAAGGCAAGTTTTTTGACGCTCTTCCGTTTATTTAAAAAGGGGTGAAATTGTGGGTATAGCGTTTACGGAAAAACAGAAGAAGGGCTGGGAAATCCTTACGGACAGCAGGAAAACGAGGATACTGTTTGATGGAGGTTCCCGTTCAGGGAAGACGCTGCTGCTTATGGAATATCTCATAGCGAGGGCGTTTCAGTTTCCGGGGAGCCGCCAGCTGGTGGCGCGGAAACATCGCGCGCATGTCAAGCAGAGCATCTGGAACAACACACTGAAAAAATATCTTGCCGAATTTGTCCCGGATGAAACATATTCTAAATCCGAATCGGAACTTGTCGTAAATTTTTTCAACGGTTCATCAATAATAGCCGGAGGGTTGGACGAGTCCGAACGCGTCGAAAAAATACTCGGCAACGAATATATCACCGTACTGCTTAATGAAGCGACGCAGTTAAGCTGGAACACTGTGCAGATGATAATAACTCGCCTTTCCCAGAGCGTTAGCGACGCGCACGGCAGAAAGGGTATTCCAAAACTTTGCATGGACTGCAATCCCCGGAGTCCCAGGCACTGGCTTTATATATGCGGCGTGATGAACCGTGACCCGGACAGCATGAAGCCGCTTCCTGACGCTTCGAAATGGGCCCGGCTTTCCTGGTCGGCTTATGACAATATGCGGAACCTGCCGGAGGAGTATATAAAATCATTGCAGTCTCTTCCCGAACTGATGAGGGCGCGTATGCTTGACGGGATATGGAGAAGTTCCGAGGGTTCGGTCTATGATGAATTCAATGAGGATATTCATGTCGTGAAGCCTTTTGAAATACCGTCTGCCTGGAAACGGACAAGGGCGATAGATTTCGGCTACACCAATCCTTTTGTCTGTCTCTGGGGAGCGATTGACAACGACGGCAGGCTTTACATTTACAGAGAGTATTACAAATCCCATGTGAGGACTTCAACTCATGCGGAAAAGATCAGAGAAATGACCGGAGATGAGCATGTCTCATGCACCGTCGCCGATCATGACGCCAGTGAAAGAGCGGACCTCGAAGCCGGAGGAGTTTCCTCGGAAAACGCGCTCAAGGATGTGAGAGAAGGCATTCAGGCCGTCAAGAACAGGCTTGTTGTCCAGGGAGACGGCAAGGCCCGGCTTTTCTTTTTTTCGGGACTCAACAATGTTCTTTCTGAAATGCATGATTACATGTGGCAACCGCAGAGGGAAGGCGGAAACGCCAAAGAAGAACCCGTCAAAGAAAACGACCATGCGATGGACGCTTTGCGTTACATGGTGATGTCCATTGACAAAAAGAAAAAGGAAACAAGGGTAGCCTCTCTGGAAAAAGTTGATAATCGCTGGAAATGAAAGAGGCCGCAACTATTTTACATTTCTGAAAAGCTCTCTCTGCTTCAGTGATGCCTTATCGTAAATTTCCTGATTATCGGGATCTTGAAAATGTCCCGCTGGAACAATAAATATCTCATTGGATTTGTTCAATGCGTTGGCGATTGAAAACTGTCCCGGAGGTACTACAGTCGGGTCGAAAAGGGCAGGGGCGCAGAGGACTTTGGCGGTGATGTGTTTTGCCGCCAGCGACGCGTCATAATACTTGATAACGTCGATGATTTCCGGGTGTTCCTGCATGTAGAGGCGCTGGGCTTCGGCGCTGCCGGTTGATTTATATTTCAGGCGTATGAGATTGTTTCCGAAAGTCGGAACGCCAAGGTATCCGGCCCTGAAACGTTTGTCCCAAGCAAGGCTTAACGCGCCAAGGCCGCCTCCAAAACTCGAACCTGTATAATTAAGATTATTTTTCACATCGGGAAAGAGGTTCAGCAGTACTGACGCCGACTGCCAGAGATCGGCGACCGAACCCCGGAGAACATATTCGTCGCGCGAATCGATTTTGTGAAGAACATGTTTTTTTGTTTCCCAGGGGATTTCAGAATGCGTCGAGAGCCCTAGTCCTCTTATGCATGGGAAAATACATGTGAGCCCTTCCTCCTTTGCCCAGGTTATATCGAACCATACTCTTGAGCCGTAACCGTGACATTGGACCAGGCCGCCTCTTGATTTTTCCGGCCTGATTATCCATGCGCCTATTTCTATATCGGCCCATGAAGCGAAAGATATTTCCCATATTTTGATGTCGGGTTCAGGGCTCCACAATTCTTCTTTTGAAAATATTTTCACCGGGATTTCTGAAGCTTCTTTGTAAGTTTTTTCCCAGAAGGAAACATAGTCCTCCGGTTGATAATCAGGGGCGCTTATTTGGAGTAGTTCCTTTTCAGAAAAGCCGCATGTCGGGTCAAAGTCGAAATTGTGTTTTATATTCATTTTTCAGTCCGCTTTCATTTAAATTAAAGGTACTTTATGTCTGAAAACTGTTTTTTTAAAGTCAACGGGAATTTTTACTTGAGTTTTTAAAGCGCGCTTTCGAACGGTAAAGCGTAGGCTGCATGCCGGTTTTATTTTTGAAGACCCTGCAGAAATAGCTTGTTTCATTGAAGCCTGACGAGAGGGCGATCTCGTCCAGCGTGCTGTTTGTGGATTCCAGAAGCATGCAGGCGTATTTTATTCGCGTCGCGTTGATATATTCTATGAAAGTCGTTCCTGACTGGCGCTGGAAAAGATTTGAGAGATAGTTTGATGATATTCCGAAAAGCGAAGCCAGATCATCCCGTGAAATATTTGAGGAAAAGCATTCATCAAGATAATTTCTTATACTTATCCATAGGGATTGTGACTTACCGTATTTTTCATCACTGTTTTTCAAATTCTCAAGACAGTAATAGAGTATAATTTCAACAGCTGAAAGTCCGCGCCTGTCTGACGGGTTAGCTCTGAAAATGTTCCTCATAAGGGATAACGCCTGTATTCCGTCGGGGTGGAACTTTCCTATGGATATACTGACTTTGTCGCGCTCTTTGAATTTACCTCCGGGACATTTTACATAGCTGATGTCAGTTTCATTGGGGGCGAAACAGAAAGTCGCTACAGTTACGGGAAGTATCCAGTCCGGTTTGTTCCATGAGCCTTCGGGAATAAATGTCGCTTCGCCTCTTACAGGAGATATTTCAGAAACTTTTCCCTTTGAAAAAATTGTCATTCTGTGACATCCGTTAATGGGCAGGGCCAATCTGTCGCGGGCACTGAAATTGGCATCCGGCGGCATCATGGTTTTGCCTTCCGCGCAGTAAACTTTTCTGATGCGGTTCTTCGCTAAAAGTTTTTCGATAAGGCCTGCCAGTTCTTCACGGCTGTTATTACTAACTATTTTCATAATCTTACAAATATCCAATAAATCATACAATTTCAATATTAAAATCCGACAAAAATATGTTAAAATTATAATGAATGACAAAATAGGGACTTGAAGAAAAATGCGAAAGCCTAATGTTTTATTTATTTTTGCCGATCAGATGAGAGCTGATGCCATGGGCTGTGCCGGGCATCCCATGATTAAAACGCCAAACCTTGACAGTATCGCGGAGAACGGAATTCTTTTTTCCAATGCATATACGCCATGTCCGATTTGCGTTCCTGCAAGAGCTGCCGTTACAACAGGGAACTATCCCCATAAATGCACCGGTTATAAATCGAATTCGGGGAGAATAAAAGACGGCGAAATCAAAATGGCATCTCATTTTTCTGAAAACGGTTATGTTTCCTATGCGTCAGGAAAGCTGCACTACTGTCCCTATTCCAAACCGGGCGAAGCACGTCTCGTGCATGGGTTCGACCATGTGTCCCTTGCTGAATCAGGGCGCATCCTGGCCCATTATGACAGTGAGGGGAAAATGAGGGGACTTGAGGATTATCACGATTATCTCAAGGATGCCGGATGGAGCGGTTTCGACAGGGCACACGGCATCGGCAACAACGACATTCATCCCGGAGTTTCTCCGCTTCCAGAAGAACATTTTGTTGACAGTTGGGTTTGCTCGCAGGCAATAAACTATCTGGAACAGCACAAAAGAGAACACGTGGAAAAACCGTTCTTCATGTTCATGTCCTTTCCCAAGCCCCATGCTCCTTATGATCCTCCAGCGCCGTATAACAGCATGTATGACTCCAGGGAAGTTCCCGGGCCATTAACACAAATAGATTCTTTGACACGCGCACCGGAAAAGCACAGGGAAAAAATATCTCACGGATGGAATCTTTTTTCCCCGGAAACGCATCGTGCTGCGCGCGCCTGCTATTACGGCTTGATAAGTTTTCAGGATAAGCAGATAGGACGGATGCTTGATTATTTGAAACAGAACAATCTCGATGAAAACACTATAATAATATATTCCGCTGACCATGGCGACATGATTGGGGATTTCGGATTTTTCGCCAAAACATGTTTCTATAAAGGCAGTGTCAATGTTCCCATGTTAATCAGTTATCCCAAGTCGCTTCCCCGCGGCATCAAATCAGATGAGCTTGTCGGTTTGCAGGATATTCTTCCAACGATTTCCAATCTTGCCGGCATTCCAATAAACAAGGAAGTGGATGGAGTGGATATACTATCGCCGGCCGGACGCAAAAAAGAAAGGGACTATTATATTTCATATTGCGATTCTCCGACACAAGCCTATATGATAGCCGACAAAAATTATAAATATATTTACTCGGAGTTGAATGGGACTGAGGAATTCTACGACTTGAAGCTCGACCCGGATGAACTGGAGAATAAGATTAATATTCCGCAATATGCCGCCAGAATTACGGAAATGAAACAGAAAATGATAAAGTGGGCCGTCGATAACAATGAAGAGAAAATACTGGATGAAAATCAGAGACTGAAAGTAACGCATGATGATTCTCAGGGAAGTTTCAATTTCAAATCGATGGGCTGGAGATGGTATTAAGCGTATCTGTTCAATGGGATTTAATAGTAAACTTATTATAGGAGGATTGAAAAATGACGGAAAAGAAACCCAATATAGTTTTTTTCTTCACGGATCAGCAACGGTGGGATACCTGCGGATGTTACGGGCAGGAGCTTCCTGTAACGCCGGAACTGGACAAAATGGCGGGCGAAGGAGTTCTTTTTGAAAACGCTTTCACGTGCCAGCCCGTATGCGGACCCGCAAGAGCTTGCATACAGACCGGGAAATACGCGTTGGAGACGGGCTGTTTCACAAACGGTATCCAACTTCCTGTTGATGAAAAAACAGTCGCGCATTATTTTAATGAAAACGGCTATGAGACATCATACATAGGCAAATGGCATCTGGCCTCTGACAGAAGAAAAAACATTCATCTCGGAAAACTTCCTGTTCCGAGAAATCTTCGCGGGGGCTGGCAGCGCTGGCTTGCGGCGGATGTGCTTGAGTCGAGTTCTCACCCGTATGAAGGCGTTATGTTTGACGAGGAAGGGAACAGCAGGGAATTCAAGGACAGGTTCAGGGTGGATGTACAGACGGATTGGGCCATTGAGTATCTGCGGAAACGTGACGATACTAAACCGTTTTTCCTTTTCATATCATATCTGGAACCGCACTTTCAGAACGACATGGGAATGTCTATCGCGCCTCCTGAATTGCGGGATAAATTCAAGGACTATAAAATTCCCGGAGACTTGCGGGGACTTGGCGGGACATGGGAGAAGGAATATCCTGATTACCTCGGTTGCTGCAAGAGCCTTGACATGAATCTTGGCCGCATAAGGGAAGAGCTTCGCAAGCAGGGGATAGATGAGGATACGCTTATTATTTTCACGAGCGATCACGGTTCGCATTTCAAGACCAGAAACTCGGAATACAAAAGGTCATGCCATGACGGCTGTCTGAAAATTCCGATGGTTATCTGTGGCCCCGGTTTCAAGGGTGGGAAAAAAGTTGAGGAAATGGCCAGCCTTATCGATATGGCGCCTACTTTTTTGAATGCGGCGGGAATTGAAAAGCCCCAATATATGAAAGGCCGCCCCCTTCATGAAATATCCGAAGGAAATCCGGTGGATTGGCCGCAGGAAGTTTTCGCGCAGATAAGTGAAAGCCATCTCGGAAGAGCGGTGAGGACAAAGAAGTGGACTTACGCGGTGTGGCTGCCTGACAGAGCGCGCGGAGGCGGAATACCGTCAAGCGACTTCTACATTGAACGTTACCTTTATGACAACGAGAATGATCCGCATCAACGCAATAATCTTGTTACCGTTCCGGAATATGACAGCGTGAGAGAAGAACTGGCCGTGCTTTTGAAAAAGAAAATGCTTGAAGCCGGTGAAATGGAACCGCGTATTTATCCATGTCCATGCTTAGGACGGGACTATTAGTTTTTTTCAAAAAAGAGAAGCGTCTCAAGATTCGCGGTACCGGGGAACATGTCGAAAGGAGCGGCTGTTTTAAGTCTGTAGCCTTTATCGCGCCAGTCCCTGATTGTTCCGGGGACTTTTTCTATGCCGCAACAGATGTGCAGGACTTTTTCGGGGCCTCTTTCTGAAATAGCTTCTATTACAGCCAGTCCCGTTCCATTGCGGGGAGGATCGAGAATAACTGCTTCCGGCATGTCATGTGGGATTTTGTCCCAGAGTTTTTCCAAATTTTTTTCAGAAACATCTTCGGACAGAAATCTGATGTTTGATTTTGCCGTTTTCAGATGGCGGAGATTGTCTATGGCCGAGGAGATGGAAAATTTTGAATAATCCATTCCGTAAATCTGATTATATGAATCGCGCAGATAAAGAGAAAAGATGCCATAGCCGCAGTAAAGATCAAAGAGGCGCTCGTCTCCGCCTGGTTTGAGAAGCTCCCTGATTTTCGCGAGGAAAGAGGGAAGAATGGATTCATTGACCTGTGAAAACGCCATGATGTGGTACATGTATTTTTCACTGTTTATCATGAGCGCGTTTTTATCGGGCCCGAAAAGTTTTTTCAAAGGGATATTTACGGAGGGAGCGTTGTTGTCAAAATAATATTCCGATTTTGCGGGGGAATGCAGAATATGCGAAGAGACTATGTTCAGGGGCAGTTCTCTTAAACACTCCGCGAGATGCTTGAGTTTTCTCACTATTTCGGCATTGAGCATGAAGACATTGAAGATGACGGAAAATTCCTGATAAGAACCGCGGATTATGATGTAATTCAGATTTCTGGCGATAACAGAATTCGATCTTTCGTTCAGCTTTTCTTCAAGGAAACGGTAAATATAGAGATGTTCCTCTGGTTCCAGTTCGGGGAGAGTGGGTGAGAAACTGCGGAATTTTTTTCTGCTGCCTTCACCTGTAAAGCCCAGAGAGATAACGTGTCTGCTCAAAAAAGCCCTGCGTTTGCTGTTTGTCCTGTACTTTCTTGATTTTGGTGAGAGAATGATATCAGCAGGCTTTGAAGGGAGCTTTTCCAAATTCCAGAAATCTTTCAATGCCGTATTTTTCAGATCTATTTCTTCCTGGTAGTTGAGTTTCACGAGGGATTCATTTTCCAGAAAATCGGCGGCATGTTCCTTTCTCAATTTTCCGAAAAGTATTTCGGAATAAGAGTTGGGAGAAGGTGTTTGCGGTCTGGATATTTCAGTTTTCATTTTTCCTTTTTAGAAATTCGCTATAATATGCAGGAGAATGATTGGTTTTAAAGAGCAGTCTGTGTTATTTAACAAAAAAACAGCCGCCAAGGGTATGGCGGCCGTAAAAGAAAGAGTAGAACTTTCTAAAATTAAACCTGATTTTATTCAGTAGTAGTAGTTGTTGTCGTCGGTGCATTTTCCCTGTTGGCTTTTCTGTTTCTTTTTTTCATAGGCCTGTCATCTGCAGGGCCTTTGCCATCGGCGTTATTCTCAGCTCTTTTCATGTGCTGTGCCTTGGCTTTTTCAGCTTCAGCTTTTTCTTCGTCGGAGAGTTTTCCGTCGCCGTCCTTGTCAAATTTTTTCATGTGCTGTGCTTTGGCTTTTTCAGCTTCGGCTTTTTCTTCGTCGGAGAGTTTTCCGTCGCCGTCCTTGTCAAATCTCTTCAGGAGATGCTGTTCCTTAACTGTTTTCTGCATTTCAGTTCTTTCTTCATCGGAGAGTTTTCCGTCGCCGTCCTTGTCAAATTTTTTCATATGTTCAGCTTTGGCTTTTTCGGCTTCGGCTTTTTCGGCTTCAGAGAGCTTGCCATCGCCATCTTTGTCAAATCTTTTCATCATTTCTTCACGGAAGTTTTTTCTCGCGGCTTTTTCCTCAGGAGACAAGTTGCCATCGCTGTCCTTATCGAATTTTTTCATGCGCTCGCGTTTTCCCTTTTTAGTGGAATCGCTTTTTGTGCCTGTTTCGGTAGTGGAACTTGTTGCCGTGTCTTCAGCGAAGACGGCCCCGCAGTAAACGCTGAACGCGATTGCCGCGGCCATTAGAGAGAGAGAGTTCATTTTCATGGTTTTTCCTCCTGTTTATGTTGTTTCCATGCACAGATAACGGATAAAGGGTTTAATTATTGTGTAAAATTTTTTTTTGATGCGATATACTGATTTTTATGGAAAAAGAGACCGTGATTTTAAGTTTGTTTTATTAATGTTTTTATTTTACCGGAATAGAAATCAGCGGAAATATTGCTATTATATTGGGGTAGGACTTAATTGTTTCCATTTAAAGGAGGGTCTGCGCAAAGATGAGCAATATATTCAGGGAAAAAGCCATAGCCAGTTTTTCATCTCCTGAGAAACTGGATGAAGTTATAGGGGTGCTTTCCCTGAGATTATGGATGAGCCTCCTGGCGGTTTTAATAATAATGTCAGTGGCGGCCCTGTGGGGATGGTTCGGGAGAATAGACACTAAAGTGAGCGGCGCTGGAATGCTGATGAACCCCGGGCAGGTCAGGGCAGTCTCATCCAAGGCCGCCGGTACAGTGAAATATATCAATGTTGAAGCGGGCAGTCCCGTCGAACAGAATGAAGTCATAGGGGTAATAGACCAGCCGCTTCTTGAAATCGAGATTAAGCAGCTTGTTGACAAATATATTCTTCTTAAGGAACAATTTGATGAACTTGTGGAGGCGGAAAAAACCAATACGCTACTCCGCGAGGATTATTTCTCAAAAGTGAATGAAGCGTCGGATGTTACAATTAACAGACTGACGGAAATACAAGGCTATCTGAAAGAGCTTTCTGATATGTATAAGGACTTGCGGCAGAGAGGTATTACTTCAAAAGTTGACTTTTACCAGATGCTCCAGAATTCCATAAACGCGGAAGTTAATGTTACTTCGCAGAAACAGTATAAATACAAGCTTCCGGTGGAGAAATTTGATTTTTTCCTGGAAAAGAAAAAATTTATATGGGATAAGCTGAAGGAGATAAAACTTACACTGAATGAACTGGAAATGAAAAGAATGGCTTACATGCACCGTGCGCTTCTCCGCAGTCCGGTAAAAGGTGTAGTGGCTGACGTCATAAAAAGTCCCGGAGACAGCGTTACTCAGGGCGAAAACGTTTTTATCATCATGCCTGATGCGATTAACTCATTGCAGCTGAACGCTTATGTTCCAGTCAAGGACTGGAAAAAGCTTAAAGTGGGACAGCTTGTTTATATATCGCCTACAAATATAGAGCCGCAGCGTTACGGCTCCATGCTTGGAATTGTTCGCTTGGTAGGGATATATCCGGCGGGCAGCCAGGTGCTGGAAAGCGTTTTCAAAAACATGGAGCTAGCGAAATACTTCAAAAAAGGAGAGGATGTTGTAATACCCGTTACGGTCGAACTGATACCTTCGTCTTCCAATCCAACTGGCATTAAATGGACATGCAAAGCTCCCGAGAATATTGAAATAACTTTTGGAATGCCATGCAACATGCAGATAGTCGTAGAACGCCGTCCTCCGGTAACTTATGTAATACCATGGCTCAGAGAGAAGTTTTTCGGTACGGGGAAGAATCTGCCTCTTGACGCTAAAAATAAATCTCAGCCTTCTCAGGCAAGGTCCTAGAAAGCCTATGGATAAAGAATCCCGGAAAATTCTTTGGAAAAACAGACGCATCAGGGTCCCGAGTGTTTTACAGATGGAGATGACTGAATGCGGTGCCGCCAGTCTCTCAATGGTGATGAGGTATTACAAGCTTTTTCTGCCTCTTGAAAAACTCAGGATTGACTGCGGTGTTTCGCGGGACGGCAGCAATGCCATGAACATGGTCAGGGCCGCGAGGTCGCACGGTTTTGAGGCGCGCGGCTTCAAGCATGAACCCGATGAGCTTAATATGCTGAAACTGCCTCTGATACTTCACTGGAATTTCAATCATTTTGTCGTTCTTGAAGGCCGCAGGGGGAAAAACTTTTATATCAACGACCCTGCCGGGGGCAGGCGCAGGGTTGATTATGATGAGTTCGACCGTTCCTTTACAGGTCTTGCGCTTGAGATAAAGCCGGGGGAGAACTTCAAGCCGGAAGGCAGAAGGGAATCTCTGCTGGCATCGCTTTTTTCGCGCATGAAAAATGTCAAGACTGCCGTATTCTATATATTTCTGTGCAGTGTTCTACTGGCAGTTCCGGGGATAATAATACCTACGGCCTCCAGGATATTCGTTGACGACGTGCTGGGCTCGAATCATGACTGGCTGCTGCCGCTGATAGTGGCGCTTTTCCTGACCATGCTTGTCAGAAGCTATATTGTATGGCTTCAGAGGACCGCCATATTAAAGCTCAGCATTAAGTTTATTGTTTCCACGGCGTCCGGGCTTTTTCATCATATATTAAGGATGCCGCCGGAATTTTATTATCAGCGTTCGCCGGGGGATTTGCAGTACAGGATTTCGCTGAACCGCGATATAGCGGATATGCTGAGCGGGGATGCCGGAGAAGTCTTCGCGAGTTTCTTTATGGTTTTCTTTTATCTTATCGTTATGTTTCAGTATGACGTGCCGCTGGCGCTGGTCGGCGTAATCATAGCTTTTCTCAATATCATAGCTCTGCGTATGGTGAACAGGAGGAGGCAGGATTTGAATGAAGGGTGCATTCAGGCGAAATGTAAAATGATTGGCACGTTTGTAAGCGGAATACAGATGATTGAAACCATCAAGGCTTCCGCGTCCGATTTTGACTTCTTTTCGAAATGGGCCGGGCATCAGGCCAAAAGCATAAACGCTGAACGCAAAATGAGCGTTTCATCGGTTTATATTTCAGCGCTGCCTGAGTTGCTTTCAGGACTGAATAACGCTGTAATTCTGGTTTTCGGCGCGTGGCGGGTAATCAACGGCGATATGACTATGGGTATGCTGGTGGCGTTCCAGGTGCTTATGGGAGGCTTTCTCGGGCCGGTGGCGACTCTCACCGGCATAGGAGCGAAAATTCAGGAGGCGAAAGGGGCCGTTGACAAGATAAACGACATCTTGAATTATGAAAAGGCCCCTGTATTCCGGGAGACCGGAGAGCATTTGCCGAAGGATGACAAAATATTTCTCGAAGGCCGTCTGGAGATGAAAAACATAACATTCGGCTATGCGCCTCTTTCGGAACCGCTGATAAAGGATTTTTCACTTCTGCTGAAGCCGGGCGGAAGAATTGCTGTGGTCGGTCGTTCGGGATCGGGAAAGTCCACGGTGGCAAAAATCGCTGCCGGTCTTTACAAACCCTGGGAGGGCGAGGTACTGCTTGACGGGAAACCCGCCGGAGCTTATTCGCGGCAGTGCCTGGAGAGGTCCCTTGCGATAGTTGACCAGGACATTGCCATGTTCAGCGGCACAATAAGAGAAAACCTCAGCATGTGGAATCCCTTGGCGCCGGACAACGACATGATAAAGGCGGCGATGGATTCCGATATACACCTTGAAATAGCAGAGCGTCCCGGCGGTTACGGCGCCGAATGCATAGAGGACGGACGCAATTTCAGCGGAGGACAGCGGCAGAGGATGGAAATAGCGCGTTCACTTTTCAATAGCCCATCGATACTTATACTTGACGAGGCTACGAGTTCTCTTGATCCTGAAACGGAGAAAATCATAGATGACAACCTGAGACGGCGCGGCTGTTCATGTCTTATCGTTGCCCATCGTCTCAGCACCATAAGGGATTGTGACGAGATAATAGTGATGGATGCCGGGAACATTGTTCAGAGGGGAACTCATGAACAGCTTATGTCTTTCGCCGACGGGTTTTACGCGCGGCTTATAAATTCGGAGCAGTCATGAACGAAGAGATGAACAAAATCATAAGAGAAATATCCGTTCCGCTGAAAGGGAGCGGACTTAATCCTTTTATCCTTGACAGGGAAGCTTTTTACTGGATCGCGTCGGGTGGTGTCAATGTCTTCTGTTCATGCCTTAATGATGATGGTTCACCGGGAAGCCGTTTTTTTGTTGCGCACTTCGAGGAAGGCGAGTTCATATTTCCGGCTGTTGTCATGGAACTCAAGGATGAGAAAGTCTCTCTGATTGCCGATGCCCTGCCGGGTTCTGAAATACTCTGCGTCCGTAAAAGCGTTCAGGAGATTATCGAAAAATGCGGCGGAACGGAGTGGCTTGCGGAAAAGTTTCATGTATGGGCGGAAAAGCTCAGTCAGGGACTTGCCTGTTCCAGAATGCCTTATGCGTGCAGAGTCATAAGCGATAATGAACTTACTGACGCGAAGGGAATTTTGAATTTCGAGAGCGGGACATGTTTCAGGCCGGAACGCGGTCTCGTATGGGTAACGGTCAGAAGCGGGTTTTGCGTAATATGCGGAAACGAGGAGTCAATGCTGATGGCTGAAGGCAGTGTTTTTCCTCTTTCAAACAAACTGTGGCTGAAAGCCCTTGATGATTTATCCGTTGAATTCCGGCCCACATCCGATTTTATAAACGGAGAACTTTTTACGCGGAAACTGAAAGAATTTTATGAGATATTTTTCCGTTCTTTCCTTCTTGCCTGCGCATACCGCAACAATACCGAAGCAGTACGGAGAAAAGAACTGGCGCTGATGGAGCGCAACGCCATGAAAACATCACTGGAGGAATTGGCGTCGTTGGGCAGGAAATCCTCCGAGGGCGGAACTTCCGCAAATGTGTTTTCATGCCATTTATTTGAAGTGCTGGAATTTGTGGGAAAAGAGCAGGGTATAAAATTCAAATTTACCGAAAATCCTTCCGGCGAAGTAGTTAACGGGACTGACTTTATGCGTCGTGTGCTTGAGTCTTCATCGGTTTTTTACAGGACTGTAAAGCTTTCTTCAGGCTGGTGGAAACATGAAAGCGGCCCGGTGATTGTTTTTTACAAGGACGTCCAGCAGCCCGCCGGAGTGATTTTTGACAGGAAATGCAAAAAGCATCTCATTTATGCCCCGCACCTGAGTGCCGCGCCTTTTTATATGAACGGCGACGATGCGGGAAAACTTGATGTCGTCGCCTATGTGATGTATCCGCAGCTGCCGCTTGGAAAACTTTGCGCGAAAGACATGCTGAGGCTTGCTTTCCGCGGACTGCTTCCTCCGCTGAAAGTCGCATTTCTGACAGGAATGACAGGGGGGATTATATCCCTGATTTATCCCTATGTGACCGGAATTGTTTTCAACAGCGTTATTCCCCACGCGGAATATTTTCAGCTCTGGCAGACTGGGATTATACTTGTTACCGCCACGCTTTCGGCAACTGTATTTTCCCTTGGCCGTTCGCTTGCCATACTCAGAATTAAAACGCTTTCCGACTACAATCTTCAATCGGCGGTAGTTGGACGGCTCATGAAGATGCCGCTTTCTTTTTTCAAGCGTTTTTCAACAGGCGAACTTACACAGCGCGTAATGGGTATTGATGCCATCCGGAAACTTCTTGCCGACAATGTAAGCGGCGCTGTTTTCTCTCTGCTTTTCGCGATACCCAGTTTAATGCTTATGTTTTATTACAGCTGGAAACTTTCCCTGAGCGCGCTTTGTTTCCTTCTGATTTTTTTCATTGTTCTCTGCATAGTCGGTGCGATAAATGCCGGAAATCATAAGAGAGAGCTTCAGGCGAGCGGTGAGCTGGATGGCTTTACGGTTCAGGTGCTCAACGGAATAAACAAAATACGGAACTCCATATCGGAAGACCGCGCGTTTATCAGATGGGCCCTGAAATTCGCCGAGGAAACCCGCTGGCATATACGCTCCATGAAAAACAATAATTTCCTGATTATTTTCGACAGCTTTTTTCCAGTGCTGATAAGCTGTTTCTTCTTTTATCTTGTCGGTGAGACGTGGAGGGGGAGCATGAACATAGGGGAATACCTCGCGTTCAATTCCGCGTTTACCACATTCATGGGGGCACTGATTGCTTTTTCCACCACTTTGCCGGTGCTGATGACTATGATACCTATTTACGGCAGGATGAAGCCTCTCATGGAAACAGCCTCGGAGGCGGACAGCGTTTTCAAAGCGCCGGGGGAACTGGACGGAAGAGTTGAAATGCACGGCATATCATACCGCTACACGCAGGACAGTCCTCCCGCTCTCAGAAACGTCAGCATAAGCGCGGCGCCCGGAGAGTTTGTAGCGATAGTGGGGCCTTCAGGAGCGGGCAAATCCACAATAGCCAGGCTTCTGCTGGGTTTCGAAACACCGGAAAGCGGCGGCGTCTATTACAGCGGACAGGATATAAATGCCATAAACCGGAGAGAACTCAGAAAACAGATCGGTACTGTTCTTCAGAGCGGAGCGTTGGAAGCCGGTTCCATTTACGAAAACATAGCGGGCTCTTCAAACATATCCATGGATGACGCCTGGGAGGCGGCAAGAAAGGCCGGATGCGACAAAGATATTGAGGCAATGCCCATGGGAATGCACACTTTCGTATCAAGCGGCACAGTTTCGGGAGGACAGAAACAGCGCATACTCATAGCGAGGGCGCTTTCCAGAAAGCCGCGCATAATAATATTTGACGAGGCCACAAGCGCCGTCGACAATGAAACTCAGGCGGTAATTTCGGAAAGCCTCAGAAAAATGAACGCGACAAGAATAGTAATAGCGCACAGGCTCAGCACCATCGAAGGCGCTGACAAAATCTATGTGCTGAATAAAGGCGAACTCGTAGAGACAGGGACTTTCAGGGAACTTATCAACAGGCCCGGCGTTTTCAGCCGACTGGCCAGAAGGCAGATGGTGTGAAATGAAAAATTTATGCATAGTTATTCTTTCGGGAATAGTCGTTTTTCTCTCTATAACAATTCTCTATCACAACAGGAAAGAACTCCTTGAATACATAGAAGGACTTGGAAATATAAGCACCGCGGGAGCGAGAGACAGAGCGGCGTTTAAGGCTGATAAAAAAGGAAAGGGCGATATACGGATCGGATTTGTTTATTCTTTTGGGAATGCGCAGGCCAGTTTGCGTGACGGTGTCAGACTGGCATGCATGGAAATCAACCGGAAAGGCATTCTTAACGGGAGAAAAATAGAGCTGATTGAAAAAGACAACAGCGGCAGTGCCGAAGGATGCAAAAAGGTTATCCAGGAACTTGTTGACGACAGAGGCGTAGTAGTCATTATAGGAGGAGTTAATTATATGAATTTCCTTTCTGCCGCTCCTCTTTGCGAATTTAACGGCATTGTTTTTATTTCCCCTACGCTCACTTCCGGCATAGTTTCGGAGATGGAGTTTTTCAGAATGGCATTCATTAATTTCCCAAGCATACGCCAAGTCATAAAGACAATGTACAGGGCGCTTGACGAAAACAATCTGAAACGATCATACATAATAAGCCCTTCTGAATTCTGTGCCGGATACTATTTTGCCAATGCCTTTGATTCATTCATGCCCAGAAACCCTACCGGAGAGACGGGCATCATATACAGGCAGATTTTATATCCCCAAAGCCCCCCGGAGCTTATTGAAGACTCTTTGGAATTATTTGAGTCTTTCGGGAAATTCGACAGCCTGTTGATATGCGGCAGCATCGAACTCGTGAAAGAGACAGTAGGATACGTTGCAAAGCTTAAAAACAAACCTGTCTGTTTCCTCAGCGGCGAAATGGAAAATCCCGAAATAGCCGGATTCCCGGAATGTAAAAAACTCAGGGTCTTTCTGCCCTCCACTTATGACCCGGGAGTGAACAAGAAAGCCCTGCTGGATTTTCAAAAAAGTTATGAGAAAGAATTCCAAAAAGCCCCTGACGTATGGGCGGCCCAGGGATACGACACATTGAATGTCCTGGCTTTTGCCATTGCCGAAGCAAAGAGCTCAAGGCCCTCATCCATAGTTGACGCTCTTCTGAAAGTAAAATATGAGAACAACGTTACGGTGGCCCCCTTTATTTCCTTCAACAACTATGGAGAACTTTCTTCAGGACGCGTAATCATGAAATCTCTCGAAAACGGTGTTTTCAAAGTCGTGCCCGGCAGTGGGAAAAAAGAAAAATAACACTACATACAGTATTGGCGTTAACTTTGTTTTTTTAGTCCCAAATACGCGAAAAGTTCCGATATGACGCTAAATAAAGGCCTTCGGCTTGACATTGTTTTGTGAGGTTGTATTTTAGGGGTTTGTATAACGAGAGAAGGCAGAAATACGAGGGGCGGCTTATATCGCCTGTTGTTATTTGGGTCGCTGCGTGGGAATCCATGCCTGCGGCCCTTTTGTTTATTAAGACGTTGTATATAATATTTTAAGGAAAAGGAGTTTGCGTTATGGTCGGATGCAGTTTGGGAAGGTTAATTCAGCTTACTATCGCCGGCGGCTCCTATCAGGAGGGATTGACATCCGTACTCCAGGGGATACCGTCGGGCATGTATTTTACGGAACAGGAAATATACGGGGACCTGCTTTTGAGAAAGCCCGGTGCCGATGAGCTTTCATCTCCGAGAAAAGAGCCTGATTTGCCTGTGATTTATACGGGCGTCAACGCGACGGATACGATTGAAGGCGCGGGGAACGCTTTCTA
>Ga0209417_1003363_pt1 | contig 21622 bp, 18 predicted proteins | sample RifGroF2_FD_184002 | JGI IMG/M metagenome (GOLD analysis project Ga0209417, IMG submission 184002) | Groundwater microbial communities from Rifle, Colorado, USA - Groundwater F2 (SPAdes) (version 2) | ecosystem: Environmental > Aquatic > Deep subsurface > Groundwater | place: Rifle, Colorado... | reverse complement strand
CTCATATGAGTGGTATTGTTATAAAATGCATTATACGACTCGGATAAATTTGTGAAATATTCTATCGCAACTGGATTATTTGTAAAAACACAGTTTTTGACCTCTGAAACTTCATTTTCGCAACCATCACCACATATAGCACAACTATTTCGATCAAAAGCGTTATTGAACGACTTAAACTTGCACAATTCGGAACTTGAGGCAGTAATAGCGTAATAATTATTTTTGAATATATTGTTTTGATACTCTGTGTAATTCGGATACATATACAATATGACGAAATCATTGAAACATGCATATGAGTTCTGCTGGAATACACAGTCATGAACAGGCTTTTTAAGTTCCACGCCTGAACCTATATTTAAGGCGTTATAAAAACCTTGAAAGCGAGTAAAATTAAATTCAGAATCGTTACTCGAACCGTAAGGCAGAAATACACAATAGGTAGCAGGATCGTAGTCCGAGACTACCCTGGCCCTTTCCCAATTGGAAGTAGCGAGTTGTCGTGAAGTAAAAACATTCGGCTGAGTAGCAGTTCCGTTAGTTATGACTTTTCCGACGACATAAAGGCCATTTGGCCAGTCTTCTCCGTCTATCGCAGTAACAGTGCCGGGAGCTATGGTTAAGGTCTTTCCACTATTAACTTGAACCTTGGCTTCACATATAACATAATCAACTCGGGGATGATGATATCCGATAGCAACATTACCAATGTCGCAGGTCTGATAATTGGGCTGCCATGTTTTGTCGGTCGTGAACGTTGTGTTCGTAGTAAACAAATGATTGGAATCGGAAACAGGATAAACGCTCCATGAGCACGGATCGGAATAATAATCGGATACATTCCCGATGCCGGCATCTTTAAGTCTTTCGCCGCCATTTGGATTGGTATTGAGATAATATCTGCCAAGCTGGGTCTTGACGGAATCAAAAGGCGACGTTGTCAGATTTACATCAGTTACATCCGCCAATTCAAGCCCACCCATATAATGCATATGTGTACATTGATAAAATCCATTATAACTTTCGTAACACATTCCCGTAATAACGCCAATACCACTTATATAACCAGCAAACAGATTATTGTGGTAATAACAATCGTATCCTGACGTATATTGCTCTATTCCAGAATATCCAGTTGTTCCGTCAAGATTACAAATGGTATTATTTAGTATATCGACTCTCCCGCGAACTCCTTGTTCGTATCTCCATAAACAGCATTGTATCCCACCGGCTGCATTAATAATCAAATTATTGAAAATTTTTGCTGTTGCCCCCTCAGAACCGCTTGAAACACAGATTGCGAAATCCCCGTGGCCGCTGCCGCAGTTATATAAAATATTATTGCTTATTTCGCCAGGTTCTGAGCTTCCAACACCCATGCTAATGCCGTAGGCGGCATATCCGATTTTGCAGAATTCAATCCTGCTGTTCTGTTCTACACCGAGGTAGTTCCAGTCGGCAATGCTGTTGCTGTCTATCGTATCGCCCATATTGGGATCGCGTGAACTTGTGAAGACGATATAGGCATAAGGCTTGCCCTGGGCGATTATCCTGCCTGTTCCCGTTGTATACAGATTTATATTTGGCGATATTTTAACAATTGTGCCCGGCTCAATTCGCAATGTGCTGCCGTCGCCTACGATAAGATCAGAACTGACATAATATGTCGCATCGGCATACCATTCCTGGTTGCCGATTGTGCCATTCACGATGTGGTAATCCCAGATAAATGAATTTTCCGCCTTGTCCAGCACTGATGCATCAAGGTTCTCGACGAGATAGGTGGGATTAGCCGCGCTGTCATGGATAAGCTGCTTTTGGGCCTCGCCGATCCGATTGTGCCTGCCGCCGGCAGTGCGATTTAATATCTTTGACTCTGTAAATTGATAACTGATTCGGGAGCCGTTGTCTGTACCCTCAACAAAACGGATATTTGATTTGCTCGATCTTGTCTCGCGCAATTCAGAAATAGCTGTCGTTTTGCTCTTTGTTACAGAAGCAGAATTGGAATCCGCATCAATTTCCTCCGTTTCTATTTTGAGCGATTTAGTCGATTCCTCATCAAAGCCCAACTCGGTATAAAGGCGAAATTGTGCTTTTGATTTATTCATCGTTGCAGGAACAGCAGGTTTTGTTTCAAATATAATATTCTGGTGATAGCCACCCGGCTGGGCTTCATATTCAAGGTCGATGCCATTGCCGATCGCATTTTTAAAAACAAGCACATTAGGTCTTGCGGGGTCGATCTGGGCTGTCGATTTGATGTCAAGCTTTGCAGCCAGTACGGAATTGTTCCCATCCGTAACAAACAAGCCGGACGGCCTCAACTGCATCACTCTGCCGTCGACGGTATAGGAAAGATACGAGGCGGCGGTATTTCCTATCGAGAGTTCGTAATTGGCTTTGTTTATTACATACCCTTGAGCAGTCTGCTTCCATTTCGTGTCGGTAAGCTGCCATTTGCCCTGGCCGTCTTTATAACATATGCCGCACCCCTTTTCGCGGATAGAAGATTTGACTTCAACAATGTTAGGTTCCTTTGTGATCGGATCAATTACTTCCTGCTGCTTGGTGATTTCCCACAGACGGCTATTCTTATCACGCGCGGATAAGATTTCCTTCTTCTCAGAAGCGGCTGTTTCTGCGATTGATGCCGATCCCAGAAACGTAATTGCACAAACTACGCCGGACATGATTAAACTTGAAATTTTTGCCATTTTCTGTGATCTCCATAACAGGAAGTAATTCCATTATTTATCGCAACGTGTTTAGACCATCTCCGTCGGGTAAAAAATTTATCCGCAAGCGGAAAACCATTTAATTTAAGCTAAGATATGTCAGGTGGAATCAGTTGATACAAAACCCGCACAGCAATACCTTTCAAAAACAAACAAGTTGAGCAAACTAGTAATCTAAAAACGGTACTACAACAACTTACTACAAAAGTAGGTTGAAAACTGTGCGGGGTATCAAAACAGAATTGAAACGAACTTCAGCTTTGAGCAGTTTTCAAGGCAAGCACACATATAATCTGGTAATAAAAGCAATGCAAGTGTTTTTTTTTATTAAATCTGTGTAATAATTAATTTAGACGCAATGCGGGGATAGTTGTGTGTTTTTGGTCAAAGTGCCTGCTGTTTTGGGCTGGAAGGTGAGACTGTTTTGGTCGAAAAGATATGCTTGGCGGGAGGCAAACAGCTAATAGCAGGCGGTAAACATCACCGTTGTTCAGGCAAAACAAGCCCGTAGTTTAGGCAGAACAAGCGGCTTGTTTGGGGCAGAGCCAACCGTGTTCGGGCAGCGAACCAACCATGGTCGTCGGACAACCCAACCGAGATCGGCGGACGATCAAACCGTGCTCGTCGGGCGCGCATTACTGGTTTTGCCCGACGAAACCGGTAAGGACATGCGGGCGAGCGTTGCTGGACTGTGATCAGTGATTTGGAGATTAGTGATAGAAGAGAGGTGCTGGGTGCTTGATGGATTGATGCTGGTTGATGGGTGCTGGGTGTGTTTTTGCCTCAACGCTGCATGCTCAACGCTGTACCCTGTTTTTTTGGCGCATAAAAAAAGCCCGCGGCAAGCGGGCTTTTGGCAATGGGCAAAGATATGTTTATGCCTGTTTGGTGAACATGTTGCCGTATCGGCCTATGCGAAGTTCACCCTCGGCGGTGTAGCGTGTGCGTACTTCAAGGTAATATAGCCCGCCGGTTGCGATAGTTGGCATAAGGAATACAAGCTGGCCGGGCATGTTCTTTTGCACTGTGGCAACCTTGATAACGGCGCCGCCGATTCGGGCGACGAAATATATTCCTTCATCTTCGGCAGCTGGATTAAACCGGAGGCGATAACCGTTCAACGTGCAGATGCTTCCGGCGACGATGGGGATGACATCTTCCTCAAGGCTTTCGGTCACCTCGGCCGCTGGCGCGGGAAGCTGGCTTACCTCAATTAGCGATGGCTGGGGCTTTATCGTCTCGGTCTTTTCTACCGCTGCGTGCTCGCGGAAGTTGTCACGAACACGTTTGCCTGGCATTGCCCCAACATCCACCTGATGGCGGGATGGGTCGTAGGTGTCGGTTGGGCCTTCAAAAGAACCTTTGATCTTTGGGTAAAGATCGACAAGCCCGCCAAACTGCACCCTGAAGCCATCAAGCAGCATTGAATCCGCTGCCATAAGCGCGTTTTCAAGCACTGCCAGCACATCAGGCCGCCGCACGGTCGTGCCCTGCTCGACGATGCGGTCGGCGAGTTCATTGAGGCCTACAGATCCAGCGATGCGCATGCTTGCTGCGTACTGCTGGGGTTCTTCTACAAGATTATTTTTCTGAAGCACATACTTAATACTCATGACTGTATCCCTAAAAGAAGTTTGGCCCACGCGGGCCGTTATATCAAGTTGCAAAACTCTACTGCTTAGTTCAAGGAAAAACTGGTACTTCTTAAAACTTGCGGCTAACTGCCTTATGGCAAACTCCCGACCAAACCCCTGACAATGTCTGATATCGGCGCAGAGCAACAGCGACTTTTGGAGAAAAGTTACATTTTTTTGAGGTTCTGGGTCCCCGTAATGAACAAGCCGGTTGCTGGGTGCTGGTGACTATTACCCCATTGCCAGACTTAAACCTTGATTTTCAGTCGATTTGAGGCGATACTGTCGGCTTATTTAGGCTCTTTACTTTAGCAGAATGATCGGCCGTGAACGAACAGCCGGAAACGAGGAATGAAATGCAGTTTGATCTTGCTTATGCGAAAAATGTAATAAAATCCGAAGCGGCGGCGATCGCTTCAATGGAGCACATAGTTGACGAATCGTTTGTGAAGGCGGCGTCAATGCTTTTCGACTGCCGGGGATCGGTGATATTGACCGGCATAGGAAAAGCTGGGATCATCGGCAGGAAGATAAGTGCGACGCTTGCGTCAACGGGTACGCCGAGTCATTTTCTTCACCCTGCTGAGGCGATCCACGGTGATCTTGGGCGGCTGCGAAAAAATGACATCGTGCTGGTGCTCAGCTACGGCGGCGAGACGGAAGAGGTAAGCAGGCTTATTAATCTTGTCAAGCAGCTGGATATCAGGATGGTCGCGCTTACGGGCAAAAAAGCATCGCTGCTGGCCAAGTACAGCGACGTGGTATTGTGCATGGGCGAGCTTATTGAGGCTTGTCCCTTAGGTGTTGCGCCCAGCGTAACGACGGCATGTATGCTGGCGGTGGGCGATGCGCTTGCATTTACGGTCATGAAGGCCAGGGAATTCGGCGTGGAAGATTTCGCAAGATTCCATCCGGGCGGCTCACTTGGAGCAAAACTCATCACGGTTGAGCAATCGATGATGTTCAGGCCAGGCGAAAAGCTGCCGCTTGCAAAGACGACGGATACACTGGAGGCGGTGCTTAAGTCGACAGAGGAACTCAAACGGCACGGTGCGATAATGGTTGTGGATGGCGACGGCAGGCTTGCGGGTATCATAACAGACGGAGATATGCGGCGTTTGATGACCAAACATGGCAGCGCGGCATTTTCGCTTACAGCAGGCGAGTCGATGACAAGTCCATGCAAGCGGATCGCGCTAAAATCGCTTGCTGCCGAGGCTATGGCGATCTTTCATAAACACAGGATAGACGAACTGCCGGTGGTGGATGAAGACAACAGGCCGGCGGGTTTGATAGATGTACAGGATATTGTTGCAATCAAGATTGTGAACTGATATGGCCGGGCCGGTAAAACTTGAAAAAATAAAGCTGTTGATACTGGACGTTGACGGGGTGCTCACGGACGGTGGCATAATCATCAATGCCGACGGAAGCGAAAGCAAGATATTCAGCGTGCTTGACGGCCACGGGATACGGATGTGGCACAGGGCGGGTTTTCAAAGCGCGATCATAAGCGGCAGGACAACCGAGGCCACGGCTCACCGCGCAAAGCAGCTTGAAATTACCTATGTGTACCAGCAGTGCATTGACAAACTGCCCACATTCGAGCAGCTTTTGAACCAGACAGGAATAACAGCCGACGAGGTGGCTTACATAGGCGACGACATCATGGACATACCGATAATCCGTCGAGTGGGCTTCGGTGTGGCGGTAGCAAACGCCGTAAGCGAATGCAAGTCGGCTGCGCATTATGTTACGACGAACACGGGCGGCCGCGGGGCTGTTCGCGAGACGGTTGAATATATTTTAAAAAATACAGGAAGATGGGACGAGTTGATGAAGCGGTATCTCGTCTGAGGCTAATATGAATTCACGCAAAATATTTATCGCGATACTTACTGTAGCAGTGCTGATGGGTGCTTATCTTGTGTATGTCAAATTTGCCGCCACGCCGGAATTTGACAGCGGCTCTCACACAGGTACTGGCGTCTATGATAAATCAGCTATAGACGGCAATATGGGTAACATAGGTGCCGCCAGGCTGGGTACCGTAAAAACAGCGGTTTACAAGACGGCCGAGCGGGAATTCGGATTCGAAAAGCTCCTGCATGAGAGCGGCAAGGAATGGACGCTCGAAAAACCATACATGAAGCTGTTTGAGAAAAATTTCGTGTGCGGAATTACCGCGGATAATGGCAAGGTGCAGATCGAGATTGTTGCCAATCAGCCAAGTCCGCGAGACGCCAAGCTCACAGGAAACGTGGTGATCCATATAGTTCCTGATAATAACGACCGCGTAAAGGAAAGTTTTCTTTACCTCGATTCGATCGATTACTCGAGCGAGAAATCGCTTTTCAGTACCGATGGGCCGGTGCATTTTGTATCTGCCGACGGCGAGATGGTCGGCAAGGGCTTGGAAGTTATCTTTAACCGGCAAAAGCAACGGCTTGAACTGCTGCATATACTACATGTCGATTTTATGCATTTAAAGACATATAAGGAAGCAAGCCCGATAGGTCAGAAGAATGATAAAGCTGATAAGCCAGAGCTTGCCAGCGATTCTAAACCAGCCGGCAAGTCAGGCGGAGCAAAGAAAGCGGCACCGGTGAATTATTACCAGTGTCTGATTGAAAAGAATGTGGTGATATCTTACGGCCCGCAGACGATATATGCGGACAAGGTATCGATAAGTAATCTGTTCTGGGCGGCGTCAAACAAGAAAAAGCAAACTACGGATTCAAATGCCGCAGTTGTAGCTAAAGAGCCTGCGAAATCGGAGACAAAGGCCCATGCAGAACCCGAAGCAGTTGCCGGAGAAGTCACCGAGATCGATGTAAAGTGCGATGGAGGAATTACCGTACGGCCGATAGAGGATGAAGTAAGAGGCAAGGCTTCCAACCGTCTTGTCGAGGTAAACGGCAACCCGGTGATAATAACCAAAGATACTGTCGGCCAGGACGGCAAAGCGGGCCAGGTGGAGATGGCCAAATGCGCCCAGCTCAAATATAATCTCGACAGGGGCCTGCTAGACATGTTTGCCGATGAGAACGGGAATTTTGTGGCGCTCAATCTTGGCCAGCATGGCTCGACGCTGCAGACGTCCAAATCGGTTTTTTGGAATGTAAAAGATAACAGGGCAGTGATAAACGGGCCTGGTACGCTTTACATGCCTTCCGATGACAGCGGCAAGACGGGGCCTGCTCAGATGGATTTTGCGGGAACAATGCGGGTTTCGTTTGCTGACGCCAATTCGCCGCAGAAATCGTCCGGGCCGGTGTCGATAAGAGCAATAGCGATGGAAGGGGGCCTCAAGGGTTCGATGCAAAAGGATAATTCGCGATTCGAAGCGGATTCGGCAAGGCTGGCGTTTGGGCAGGGTAATGCGCTTTCACGTGCTGATCTCAACGGCAATGTGGCGTTTGATTCCAACAGTGGGGGCATGAAGGCTCAGAAGGCAATGATCACGTTTGATAAAGATCCCAACGGCAACGTGTACGCAAAGAATGTGACAGGTACGGGCAATGTTGAAATGAAGCCCGGAAGCAACGCCGGGCAGCGAGCAACAATCTTCAAAGCGCAAAATATAGATTACGATCTGCCCAACGGCTATGCCGTGGCATCCGGGCCTGTCGAGCTTAAGATCATATCGGTTGACAAGGTCACCAATAAGGAACTGCCCGTTACGATAACTGCCAGGGATAATGCGGAATATTTTCAAAAGAAAAACAAGGTAGTATTCAACGGCGCCGTTAATGGCACGATCGTGCAAAAGGGTGCTGTTTACGATGACGTGAGCACGTTTAGTTCCGACAAGCTTGTGGCTATGATCGCGGGCAAACCGAGCATCGGCGCAGATAGCGGTGGCCAGAAAACAGGTATTGAGCATCTTTCGCTTCTGGGCAAGGTTGTAAAATTCGTGAGCTGCCAGCAGGAAGGTGAAAAGATATTGAACGGCCTCCAGCTTAAATGCGTGCAGGTAGATTATAACGCTGTAAACGAGTCGATCTGGGCAACCGGGCCTGGTGAGATCGTTGTTGATAATTCCAAAGCTCAGCCGGCAGCCGATAGCGGCGGCGGTGTAAATTTCAAGGGGCCATGCTGGGTTTATGTGAACAATTTCCGCAAGCTTACATTCTTCAAGAACGAAAACCGAATACTCGGCGAAGGTGTGCCCTCGGGGCTGCATATCGGTTATTCACCTGTCAAGAACGGAAGTGCATCTGGCGAAGAGATGCTCATCGATGCGGGACAGCTGGAACTGCTGCTTACTGCCGACAGAAAAATATCCGCTATAAACGCCAAAGAAGGTATTATTTTTGATCAGCCCGGCAAATATTATGCACAGGGTAACGAACTGCACTACACAAGCGACAATAATACTTTGAACATAAAAGATAATTGCGTGGTCAACGGGGTTAGCGCGGAACAGTTCATTTTAAATACCGATACGCTCGAAGGCAAGGTAGTGAACTTCAAAGGCGCGATGGTTCCGCTGCCGGCAAAGAACAAGAAGTAATCAAGAGTATATCAATATGAACGAGACGCTAAAAACGATACATAGCAGGCACAGCATCCGTGAGTTCAGAGAAGAGCCTGTTTCGGATGAAGTTATAACGACACTGCTCGACGCTGCCAATACGGCTCCTTCTGCGCACAACCAGCAGTCCTGGCGGTTCATAGTTATACGACATGAAAAAAAGCAGCAGCTTGCCGATCTTATCTATGCCAGGTCTTATGATTTTCCCAAGCCCGCCAGCGTTCTTTTGCGCATGGCGTGCCGGACTATAACAATGACGCCTGTGGTTGTTGCGGTTGCTAACACAGGCGACTTAATAAGGCACGGGACAGAATTGTTTTCGATAGACAGCAGTATGGCAGCCGATTTCTTCCGCGTGATGGAGATCCAGAGTTCGGCTGCGGCAGTGGAAAACCTGCTCCTTGCGGCTAAAAGCGTTGGGCTTGATTCGGTATGGCTGGGGATAATGGTGCTTATCAAGGATGAGGTACTAAAACTGCTCGGCGAGCCTGAGGGGGAGTTTATGGCCATCGTGCCGATCGGATACGCATTGCGGCAAAGCAAAGGGCCGACAAAGCGGCCTCTTGGAGTGACGGTCAAGTATCTGGACTAGGTCAGCGGCTCATTACCACTTTTATGTAGCCTTCGTTAAGTATTTTGGTACTCGGGGATTTGGCTTGTTTTAAAACAAGAAACACCTGTATAATTCAGCTACAAGTGAAAGGGGGAAACACTATGGCAGGGGAATATAAAAGACTTTCGAAGGATACCGCGGCGGTGCTGATGGTGGATCACCAGTCGGGGCTGGTGTCACTGGTACAGGATTTTTCGCCGGGGGAGTTTAAGAACAATGTGCTGGCGCTTGCGGATCTTGCAAAATATTTCAAACTTCCTGTTATTTTGAGTACGAGTTTCGAGAATGGTCCAAACGGGCCGCTTGTGCCGGAGCTGAAAGAGATGCTGCCTGACGCGCCGCTGATAGCCAGGCCGGGACAGATAAATGCGTGGGATAATGATGATTTTGCGGCGGCAATTAAAAAGACCGGCCGCAAGCAGCTTATCATCGCGGGGATAGTTACGGAGGTGTGCGTGGCCTTTCCCGCGCTATCGGCTATCGCGGCTGGGTATGAAGTATTTGTGGTAACGGACGCATCAGGGACGTTTAACGAGGTCACGCGTTACGCGGCGTGGGCCCGCATGGCTGCGGCTGGCGCTCAAATGATGAGCTGGTTCAGCGTTGCATGTGAACTGCATCGCGACTGGCGAAATGACGTTGAAGGATTGGGCAAACTGTTGTCGGATCATATTCCGGCGTATAGAAATTTGATGACGAGTTATGTGGCTAGAAAGTGAAAGCGCGGAAAAGGACAAATCTAACGAAAAATACTTGAACGATATAACAACGCACGCTAATATCGGGTATCAGATCAGGCTCATGGGGGTTGAAGATGAAACACGTCATAATAATCTGGGCGGTTTTAGTTTCTTGTACCTGGGGCTATGCCATTGAGGGTACCGCGGCTGCGCCTGTTGGGACTGTACCTTTAAAGAAAGGCCATTTCGGCACAGGTATCGAATACATTTTTGCCGAGGATGATGTTCAAACAGAGGAGTCGTTTTTTGGGGGTGTACGGCTGCCAGCTGACAAGATCAAGAAGGTTCAGCTCGATAGAATTGTTTTTGTGCCGTCTTACGCATTGTTCGATAATATCATCATTTTAGGCAGGTTTGGCGGCAGTCGGATGGATATCGACGAGAATGCCAACGAAGGCAGCCTGGCAAGCCAGCAGGGTACAAGCGACTGGGGATTTACAGCAGGTGGCGGCGTAAGAGCTGTCATTTACAAAAAAGAGAGGTTTACCTGGGCGATTTCAGGCGTGATAACTTGGTGCGAGCTTGAAGGTTTTGACCCGTGGAGCGGAGTTTTCAACGGTATACCCGTAAGTGACGGCAAAATGAAAGTTAATCTTACTGACTACCAGTTCTCGACGGGGCCGGCGTATGAATTTGTCGAAGGGTGGATACTCTCGGCGGGTCCGTATGCTCGGTTCATCGATGCCGATGCGAAGGTAAGTGCGCCAGTACTTGGCCAGACGGTAAAAACCACTATACACATTAAGGAAGAGGATTACTTCGGTGGGTATATATCAAGCCAGTTGATGATCACTGATTCTTTGGGATGGAATGTGCGTTTTGCCGCAACAGCGTCAAGCTATTTGATAGGAACCAATGTCTCTTTGGCTTTCTGAAAGCAGAATATGACATCAGAATGTCAACAAAAACTGGAGCAGCAGTTAAGGGAGAGCGAAGAAAAATTCCGCAATCTGGCCGAAAACGCCAACCTGTTGATCGTTATAGTCCAGGGCACACGACTAATCTATGCCAATCCTCTGTTTGTAATGATCAGCAAATATAGCATGGATGAACTATTGGCAATGGAAATCGGCGAGATTATTCACCCAGACTTTCGCGAGATGGTCCTTGACAGGTCACGGAGGCGGCAACTCGGGGAGGAGGTTGAGTCGCATTATGAATTCAAGATGGTCGCGAAGGACGGCGGTGAACTGTGGCTTGATTTCTCGGCAGCGAGGGCAACATATTTCGGTGAGCCGGCAGTGATAGGTACGGCGTTCGATGAAACTCAGCGCAAAGTCGGGGAGCAAAACCTGCGCGAAAGCGAGGAGATGTTCCGGCTGCTGGCGGAGAATGCCAATGCGGTTATAGGCATTATCCAGGGCAAGAATTTTGTTTATGTCAATCCTTACCTCGAAGAGGTGAGCGAATATACACGCGAGGAGCTTTTGAAAATAGATCTCGCCCAGATGCTCCACCCTGAATATCGCCAGATGGTGCTTGAGAGAGCTATGAAAAGGCAGATGGGCCTGGAAGTGCCATCCAAATATCAGTTCATAATGATCACCAAATCGGGTACAGAGCGATGGATGGATTTTTGCGCGGCGAGGATCTTTTACAAGGGCAAGCCAGGGATCGTTGGAATTGCTGTTGATGTTACGGAATCCAAACAGTTTGAACAAAAGCTCACCAGGCTCAAAGACGATCTTGAAAACAAGAATAAAGAGCTTGAGTCAATTATCGGCATAGTGTCGCACGATTTACGGTCTCCGCTGGTGAATATTAAAGGCTTCGCTGAGGAGGTCAAAAAGGACTGCGGGGATTTAAGGGACGTGCTGGCAAAAGAGAGCCTTAATGAAAAAGCCAGGAAAATCATAGATCCGATCGTAACAGAAAGTTTGCCGGAATCACTGGGTTTTATCGAGACGAGCACTGTGTCTATGAGCAGGCTCATCGAGTCCCTTATACAGGTTGCGCGGGTGGGGATCGCAGTTGTTAAAGCCGAAAAGCTGGACACGAATTTGCTGGTGGCGGAGGTTATTTCGGGGTTTGAATTTAAAATCAAGCAGAAGCATATTGAAGTTGAAATTGAAGAACTGCCTCAGTGCACGGCTGATAAGACACAGGCAACGCAGATTATCACTAACCTGATCGATAACGCTATAAAGTACCTTGATCCGTCTCGGCCGGGCAAGATCAGAGTTTCGGGCAAGGTCAAGGAGGGCAAGGCGACCTACTGCGTGGAAGATAACGGGATCGGCATTCCGTCAGATAAGCAGGAAAAGATATTCGAGTTCTTTTTCAGGTTAGAAACAGGCCTGGCGGGTGGCGAAGGGATCGGCCTTGCAATGGTAAAGCGGATGGCGCAGCGAAACGGCGGCAGGGTGTGCCTGGATTCCGAGCCTGGCAAGGGAAGCAGATTTTTTGTTGAACTGCCGGTATAGAGCCTCTGGGCAAAGGCTATTTGTGCCGCATGAATTGGAGGAATTCCAGGATGATCAGCGTCAGCCAGCCGATCTGCAGGAAAAAGAATACGATTATCTGTGCCCATTCGGCGCGGTGTTTGCCTGAGACGGTGAAATTTTCGACGACGACGGAATAGGCGTCTTCAAGAGAATCCAGCTTTGTGTTGATGCTCTTTCGCCAGTCCTCAATTCGAAATTTTGTACCGGCCAGATTATAGAAACGGGCGGAGTACCAATCTCCGATCATTTTGATTTCGCGGTCGAGCCGCTGGAGTTCGGCTATCGATGTCATTCTGACCTTTATGACTTTTCGGAGGTCTTCGTCCAGTTCGCGGGAGGTGAAGAGTTTTCGCCGCGTTGGTATCATCGAAGCTATCCTGGCAAGCCGCTGGTCGAGCGTCCTGTCGAGTATCCTGTGCCTGAGCAGTTGCAGGTTTGCTAATGTTAGTATTTCGATCTCTTCATCCACGTCGCCGATTGGGTCAAAAAGAAACGCGCCATCCCAGTCGATTATGCTCAGGTCGTTTTTGGCGTATTTTAAAGAGGCATCGAGAGTGTACTTTATTTCATTGGGATCAAGTTCGAGGCGTTCGGATTTGAGCAGGGAGGCGATGATCGCGCCGTGGGACAAAAACTGTTCCGGGTCGGTATCGTAGCCGCTGACCACAAATATCGAGTAAGTTTCGGTGAACCCACTGGAACCGCCATGCTCTTCGAGTATCCGGTTGGCGTGGGCGAAAATTTGCTCTTCAAGCGTAAATATTTCTTTATGAAAGATATTTTCCACATCAATTGTGCACTGAATGAGCAGGACATCGGGCTGGTAACTCTTTAAAATAAAGGGGACGACCCGGCCGTTGATATCCGCGAGTTCCTGGCCTATAACGACCTGGCGCGGTATGGATAATTCGGAATAGGCAGGGGCGCTCTTTGTCGGCGGGGCTTTGAAAAGCTCGCCGCTGATTGGTTTTTGAGCTTCGCCAAGTAATAACGTTACAAGTTGCTGCTTCATAAGTATATTATAAGCTTTGGACGGTCGCAAATACATGTAAAAGCGGCCAATGTGCTGTAAGTCACTGTTTTGGCGATGGTTGTGATTGAAAGAAAGGCGGCGAACATGGCCAAACTTGTACTGCTGCGTCATGGCGAAAGTACATGGAATCTTGAGAACCGGTTTACGGGTTGGACAGATGTGGGGCTAAGCGATAGAGGTGTGGCCGAATCGCACCGCGCGGCCGATCTGCTGATGGATGCGGGGTTGAGCTTTGATCTTTGTTTTACCTCTGTGCTAAAGAGGGCGATTAAGACCCTGTGGATAGTCCTTGAGGACATGGATCTGATGTGGGTGAGGGTGGAAAATAGCTGGCGGCTAAATGAGCGGCATTACGGGGCTTTGCAGGGGCTAAATAAGTCCGAAACGGCGGCTAAATATGGCGATGAGCAGGTACATATCTGGCGGCGAAGCTATGATGTAAGGCCGCCGGCGCTGGACAGGACGGATCCTCGCTATCCCGGCTTTGAAGCCAAGTATGTGGGCATGGATGTATCCGAACTGCCTGTTTGCGAAAGCCTTGCCGATACCATCGCCAGGGTGATGCCGTACTGGGATGAGGCTATTGTGCCCAGGATACGCGCCGGCCAAACTATTCTGATATCAGCCCACGGCAACAGCCTCAGGGGCCTTGTAAAATACCTCGACAACATGTCCGATGAGCAAATCGCCGGGCTGAATATCCCCACCGGCATACCGCTGGTGTATGAACTTGACGCGAGTTTGAACGTGCTTGGAAAGCGATATCTAGGCGACGAGGCTGCGATCCAGGAGGCGATAAAAAAGGTTCAGGCCCAAGGCGAGGCCAAATAAAAATTTAGAAATTGGTTGAAAAACGCTGGAAATTGCGCATTTATAGGCACTTCTTTTTTTATTAGTTGAACCGAAAGCGAAATACTTTGATGTTAGATTATCCAAGTACAGGCGAAATCACGTTTGAAATGCGGGATGAACTGCATCCGCTTTTTGCTGCGCTGCCCGACGGCATAAGCGAGTTCACATTTGCCAATATCTACCTGTTCAGGGCGACTCATCAATACAGGATAGGCCGGCTTGGCGGCTCGGCTAAATTTATCATCACCGGAGAGGATAATGGGGCTAAATTTTTCATGCTTCCGTTCGGACTGCCCCAAAAAGATGTCCTCGACGCACTGTTTAAAGAATATCGCACGCTCAAATGCGTTTCGATGTCGCAGAGCATGTCTTTATCGCTGCTGGGCTACTACATAAACGAAGACCGGGATAATTATGATTACCTCTACCCGCGGGCGCAGCTTGCGTTTCTGGAAGGGCGGGATCTGCATAAGCTTCGCAACCGTGTAAACAAATTTACCCGTGAGCACCGCTGCGAACCAAAATTTCTGCTTGATGAATGCGCGGGCGAGGCTATCGAAATACTGGAAAAATGGCAGACTGAGCACGGTGATAGCGGCGATTATGTGGCTGCCAAAGAAGCTCTTGAGAAGATGGGTGAACTGCAGCTTTGCGGTGGAATTTTTTATGTGGAAGGCAAGCCGGTAGGCTATACGCTCGGCGAAGAGCTGGAACTGGGCAGAAGCTTTGTCATACATTTTCAAAAAGCCATCGAGACCGAAAAATACAAAGGCTTGTACCAGTACATCACAAACAGTTTCGCGATAATCCTGCCTGAAAAATATGAAACTGTAAATCTTGAACAGGACCTGGGCGAGCCGGGCCTGCGAAGGGCTAAAGAGAGCTACTATCCAACCGAATTCGTAAAAAAATTCAAAGCGTTTGTGGAGCTTTGATCAACCAAAAGGTATTGCCCGCGTTTTATTGCCCAAACGGACGTAATAAATAACATCACCAAAAATCAGGTCTTTGGACTCCCAACGTACAAAGCTTGGTCCTTAAACTTATATTAACAACCGAGTTTAAGGAGACCGAAGATGAACAGCATATTCGCTATACTTGGCGCAGCGGCGGTTCCGACCCAGACAGTTCAATACCAGGCAATTCCCGTTCAGCAGGAGGTGGTGCAGATACTTCCGATCCTGCCGTATAATTTCTTTATCGCGCTGATAACGGGCGTGATCTTGGCGGTGGCGTTCGAGTTGATCCTGACAAACCTGTCACTGGCGGCGGGCCTCAACGTACTTGGCAGCTACACAGACCCGTACAGGGGAAAACATCATGGCAAAGAAAAACATAAAGAAAGCTCCGGCGAAGGTGTCATCGGCACCGTTCGAAAGATAACCGGGGCGATGGGTGCCTGGACATTGATAACGGCGAGCATTGCGTTGTTCTTCGCGACATGGCTTGCTGTTGAACTATCGCTTACGGGTAGTTTACTGGTAGGGGCGGTGATTGGGCTTGTGGTCTGGGGTTTATTCTATGTGGCGATGATAACATTTGAGACAAGCGCGATAGCGTCACTGGTTGGTTCGGTGGGCTGGGTGGCAGCTAGCGGGCTTAAATCCGCATACCAGGCGACGGCGGCGGTATTTACGAAGAGTCCCGCCCAGCAAATTGCTGACGCGGCTGTAAAAGCCACCAAGGAAGTCCGCCAGGAGCTTTTCGGGGATTTGGATGCGGGAGATTTGCGCAAGTCTATTCAAAGCTATATCGACCAGCTCAAACCTCAGTACAGTCCCAAAGAGTGGCGAAATGAAATAGCCAAGCTGCTTGATGATGTTGAGTTCACAGCCGCTATTGAAAGTGGTGAGGAGCCCGAGAGCCAAAGGCTCATAGCCAAACTCGAAGCTAAAGGCATATCTACCGAACAGGCGCGCACTATGGCCGGCGGGGTGAAGGAAGTTTTTTCGAAGATCAAGGAGGAACGAGCAAGCGGTAAGCCAAAGGCCGAGCAGGCAAGTGATGCTGCAATGAGGGTTATGGGGCTTTCGAGCGACGAAGCGAAAGGGTACAGGGAAAAATTCGAGAACTATCTGCGGAATACCAGAAAAGAACAGCTCGATCCGGATGCGATCAAGGCGGATATCGAAAGATTGTTTTCCGATCCCAGGGGCGGCATGGATGCTCTTAAGCAAAGATTGTCCGCTATAGATAAGGATACAATAGTTTCGATCATCTCTCAGCGCAAGGATATCGATCCAGCCAGGGCCAGGCAGATTGTGGATAAAGTGCAGTCCGTGATATTCGGATTTATCGGCAGGGCGAAGGAAGGCACTCAGCAGGGCGCCGAAGGAATAAGCGGCGGTGCGGGCAGCATGAAGGAAAGATTCGAGGGTATGCTGCGAAACTATTTTGACAGCCTCGGCAGGCCGGAATTTGAATTCTCTTCGATAAAGGCCGACTTCATGAAACTCTTTACCGATCCAAAAGCCGGGGCCGATGCGATGATGAGCAGGCTTCGTTCGATGGACAGGGAATCTATAAAGGCGATCGTGTCATCAAGAAAAGATGTTTCCCCGCAGGATGCCGAAAGGATAGTCGAGCAGTTCGAGTCTTCACGCGAAGAATTTTTGCGAAAAGCTCAGAGCATGAAGGACAAGGTCGCCGCGAAGGTGGAGCATGTTAAGGATGAGGCTCTTCACCAGGTCGACGAGACCCGCAGGACGGCGGCAACAGCGGCATGGTGGTCGTTCGCAACGGCGCTGTTGAGCGGGGTTGCAGCCGCGGCAGGTGGGGTAGTGGCTGTGATGACGCGCAACTTTTATTGAGCGATAGACTTTATTTGAGTTCCACTGACCAATAAGCGTTGTCGAGGAACTGCTTCCAGGTGCGATAGCGCGTTTGAGTCAGGTGCACATGAATAGCCGGATTGCGGTTAGGCCGCACCGGCTTTGTTATTAGCTTCATGCCCGATTGCTGCGGAGTTCGGCCGCCCTTTTTAATATTGCACGCTGTGCAGGCGCATACGATGTTATCCCAGCTGCTCTGGCCGCCTTGTGAGCGGGGGACAACATGGTCGAGGGATAGTTCGTTTGTGGCAAATTCTTTGCCGCAGTACTGGCATTTATTTGAATCGCGAGCGTAAATATTGCGCCGGTTGAACTTCACCTGCGAGCGGGGCAGGCGGTCATAAAACAAAAGCCTTATGATCTTTGGGACAGCGACATAAAAATTAACTGTGCTGACCCAGTCGTGCTCATCGGGTTGAAACTGGTGTTTAAAGCGACTTACTTCGCACCAGTTCTGGAAATTATAATTGGCGTAGATACCTTCTTCGCAGGAGACCACCTCGGCGAGCTCCCGTGAAAGAAGTGAAAAGGCTCTTCTAGCCCCAATTATCCGGACGGCCATGTAATGTTTGTTTAGAACCAATACATTGCAATCCAGCGCCGAACTGTAATGACCAGAAATCATAAGTCCTTTGCAATGTCAATTATCGCATAACGATAGCAGATGGTCCGATAATTGACAAGGAGAAATTGCCCCCTGGCTGCCAAAACAGTAAAACAGGCGAAATGCCGCTGTGGAGGTCTGGCACGGCAAAGACACCAAACCTGCTACAAAACAGGAGTAGTCTATCCCCCGACTTACAATGGACAACTGATCAGCGTGCGGCCGGCTGCATGCGGACCACGTTCTCGGCTTTTGGGCCTTTGTCGCCTTTGATGATGTCGAACTCGACTGTTTCGCCTTCACCAAGTGTTTTAAAGCCGCCCCCAGCGATGTTGCTGTAGTGGACGAAGATATCTGCTCCGTCTTCGCCGCAAATAAAACCAAAACCCTTCTTTTCGTCAAACCACTTAACCGTTCCCTGTGACATCTGATTTTCCTTTTCCAAAGCGTTTCAAAAAAAAGAATTACTATTTCACAAAGTTAAGCGCCACCCCATTAAATGCTTCAAAGAGAATTGACGCCAAAAATCGGTGCTTTGCGTATGGCCGGATTTGCAAATCATAAAATATCAATAAACCCCCTAAATATATCTGAATATTAAGTATAAAAAATCGCCCGGCATTGCAAGCAAATTTTTTATTAATTGATGATTTTTCGCATGACGTTTTCTGCCTTGGGACCTTTTTCGCCCTTTACGATGTCGTAAGTGACGGCGTCGCCTTCAGCAAGGGTCTTAAATCCATCTCCGGTAATATTAGTGTAGTGCACAAAAATATCTGGCCCTTCGGCGCCTGAGATGAAACCAAACCCCTTTTTTTCATCGAACCACTTAACAGTTCCCTCCGACATACATAGCTCCTTAAAGCAACTAAACTTAAATCTTCCTCATCAGCCCGGTGATTGGGGCTGCTCCTCGCATTTAAAGCAGTGCTTATTCGTCATCTTCCTCTTCGTGCACCAGCAGAGAACCGTTGGAGCCGCAGAGTTTTTCCTTCATAAGCCTGCCCATCTTGAATTTCACGCTGCGTTTGGAGGGCACTTGCACACGTTCAAGCGTTTTGGGGTTCTGGGCAACCCTTGCTACGCGGGTGCGGGTTTCAAAAACGCCGAAATCGCGAAATTCCAAGCGGTTATCGTTGCTTAGTTCCGTCATGATCTCGTCAAGGAAGGTCTGCACGATTTTTTTTACAACAACCCTCTTGGCCTGGGTGTTTTCGGAAATACGGTCAATAAGTTCTTTCTTGGTTATGGTAGACATGACAAACCTCATTAAGACATTTGAGTATAGAGTACGGTACGATGTGTATTCGCCTGGCGGCGCTTGGTTTTGCTGTTACGCTCAAAACTACTCATCTCAAACCTTGAAAAACAAAGCCAATAAAAAAGGCAAATCAAGTACTGATTGATGCAAACTACTATACAATAACGACTTGAAAACAGCAAGCGATTTTTCGATAAATTTTTGCACGAAACGCTTATGCCCAAAAACGTATGCTATTTGAAGCCCGCCGCCGGGGTTTATAACTTGACCGGGGCGCTAAAAAAGGTAATATTACGATTTTTATGTATTTTAGTCCTGAGCCGGTAAGGAATTTAAAATTGTCGCATAAAATTGTTTCCAAACAGCAGCTTTCTGAAAACGTCTTTGTTGCGGATATCGAGGCGCCTTTGATCGCAAAGGCTCGCAAGCCCGGACAGTTTGTAATTGTATGTACCAGGGGCAATTACAGCGAACGCATACCGCTGACGATAGCCGGCGCGGATGCGTCAAAAGGTACTATAAGGCTTATTTGGCAGCGTGTGGGCAAGAGCACGGCGGAAATGTCGGATATGAAAGTCGGCGACGAGATCGACAATATCGCCGGCCCGCTTGGAAAGCCCACGCATATAGAAAAATTCGGTACCGTCGTCTGTATCGGCGGCGGGATTGGGGCCGCTCCGCTTTTACCCATAGCAGAAGGAATGAAAAAAGCCGGCAACAAGCTCATAAGTATCTTGGGAGCAAGAACTAAAGAATTGCTGATATTACAGGAAGAATTTGCGGCAATAAGCGATGAAATAATTATTGTCACCGATGACGGCTCTGTGGGCAAAAAAGCTCTTGTTACCGAGCCGCTAAAAGAAATTTGTCAGCGGTCGCCCAAGCCGGAACTGGCTGTGGCCATAGGCCCGGCTATCATGATGAAGTTCTGCTGCCAGACCACGGCACCGCTGAATGTGCCCACGGTCGTATCGCTCAATACCATAATGATCGACGGTACGGGCATGTGCGGCGGGTGCAGGGTGGAAGTGGATTCTAAGCCCATGTTTGTATGCGTCGATGGTCCGGAATTCGACGGCCACAAGGTCAATTTCGACCTGATGATGAAACGCATGACAGCTTATAGGGATTTGGAGCAGGAAAGTCTCAAAAAATACAAAGACCACGCGTGCAAAATAGGTTTATAAAGTGGAGTTGTCCGTGAACGAATCCGAGAAGCTATTGCAGGAAATGCTCGAAAAACAGAAAAACGGTGGTCTTAAGCCAGCCGACCGTTACGCAATCCCATCACAGGATATGCCTGCCCAGGATCCGGGTGTCCGCAAAGGTAATATCAGCGAGGTTGCCACCGGGTATTCGTCGCTCCAGGCCAGGCTCGAAGCCATGCGGTGTCTCCAGTGCAAAACCGCTCCGTGCATGGAGGGCTGTCCCGTAAAAATACGGATACGCGATTTTGTAACGGCTATTGCCCAAGGTGATGATGTTAAGGCGCTGGCCGTGATCAAGGAAAATTCACTTCTGCCGGCAGTGTGCGGCAGGGTTTGCCCGCAGGAAGTGCAATGCCAGGAAACATGCACCGTAGGTAAGAAGTTTAAAGATGTTGAAAAGTCTGTCTCGATCGGCAGGCTTGAGCGGTATGTAGCCGATCTCGACCAGGAAAGTAATTCTATTCCCCAGGTTGCTGCCCCCACGGGCAAAAAGGTAGCCGTGATAGGCTCAGGGCCCGGCGGAATAGTAGTTGCCACCGATCTTCGCCGCATGGGCCATGATGTCACGGTTTTTGAGGCCTTTCACAAGCCCGGCGGGGTAATGGTTTACGGGATACCGGAGTTTCGGCTTCCAAAAGCTATCGTCCAAAGGGAAATCGACGTACTCACGAAAATGGGCGTTAAGATCGTCTGCAATTTCGTGGTCGGCAGGACCCGGACGGTCGGTGAACTGATGAACGAGGATGGCTTTGACGCTGTTTATATCGGCGTCGGCGCAGGCCTTCCCAATTTCATGAATATTGCAGGCGAAAGCCTTATCGGCGTATATTCAGCCAATGAGTACCTTACCCGCGCCAACCTGATGAACGCGTACAAATTCGGCAAAGGTTCCGATACGCCCATAGCCCAGTCAAAGCGAGTAGCGGTGGTGGGCGGCGGCAACGTCGCCATGGATGCCGCAAGAACCGCACTGCGGCTCGGCGCCGAAAAAGTCTTCATCGTCTACCGGCGAAGCGAAAAGGAAATGCCCGCCCGCGTTGAGGAACTCCATCACGCAAAGGAAGAGGGCGTTGAATTCTGCCTTCTTCAGAATCCAAAACGCGTCATAGGTGACGAAAACTCGC
>Ga0209417_1003362_pt1 | contig 21623 bp, 21 predicted proteins | sample RifGroF2_FD_184002 | JGI IMG/M metagenome (GOLD analysis project Ga0209417, IMG submission 184002) | Groundwater microbial communities from Rifle, Colorado, USA - Groundwater F2 (SPAdes) (version 2) | ecosystem: Environmental > Aquatic > Deep subsurface > Groundwater | place: Rifle, Colorado... | reverse complement strand
ACGCCAGAGCTTATGACGACCTGATGTACCGGCACTGGGACGAATGGACCGAAACCTTCACCCATATCTTTATCGGGGAATATTCAAAAAACCAGCTGGTCAATGTTAAGGATATCATGGAGGGTGAAGCCTGGGAGGCACCGCTGAAACCCTTTGGCGGACTGGAACAGATTGCATGGTCGCCCGATGGGAGCAGGTTGGTTTATACTTCGCGTAAGAAACTGGGGCTTGAATATGCCCTGTCAACCAACTCCGATCTGTACCAATATGACCTGAATACCGGAATAACCACTAATCTGACTGAGGGAATGATGGGCTATGACATAAATCCGGTTTTCTCGCCAAACGGAAGATACATTGCCTGGGAGAGCATGGAACGCGAAGGGTATGAGGCGGATAAAAACAGGCTCTTCCTGCTGGATCTTCAGACAGGGAGCCGCATAGACGCCACCTCCCGCTTTGACCAGAGTGTTCTTGCACCTGCATGGAACGAAGATAATACCGCTATTTATTTCATCTCCGATTATCAGGCTACCGATGAGATATACCGGTATAACCTTCAGATGGATTCGATCCAGAAACTAACGGAAGGGATTCATGACTATTCCCTGGTGCTGCCGGTCGGTGAGAAGCTTATTGCCGTGAGAAAGTCGATGTCGAAGCCCGATGAAATCTTCAGTGTTGATCCGCAGACAGGCAGCGCTGAAGAGATTTCCTTCATCAACAAGCCTTTGCTCGACCAGCTTGTGATGGGTAGGGTGGAATCAAGATGGGTTACTACCACAGATGCCAAACAGATGAAAGTGTGGGTGATCTATCCACCGGGGTTTGATGCAAGCCGGACCTATCCGGCCATTCTCTACTGCGGTGGAGGGCCTCAGAGCACCGTCAGCCAGTTCTGGTCGTACCGGTGGAACTTTCAGATGATGGCTGCCAATGGGTATATAATTGTTGCGCCTAACCGGCGCGGACTTCCGGGCTTTGGAAAGGAGTGGCTGGAGCAGATCTCGGGTGACTATGGCGGGCAGAATATGCTCGATTATTTTTCCGCGATCGACTCCATCAGCAATGAACCGTTTGTCGACAAAAACAGGCTGGGGGCAGCGGGTGCCTCATACGGCGGGTTCAGCGTTTTCTGGCTGGCCGGCCACCATGAGGGAAGATTCAAGGCTTTTATTGCTCACGACGGAATGTTCAACCTGGAGGCAAACTACCTGGAAACGGAGGAGATGTGGTTTGCAAACTGGGACATGGGCGGTCCTTACTGGGACAGCACCAATCTGGTTGCCCAAAAGAGTTACGCAAGCTCCCCCCACCGGTTTGTAAACGACTGGGACACCCCAATTCTGGTGATTCACGGAGAGAGAGATTACCGGATCTCCTATACACAGGGGATGCAGGCCTTCAACGCTGCACGCCTGCGTAATATTCCGGCCCGACTATTGATATTTCCCGAGGAAAACCACTGGGTTCTTTCGGCGCAGAACGGAATTCTTTGGCAGCGCGAATTTTTCGCCTGGATGAATCGGTGGCTCAAGCCATAAGTTCTATCGGTTTATAATTCTTCAGAGAGAAAATCAGCCAGCGGCTTCGGAAAGGGGTACTGGCTGATTTTTTCTTTTGGTATCCAGATGCACTCCGGCTCTTCAGCCAACCTTACAGCATCCTCACGGGGTTTGTAAAAGCTGATGGACAGGTCAACATGACTAAGCGGATGCATGATTTTTTTGATGAGGTCCTCATTCCTCCCTAAGGATTCAGGAAGATCGTACAGACCTTGCCAGATGCCGGGGCCTTTTCGCTTTTTTATCAGCAGCTGTCCCGCTGATTCTACGAGTAGGTAATTGATTTCCCTCAAAGATCTTTTTTGTGACAGGGTCTTGACCGGGAGCTCTGTTTGCACTCCCAATGCAAAGGCCTTGCACGATTCCCTGACCGGGCATTGATTGCATTTTGGAGACCGCGGTGTGCATAGCATGGAACCAAGGTCCATCATCGCCTCATTGAAGTCACCCGGCCGCTCCGGATCTATCAGGTCCTGAGCAAAAGCCCGGAATCTTTTCCGCGCCGGGCCCGAGTTCACCGGAGTGAAATCGGCGTACATCCGGCTAAGAACGCGATAAACGTTACCATCCACCGCAGCCTCAACCTGTCCGTAACAAATTGAGGCAATGCAGGAGGCCGTATAATTTCCTACTCCCTTCGACGCGGCAATCTCATGAAAATCAACAGGAAAGACCCCGGCATGTTTTTCCATGATCAGCCGGGCTGTATACAAAAGGTTCCGTGCACGTGAATAGTAGCCGAGGCCCTGCCAGGCGCCCAGCACCTGATCCTCATCGGCCTCAGCCAGTGATTGGATATCCGGGAAAAGGTCAATAAACCTGAGGTAATAGGAGGTCCCTTGCCCAATCCGCGTTTGTTGGAAAATGATTTCAGAGATCCAGATTCTGTAAGGGTCCTTGCTGCCGCGCCAGGGCAGCGACCTTTTGTTCAGGTCATACCAGGCAAGCAGGAGTCCCGCGAAAGAACCGGATTCTGTCATTTTCCTATATCAACACAGTGGGTAACCAGCAACTCGGTCAGATTAAGTCCCCTGCATACGCCCTTGAACATAACGGGATCTCCCTTCCTGTATGTTTTTTTACGGTCGTAGATGGTCTTTCTCATGACACAGCGGACAATTTCCATGTCCTTTCCCAGCAGCACAAATCCAGGTCCGGCGAGTGTTACGACACCTTCAATTACGATGACCTTGTCCCCATACTGGTAGTGAGCTCCGGAGGGATCATCCACAAAGGTGGCAAAGAGGTCTTCTGAGGATAAGTCGGCTGCAGGCATTTCGGACTCGATCGAGAACCAGGGAGGGAATACCACAAAATAAACCACTGACAAAAGGAGCGCCGTGATAAACATGACAATCAGCCGGCTATGCAGGTATGATTTCTTCAATTTCATTTTCCAGCACCTTTACCGTACGGTTTGTATAGCATATCCACTTCAATGGGAATAACCAGGGCAACTCGGTCTGCCACAATGTTCGGCACCTTGATTTTGTATGTATCGAGCCGGATCTCAATATGCGCCTTAAGCCGGATCTCCTCATCGGTTTTCCGCAGAATTCCTTTTTCCTGAACTCTTGCCGTTACCCCATGAATCGTAAGGTCACCTTGCGCCTCAACCGGGTAATCGGCATCCCCCACGAGAAGTGAAGGGTTAAATGAGTTGATCTTGCCTTTAAATGTGGCTTTGGGATATTTTTCTGACTCCACATAGTTTTCATTGAAGTGTTCCTCTGCCAGGGGAAGTGTAAATTCGAACGATTTCATGAGCAGCGTAAAGGCCACTTCTCCGGTTTTCATATTAAGGAATGAGCCAACCTGGTAGTTATTCGCATCAATATCAATAATATCGGTACGAGAAATGAAATAAATCCTGCCGGTCCGGGTAAACCAGAGACTATCCTGACTGTTGGCAGGAGCCAGCCCCAGAATAAGTGTGCTTACGAGGACTATTACATATTTCATTTCTTTTCCCTGATGACGGTAAACACGCGGGAAATATTGAAACCGACATGGATCTCCTTCTTTTGCCAGGAGCGTGTGGTTTCGGCGATATAACCCGGCTCCAGGATGTTGAACGAGTTAGTCAGAAACAGCTGAAAGACATGGCTGCCGGTTTCAATGTCTATCCCGATTGTTAAAGGGTTAAAGCGAGGGGCGCCGGTAAGCAGCAGCCGGTCCTTTAACAGAAAATACTCGCAGGTGAGCGCTGCACGGGGGGTAAATTTTAGCCGGCCGCCCATGCCGAGCGCAAACATTCGGTTGGGATCAAGGGGTGTGGACACCATGTTCCGGTGGATCCAGGTTGGGCTCAACTGCAGGCTGAGCCAGGGTGCAAATTTCCTTGCAACCAGCAGCTGCGTGACAAACGAGCGGCGGTGCACGGCATCCACAACCCAGGATGGATCAGGATACTCTTTTGTGGTAGTCATGCCCCCCAGCAGCACCGAAACGGTCACAGGCATACCGGGAAACCCCTTCGACTGACGTATAGGACTCAGCTTCAGGAATCCGTTGAAATACTCATCGACCGTAGCCCGGCCTACCCCAACCTCAAGCCAGTCGGTAATCCCATATTCGAGGCTTACATGGGTGCTGGATTCATCCAACCCGTAAAACTTCTTGAATCCACTGTTTATCAGGCCAAAACGATGCGCGATATGAAATTCAAGGTCTCCTCCCTGCATTCGTTCTACCGAATGGCAATTGATCAGGCGGGTCGACTTGAAGGTTGCGTCAACAGGCACCCGTTTGGGCCTGATCTCCTTATCGAGCAGGTCTAGCAGGTCATCCTGGGCCGCGAGGGGCAGCCAGGCACTCCAGGCCATCAAGAATAACAATATTATCTTCTTGATAATCATTTAATTATCTAAATCTTCTTCCTGGGATTCCGTCCCAGAATAGGTTTTGTATTTGTGAATCGGGCAAGAAAACATTAAAAATCCTGATTTCATCGACATATCCTCTAAACAAAAGGGTGTCAATTATATCAGAATTATAAGGCCGACCGAGATAGAACAGGTCGGTCAGGGGGTGGATCCTCATCGTAGTATCGGCTGATCCGGGTTGGTACCCATCTATATACATGCGCGGCGTGTTAATGGTATCGCCGATTTCGATATACAGGTGATGCCAGAAAAAATAATCGATCGGATTGTTCCAGACAAATTCGGAGGTATCCTGCTTCATGAAGATATTGAACCGTGGCATAGTTGCAGAAGTCACAGCATCAATTCCGGCTGAAAATTGACCGATCCCGTAATCAAACAGGAATGCCCTGCGGTAATTCGGCAATGGAAGGAACCACATGGAGATTGCCAGGGAATCATATCTTCCGAGAAAAAGGGTCAGATAATCCTCAATACCATCCAGTATCAGGGCTGAACTATCCGTCATGTGATGGTCACGACCGGTTTCGAGGCTGCCCAGGAAGCGGAGGTCCTCAACCTGTCCCAGCTCGTCGCTGAGTCCTGAATCCAGTGTAAACCAGGCAACCTGTCCCTTATAGGTGGAATCCGGTATAACCACATGGGGGAACATATCCTGCTGATTATCATAAGCGCAGGCTGTGAGGAACAAAATGATGCAAATCAGGACAGGCAGAAGTTTTCTCACGATTTGAACAGATACTTCCGTATGGTGATTAACAGCTGGCGCGAATCAAACGGTTTGATGAGGCACTCCTGCGCACCTGCAAGAATCATCTTTTCCTTGACTCCCTCATAGGAATACGCTGTATAGGCTATGATAGGTAGCTTCGGCCTCATAGCCCGGATCTCGCGGGTGGCCATGAAGCCGTCTTTTACAGGCATCTGAATATCAGTCACCAAAACGTCAATGGCATCGTTTACCTTAATCAGGTCAACCGCCTCCTGCCCGTTCTTCGCCCACAACAGCTGAGCCTTGGTTTTCTTCATGGCTTCGGCCAGGAACATGTAGTTTATATCAACATCCTCTGCAATCACAATGATCAGGGAATCCCATTCATAACGAAGGATCTTCTGATTATAGGCACTCAGTTCTCCGGTTGGTTCCATGTCATTTTCAGTTTTATGATGAATAAAAATATCAAAAAAACATCAAAACTAAAGCGTTAGCGGCGGAAAGTAAAAAGGTCGCCAGTACGTATGTTGTAAAGTGCTGTAAAACCAGCGATCACTTCAACCACATATTTTGCCGGATAGTCTGACGGGATGGGCTGCTCATTCAGGGTTGGCGCATTCTCATGTATCCTGATAATCTTCTTTTGAGCATCCAGGTAAATGATATCCAGCGGAATGTAGGTATTCTTCATCCAGAAGGAACGCAAATCCGTGTCTTCAAAAATAAACAGCATACCGGTGTGCATCTCCATGGTTTTCCGGTACATCAGACCTAGCTCCCGTTGCGGATCATCATCGGCAATTTCGATATCGATTTTTACGATCAGGGAGCTGTCAGGCCTGAGAAAAGACAATTCACCCTCTTTCCGGAAAACAGGATCCCCGCTGGTACCCGATACCAGATTCTGATCCTGAAGCCCCTTATCTTGCTTACCCGGAACCACTTTCATGACAATCAGCACAATAACCAGAACCAGCAGAATGGCCAAATAAATTACGGGCCGTCCCTTTACTTTTCTGTAATTCGTATAAATCCCAGCCTTCTTTCTATTTTCACGGATGGTAACCATGCCCTAAAGTTTCGATGAAGATACAAAAGCTTTTTAATCAGATGGACCGCCTGGGCAAAAAGGGAGAACCCTTCCTATTTATCATTGATTTTGAAGCTGTTAATCCAATGTTATACGCATTGAAGGACCTTCCATCGACCATCAGGTACTCTACACCCGGGCATCCGGAGATCCGCGATTCGTCAGCTGTGCAGGGGCCGGTTACTTTTGAAAGAAGTCCGATGAGTTATCCCGAATACCTTCAGGCTTTCAGGATTGTACATCATCATCTTCACCAGGGTAACAGCTATCTGGTCAACCTCACTTTTCCCACTCCGGTGCACACCTCCCTGTCCCTGCAGGAAATTTTTAGCCGAAGCCTGGCCCCATACCGGCTACTCGTTGAGGATCAGTTTGTTGTGTTCTCCCCGGAACCTTTTGTCACGATCTGTGATGGCATGATCCGCTCCTTTCCGATGAAGGGCACAATCGATGCATCTGAACCGGACGCCAGGGAAAAAGTACTGAGTGATCCCAAAGAGTCGGCCGAGCATAACACTATTGTTGACCTGATCCGCAACGATCTTAGTCGGGTTGCAAGCAGCGTTACCGTAAAACGATTCCGCTACATCGACCGGATCCGGACGCTTGATCGTGAGATCCTCCAGGTGAGTTCGGAAATCGAAGGGAAGCTTGAACCGGACTACAACTCCCGACTGGGCCGGATATTTAAGGAGCTTCTGCCAGCGGGATCGGTGAGCGGTGCACCTAAGAAGCGAACTCTGGAGATAATCCGTGACGCGGAGGGTTCGCCGAGGGGATACTATACCGGCGTTTTCGGCATCTTTGACGGAAACAGTCTTGAGAGTGCGGTGATGATACGGTTTATCGAAAGGAGTGCCGGCGGATTCCAGTTCCGCAGCGGTGGAGGAATCACGCACCTGAGCGATCCGGAGAAGGAATATGAGGAGATGGTGACGAAGGCGTATTTGGACGGACGACGGACGACGGATGACCGATGACGGACGTCGGTCGTCGGTCATCGGTCGTCGGTCAAATAACCACCTTATGCAAAACATACAAATAATCCTAACAGCAAGCTCAATCGAATCCGGCGAATTGGCTGGAAAAACGGCGGTGGTGATTGATGTTCTGAGGGCTACCTCGGTGATCCTGACGGCATTGCAGAACGGGGCGAAAAGAATCCGGCCGGTTCAGTCGGTTCAGGAGGCTATTGCATTGAAATCAGGAGATAACCTTCTGGGAGGGGAGCGGAATGCTGAGAAAATAAGCGGATTTGACCTCGGCAATTCGCCGCTTGAGTATACTTCGGCCAGAGTCGGAGGCAAAGAAATCGTACTGACCACAACCAACGGTACCCTTGCCCTTTCACGCAGCCACCAGGCTGACCGGGTCCTGGTGGCTGGTTTCCTGAATGCAGCAGCTGTTGCAGAGTACCTGTTCCGCTCCAAGCAGCCTGTTGAATTGATCTGTGCAGGAACCAACGGTGAATTTTCCCTGGATGATTTCCTTTGTGCGGGACTGATTGCAGATTCACTGACTTCAGAAGAAGAGATGACTCCTAATGACCTGGTACATCTGGCTATAAAAACCTGGAGAGAGGCCAAATCCGATGTTCATCAGGCCTTATCAGCCTGCAGGCATTACAATATATTGAAGGACAAGGGTTTTTCAGAAGATCTGGACTATTGCCTGAGCCGCGATTTGTTCAGGATTCTGCCGGTTTATGATCCAAAGGAGGGTACAATTAGGCTGATTTCGTGCTAAAATGACGCGGTCCCCGCTTTCGCGGGGATGACAACGCTCTTGAGGTAACGCTGTTGTTCTTGTCATCCCCGCGAAAGCGGGGACCGCATCCCCCAGCCACCAAAGTAACTTCTGGCCAAACCGGCAACTGACAACCGTAAGCCGGCAACTGGTAATCGCTCAGCTCTTCCGCCTGATTATCAGCCTGTCATACAGGAACATCAGAGCAACAGTGAGCAGCCCGATGCCAAACACCACATACCAGATCTTATTGGGATTGTAGGCCTGCCAGAGGTAATCGGTAAGCTGGCGGCCATTCATTCCCATCAGTTCTCCGGCACGGTTCAAATAATCGGTTTGTGTGAAATCACCCGAAATCGCAGGTATCTCGAGGCCACGCGTTGCCACCTCCTGCTGTAGGAGGGTAATCTTGTCCGACAGTTTTGCGTAGACTCCGCCGGATATTTGTCCGGCGAAAAAATTCCCGCCGGCATAGGGAATAAACGAACACCCCATATAGAGGGCAACCTTGTCTTTGGGCGCGATCCGGGCCACATATTCCGATATTTTCGGTGATGAGGCCATCTCGCCCGTAGCAAAAATGAAGATCGACAGAATCAGGAAAAATCCGTTCTGAGTCAGCAGGGAAAGGGAGATCCCGATGGCACACACGAGCATGCCGCTGATCATGGCACTCAGCGGTTTCCATTTCATCACCAGTGAGGAGATAAGGATCTGGAAAATAACGATGAACAGGGCATCGATATTGATGAGCATCTCCGAAGCAATCCGTGATTCATGCTGAGTATCCAGGGCTTGACCCAGCCAGGGCCAGAAACTGCTGATGGACTGATACATGGTATCGGTATGAACCCACTGGTCTATAAAAACCGGGAGGGTATAGAACAGCTGGTTGTACATGGTCCAGAAGCCAATAACCAAAATCAGAAAAATTAATAACTTAATGTCACTTAATGCTTTAACTATGTTTTTTAAAATAATTCCGATGGATTTTCCCAACGGATCGGTGTTCTTCTCCTGGGCCGGTTCCTTATAAAAAAAGATCACGATCAGGAGATTTACCAGGATGGCCACCGACGACATCACAAACACATATTTCCAGGAAAATCCACGCAGGTAGGAAGCAACCAGCGGTCCGATGAATGCCCCGACATTTACGATCATGTAAAAGATCCCGAATCCGATTGAAGAGGTTGTTTCATCGGTGGTTTTTCCAACCGTAGCCTGAACCACAGGCTTGAACAATCCGGCTCCGAGGGCTACCCAGAGAAATACGGCGAACACAGAGCCGTACGAGCTCACCTGTCCCATGGCAAAATACCCGGTAGCCAGTACCACATACGAAACAATCAGTGTCTTCCTGAAGCCGAATTTATCCGCAATTGCCCCGGTAACCAGTGGCAGGAAATAGAGGATCATCACCACGGTTCCCATCAGGGTCCCCTTCTGTATCTGGGTAAAGCCCAGGGCTCCGGTCTCGGTTGAACCGGTGAGGTAGAGCGCCAGCGGCACGAACATTCCGTACCAGGCCAGGCGTTCGAACAATTCCATGGTGTTGGCCCACCAGTAGGTGGCGGGAAGCTTGCGGAAGACAGTAGTAAATGCGCTCATATTGCTGGTTACTGGTTACTGGTTGATGCGGAGCGTTGTCATCCCCGCGAAAGCGGGGATCGCGTCCCATAAAGCGCGGTACGCAGGGGAACCGGTCCCCGCTTTCGCGGGGATGACAAGTGCTCTGTCCATTAGCAAATTTCAAGTCTGACCACATTTTCCACGTGGTGTGTATGCGGAAACATATCCACCGGCTGCACATCGGTAATGGTGTATAGATCGGACAATTGTGACAGGTCGCGGGCCTGGGTGGCGGGATTGCAACTTACGTACACGATCCGGCCGGGACGGGCATTGCGGATGGCTGTAATGACATCTTCATGAACACCTGCCCGCGGTGGATCCAGGACGATGACATCCGGGCTTCCATGTTCCTCGAACAGTGCCTGACTGAGTGCATCCTTGATGTCACCAACCAGGAAAACCGTGTTGCCTATGCCGTTAAAATCAGCATTGATCCGCGCATCTTCAATGGCTTCGGGAAGGTATTCTATCCCGATAACCTTTGAGGCATTGCCGGCCAGGTACTGGGCAATCGTGCCGGTACCGGTATAAAGGTCGTAAACCACCTCATTTCCGGTCAAACCAGCGAACTCCCTAACGGTGTTGTACAGACGGTGCACCTGGTGGGTATTGGTCTGGAAAAAGGATTTCGGACTGATCTTGAAGTGAAGCCCTTCCATCTCCTCAACAATATGATCCCGGCCGTACCAGGTAACCACTTCAAGGTCGTTGATGGTATCGTTTCTCTTCGGGTTGATCACGTACACCAGGGAGGTGAGGAACGGGAAGCTCTTTACCATGTGATCCATCAGTATTTTTCGCTTTTCCGGTTCATCCTCGTGAAAGCTTACAATAACCATCCATTCGCCGGTTGATGTGCATCGGATTATAAGGTTCCGCATCAAGCCCGATTGATTTCTCAGGTCGAAATAAGTATATCCGTGCTCCAGCGTAAAGCGCCTCACTTCATCCCGGATTGCGTTGGCCGGGTCAGGTTGCAGCCAGCATTTGTCGATGTTCACCACCTTATCGAAAAGCCCCCTCACATGGAGTCCCAGTGCAGGCGGGGCAGGCAGTCCGGAGTCCAGCTCTGCCCTGGTCAGCCATCTCCGGTTTGAGAATGTGTATTCCATCTTGTTCCGGTAGAATTCCGGGTGATCAGCACCCAAAATCGGCCGGATATCAGGAAGGACAAGTCTTCCGATACGGGTAAGCTGGTCGGTAACCTGTTTGGCCTTGTATTTCAGTTGCAGCTCATAGGGTAGCATCTGCCACTTGCATCCTCCGCACACCCCGAAATGGGCGCAAACCGGCTCCTGGCGGTCAGTAGAGAATGAGGTTATGCGGATCAGGTTTGCCTCCCAGTAAGAGTGCCGCTTTTTTGTAACCTGCACATCGATGACATCTCCGGGAATAACCATTGTTACAAAAATGACCCTGTTCTCAAAGCGGGCGATGGCTTTTCCCTCGGCTCCAACCGATTCAACCACCAACCCGTCCAATCTCGGCAACGGTTTCTTATGACGCACGCTTGTTCAGTTTGGTGCTAAAAGTAATAAACCCGAGGTAATTTCCTTATGCTTACCAGATCCAATGCTGTATCCCGCGCCGGAACCAGGAATAATGTCCCAGCAGGGAAGCAGCCGAAATCAGTGCCGGAAAAGCACTGACCAGGCGGATTGCCCGGCGCTGCGATTTCATCCGCGTCCAGAGCAACTTTTCCACCAGTTCCCCGTATAAGTCTTCCTTTCCGTTTCTTACCGCCAGTCCGGCCATCAGCCCACTCCTCACGGCATACATGATCCCGTCGCCCGAAACCGGGTCAACCAGCGACGCCGCATCGCCTGTCAGCAGGTATCCCGGTCCGCTCCAGGACTGTTTCCGCATCGCGAAAGGCACCATTCCACCCCGGAGGGGGGTAACCTGACGGGCGTTTTGGAGCATCCTGCGGACAACCGGATGCTGTTCCCGAAAGTGGTTTAACAGGTCGGCCAGTGAAGTGCCGGTCTTCCTTCGGAAGGTTTCCGGCATCCCGAAACCCACATTGGCCCGACCGCCTGTCATCGGAAATATCCAGAAATAGCCCGGGAAAAACCGCGGATGGTAAAAAATCAGTTCCATGCCCGGCTCAAGTTCCTCAATACCCTCGAAATAGCACCGGACGGCCTGCCCGTAAACGGATGGATCCGGCACTATGCCCGCAAGCTTTCGGGCTGCCAGGGAGGGGGCACCGTCAGCCGCGATTATGAGAGGAGTGCTGACTACCGGCCCTGCTGAACCGCCGGCTTCCTGTGTATAAATTTGTATCAGGCCATTACTTCTTTGGTAATCAACGGCTTTTAAGCCGGTGAAAACCTCCACCCCGGTTGTTTCAACCACGCGGTCCAGCAAAAAACCATCAAAAGCGCTCCTTTCGGTGACATATCCCGGCAAGGGCCATTTAAAAACAAACGGCTCACCGGTTGGAAAAACCAGGGCAGAAAAGCGAAAAGAGAGCGATGGCACCTTGTGCAGAAAGGAATCAAAGATCCCCGGACTGATGTTCTCAAGCCCGATAAGTGCGTGCGCTGGCACCGAGTCGCCACAGGTTTTATTGCGGGGGAAAACGGCCTTGTCCAGCAGCAGTATCTTTTTCCCGGAATCGCCCAGCGCCAGGGCGGCCGAGCAGCCTGCCGGACCTGCTCCCACGATCACAACGTCGGCAATGATTCTCTCACATGCTGCAGCCTCATTCATCTAATCTTGTTATACCCGAAGTTTATCTAAATTTGGCGAAAATTAAAAATCAGCATGGCCCGCATCGGACGACAGGTTGACCATTTTGTGGAGATTGATATTCAGAGCATACGGGCTGATTTTTCACCCGACCGCCAGCACAGGTTTACCCTGATGATGAAGTACAGCGACAACCTGATGAACAGCGGGCGAACCGGCACAGTTACCGTAATCCTTAAAAATCCAAGTGCTGCCGACGAAAGACGTTCCGACTCAACCATACGGAAAGTTGAAACTTACGTATGGCACCATTTCCCTGGAGCCCGCCACCTCAACATTCTGAATATCTTCGGATATCGGGCTACCGATGCGAAGGAGGTCAATCAGAAGCTTGCTGCTGAAGGAACTGATGCGGTAAACGGCAGTGAAAATGACCGGTTTTTCCAGGAACTTTTAGGCAAAACAGACCACTTGATCTGTGCCTGGGGCGGTCCTTCAGGAATCGACAGTACGCGTTACGTGTCACGCGTCACGTCTGTAAAGGACATGATTCTCAACCACTACACCGGCCCTGTCTATCAGGTCTGCGGGAGCCAGCCCACCAAAGAGCCGTTACATGGACTGATGTGGGGATATGATTATGAATTAAAGGAGTTTGCCGTATGATTTCCCTTGACCAGGTAACCGTTAGTTTCGGCAGTTTCGACCTGCTCAAGGAGGTTTCCTTCCTGGTAAGCCAGCGCGACCGGGTAGGCCTTGTCGGACGCAATGGCGCAGGAAAAACCACTATCCTGAGGCTGTTTATGGGCGACATGAAACCATCAGACGGTTTTGTGTCGGTGCCTCCAAACATCAGGCTTGGTTATCTTCCGCAGCACATGGCCTATTCGGATTCCACAACCGTTTTTCATGAGGCGGAGAAGGCCTTTGAGGAGGTATTGCAGCTGGAACGCGATATCCATAATCTGACCGTTGAAATTACTGCCCGTACCGACTATGAATCGGATTCCTATCATAAGCTTATATCCGATCTGTCAGAAAAAAGTGACCATTTTGGAGTGCTGGGTGGCCGAAACCGCGAGGCTGAGATCGAACAGACCCTGATCGGGCTTGGTTTCGAGCGTGCGGATTTTGAGCGGGCAACGGCTGAGTTTTCAGGGGGATGGCGTATGCGCATCGAGCTGGCAAAAATCCTGCTGAGAAGCCCGGATGTACTGCTGCTGGATGAGCCCACCAATCACCTCGACATTGAATCCATCCAGTGGCTGGAGGATTATCTGCGCGATTTCAGGGGCGCAGTGCTGCTGATCTCCCACGACCGGACCTTTCTCGACCGGGCCACAAAGCGGACGGTGGAAATTACGTTAGGCCGGCTTGCGGACTATCGGGTACCCTATACCGAGTTTCTGACTCTGCGGACCGAGAGGCGCGAGCAGCAGCTGGCCGCCTATACCAACCAGAAGAAAAAAATTGACGAAACCGAGAAATTCATTGAACGATTCCGGTATAAAGCCACCAAATCCGTACAGGTTCAGTCAAGAATCAAGCAGCTGGCTAAGATTGAACGCATTGAAATTGATGAAATCGACGGTTCGTCCATACACATCAAATTCCCACCTGCCCCGCATGCCGGCACCATCCTGGTTGAAGCCGAAGATGTGAGTAAAAGCTATGGATCCACACATGTTCTGGATAAAATCGCCATGATCCTCCACCGGGGTGAGAAAGTCGCTTTTGTTGGCCGTAACGGCGAAGGGAAAACCACCATGGCACGCATTATCATGGGCGAGCTGGATTTTGAGGGAACCTGCAAGCTCGGGCATAACCTTAAAATCGGATATTATGCCCAGAATCAGGCCGATGTTCTCGATCCCCTTAAAACCGTCATGGAAACCATTGATTATGTTGCTGTTGGCGATATCCGGACAAAAATCAGGGATATTCTGGGAGCCTTCCTGTTCAGCGGCGATGATATTGACAAAAAAGTTTCCGTCCTGTCGGGCGGCGAGCGATCGAGGCTCGCCCTGGCCTGTCTGCTGATGGAGCCGAAAAATCTTCTGGTGCTCGATGAACCCACCAACCACCTTGACCTGCGGTCGAAACAGGTATTAAAGGAGGCTTTGCTCAAGTTCAACGGTGCTCTGATCCTGGTTTCGCACGACAGGGATTTCCTTGACGGACTCGTGACCAAGATATTTGAGTTCCGGGGGCGGAAGGTTAAAGAGCATCCGGGCGACATATTTGAATTCCTGAATAAAAAACGGTTGACCACGCTCAGGGAGATCGAGCGTAAGGACCTGGCACAGAAACAGGAAAAAAAGCCGGATCCGAAGCCGGATCCGAAACCGGATCCAAAAACGGAAGCAAAGGTCAGGCAGGAACAGGCGGCTTTGGAGAACGGACCCGTGATAATAACCTTGCCCGACAACAAGCAGAAATACGAGGAAAAGAGGGAGGCTGACCGCATCCAGCGAAAAATCCAGGCCCGGATTGCCAAAACTGAAGAGCGAATTGAAAACCTTGAAAACCGTATCCACCTCATTGAAATGTTCCTGGCAGATCCGGAAAGCATGGCAGCCAATGCCGGTCCCGATCCCTATGCGGAGTATGAAGCACTGAAGCTTGAGCTGGCACAGGCCATGGAGGAGTGGGAAGAGGCGCATAAAGGTGCGTAGGGGCGAGCTGCGCTCGCCCGTGATGCCCATATACGGAATTCGGACAGGTTTGTTGATATTTTTTTGTAAAAAATATACCTTTAAGCAAATATTCCACCTCAATGAAAACATTCAGCACATATCTGATTATCGGGCTTACTCTTTTTATGGCCGGCTGTAAAAAGGACCCCATTGTTTTACCTGATGCCCTGACAACCGTAAAAGCCAATCTGGAGGCTGAGTTTGACGCGATAAATCTGGATTTAGCCACGGGAGTGGATTACGCGGTTTCTGTGGGGCTTGACACCACCCTGATCCGGGCTAAACTGCTCGAGCTGCTAAACCGACCCTCGCTTGTTGAGGAGTTTTGCTTTGTTACCCCGGACGGGATTCTCAGCATGATTGAACCATCAAAGTATTACTATTCACAGGGTATTGATATCAGCGAACAGGATCATATCATCAAGTCTTTTGACACCAGGAGTCCTGTGCTGAGCAAGGTGTTCCGGGTGGTTGAAGGGTACGATGCGGCAGCGCTCATCCATCCTGTTGTTGAATACAATACCATCAAGGGAGGCGTGGTGGTCGTTATTAAAACGGAAGAGCTGCTGGCCAGCGTGATGGAACCGCTTCTCGTGGGAGCCGACTTCGAACTTTGGGTTATGGAAAAGGGGGGCAGGATGCTCTACAACCAGGATGACTATGAAATCGGGCTGAACCTGTTTACTGATCCGGTTTACAAAGATTTTCCAGAGTTAGTGACTGCTGCCGGACTGATCAACGATGAAGAAAGTGGCACTACCACCTATTCCTTTTACAAAACCGGAACCACCACAACCGTTACCAAATTAACCTACTGGACCACGGTTGAGGTGTATGGGACGGAGTGGAAGGTGGTTTGGGTGAGGGTTGAGTAGACTTTGAGACTTTGAGACTGTAAGACCAAGAGACTGAGAAACTGAGAGACGGGAAGACCAAGAGATCAAGAGACTGGAGTCGGGAGGAGGGTAAGGCCAAAATCGTCAATCGTAAATCATCAGTCGTCGGTCGTCGGTCCTCGGTCGTCGGTCATCGGTCATCGGTCTTCTTGCGGCTGTAGAATGCCTTGGCATAGACCAAATAAAAGGTGCCAATGATGTTTACTGCATAATTCAGCCAGAGCGGCCACTGGAAATCGCCGGATTTAATGTTTCCGGCGGCGATGTATATAAAAGTCAGGAATACCCCGCCAGACCACATCAGAAGGAAAGACCAGTTAAAACTTGACACATCATGGGTTCGCCAGGTTTGCCAAACCTGAGGAATCACACCAATGCTCAGCACAATGTTGCCGAGCCAGCCGAGAAGTTCGAGTAGGTCCATATAGTTACCAGTTAGTACCAGTTGCAGGTTGCCTGTTAGTACCAGTTGCCGGTTGCCGGTTACCGGTTATTTCGCTCTTGCCAATCGCTCCGTCGCTTAGTCTCTTGGTCTTATAGTCTCTAAGTCTCTAAGTCTTAAAGTCTCCCTTCAGACTCCTCTGCCTTACCGCCTCGAACAGCAATACGGCTGCAGCGGCGGAGACGTTGAGTGAGGCTATCTTTCCGAGCATCGGGATCCGTACCTCCTGATCGCAAAGATCGAGCAGGGCCGGGCTGATCCCGGTATCCTCAGAGCCCATGACAAGAGCCATCGGACTCCGGAAATCGGCTTCATAAAAGAGCAGGTCGGTTTTTTCGGTTGCGCCTGTGACTTTTAGGCCTGCACTTTTCAGATATTTAACTGAGCGGATCAGGTCGACTGTGCGGCATACAGGAATAATACTGAGTGCTCCGGCCGAGGTCTTCATCGCATCCGGATTGATCTGTGCGCTTCCCTTCTCCGGTATCAGGATGGCGTCGGCCCCGGCAGCCTCGGCGGAACGTGCAATAGCTCCCATATTCCTGACATCGGTGACTCCGTCGATGATCACCACCAAGGGATCCCTGCCCGACTCAAAAACCTGCGCAACAACTTCTTCTAATGGAAGATAGGTCAGAAGTGCAGTAATAGCGATAATCCCCTGATGATTCTTGCGGGTCACACGGTTCAGCTTTTCAACCGGCACAAACTGATAGGGAATCCCGGCAGCCCGCACCAGGTTGAGAACCGCATTAAACTGCTCGCCCTGTAATCCCTTGCGGATCAGTATCCTTTCGATATTCCTGCCGGCCTCAACCGCCTCCTCCACAGGCCTAAGCCCCATTATAAAATCCTGTTGTTCTGTCATAAACTGAATATTTTTCCTTTTCTCCAGGAGTTCACCGCATTGCTCCAGAGCCCGCGGTAATCCTCCGATCTTTTTAACACAAAATCATACCCCCACCAGTGGTCTTCCGTGAGGTTAAACTCAAACTGCACATCCATCTCCGATTGGCTCCCCTCATAAACCCAGATTTCCCGGGTTTCGGTCCGGGTAACCCGACCCGGGGGACCAAATATCACGTAAACCATTCCACGGTCCGTTTTCCAGCCTTGCTTCGATGAAGGAAAATAAAGGTTGGCAAAAACAACCCGATTATAAAAGACCCTGATCAGGTCGCGTGCATTGGCATAGGTTTTTCCGGCATTGATCCAGTAGTCATCCACGGCTTTCTTGTGATCGGGTACCACAATCATTTTCTGGTACTCCTCCCGTGTGGAAATATACTGAAGCGGGGGCAGCATATCCTCCGGCAGGGTTATCTGTGGGTAATGATCACCGAATTGCGTAAGGCAAAGGCCACGTACCTTATCGGGATTAAAATGAAAAACATACACTCCCTCACCGCCAAGCTTGTATTGCAGTTGGCCGGAGTAGGCACGGGCTATTGTGGAATCCGGCAATGGAACGTTATCGGGTTGATCTCCTATTGAATAGGGGGGCAAAGGCAAAATATTCCGTGGGGAATAAACCGATATGAATATTTTTTCCGATGGAGGATCTTCCCTGATGATCCGGAAAGATTCGCCGGGGTAGTAAAAACTCTCAAAGGCAACATGATTTCCCGGTTGATTCAACACCAGCCAGTTCTGCCTCGGTTCCTCTGAAAATCGGTCGACCCACACAAAATCCCTTGCCCCATACTGTCGGATCTCATCCTCCAGGGTTACATCGAGCAGATATGTTTTCCCCTTCTCAGTCGGCACCTTCATCGATGCAATGATGGCGTCACTGACCGATTCCCGGTTAATCACGAACGATTGGGTATCCCGGGCTGCAACCTCCTTTTTTGAGAAAGAGCTGTAGAGGGTGTAATAAACTTTTAAACGCGCCTGGTCGCGGACCGATGGATTGGCCTGATTGAAGATAACTTCGCTTGCCAGAACCTTGAAAAACAGCATGCTCTCGTTCGCTGAGGTATGATACACGGTAAATTGGGGATGGATGACACTTTTCCCGGGATTGTAAAGATTCAGGGGCTTGTCCGACTCGGAGGATTTGCGGAGGGAGAGACACGATGTCATCACAAGGACAAAGGCGAAAGGCGAAAGGCGAAAGAAAGAAGAGGAAAGATACAAGAGGCGGCGCTTCATGGGGTCCAGGTTTTAAAGGGATGGAGGGCCAGGTTCAGGTTGTAGAAACGGGGATCGCCGGAGACTTCAGAGCCGACCCATCCGGGCCACTCCGGCTGTTCAGATTCATCCTTAAGTTCGACCTCTGCCAGGATGAGACCTTCATTATCGCCGAAAAATTCATCAACCTCCCAGGTATATCCTCTAAACTCCACCTTGTAACGATATTTACTGATAACGTCCGTTTTTGCCATCTTCATAATTTCAATTCCGTCTGCCATCGGAACTTTATATTCGAATTCCTCCCTGCAAATCCCTCTGGACTCTCCCTTTACGGTCAGAAAGGCTTGATTCCCGGTTATGCGGATCCGAACTGTACAAGCGGGATCAATCGAGAGATAGGCTTGCCGGATCAGGGCGCCTTTTAAAGGATTGCCCAGCGGTGCCCACAACTCATTTATAACCCGATATTTACGCTCAATCTCCATTACTTAATTGTCAGCTGCTTTAGGTCCTGACCCGTGGGACCCTGAAAAACCCGGAGGTCAAATTCCGGCATGATGGCCAGAATATGGTCAAACAAGTCAGATTGAATGGATTCATAACTTTCCCATGCCTTATCGGTGCAAAAAACATAGACTTCAAGCGGCACCCCCCGTTCGGTGGGCTGTAATTGTCTGACCATGAAAGTCATGTCCTGCTGGATTTTTGGATGGCTTCGCAAATACAATTCAAGGTATTTCCTGAAAATCCCAAGGTTGGTGAGATTGGAGCCAAAGCCGGGAAGGGTGGGATCCGCACCGAATTTAGCCTGATCAAGGGTGATCTGTGAGCGGCTGGTCTGAATATAATCCTTGAGGAGCTTTATTTTCTCGAGATGATCCAGTTGCTCTTCGGTGCAAAAATGAACGGAACTGATATCGATGTTAACGAACCGCTTGATCCGTCTTCCGTTCGACTCTTCCATTCCCCGCCAGTTCTGAACATGCTCTGAGATAAGTGAATAGGTAGGCAAGGTGGTGATGGTTTTATCGAAATTTTCGATTTTTACCGTATTGACGGTTATTTCGAGGACGGTTCCGTCGGCCCCGCGAGACGGAATGGTTACCCAGTCACCAATCCTGACCAGGCGATTCACGGATAATTGTATCGATGCGACCAATCCAAGCAAACTGTCCTTAAATACAAGAACCAGCACGGCAACGAAAGCACCTAATCCTGTGAAGAAGCCCTTGAGATGGAAATTGAACAGGATGGATAAAACCCATACAACTGCAATGAGAATCAGGATGAACTGAACCACCTGAACATAACCTTTGATCGGAATCCGGTCCGCAATATCCATCTGGTTAAAAACGATATTGACAGCGTTCAGTGCTGAAACCAGAGTCATCACGCCGATCACGATCATGTAAACGGAGACCATATCCTTGAAGAACTGAATCCAGCCATTCACAATTTTGCTTACAAGCTCATCCTGAACCTCGGCATAGATTCCTCCGAATACATTGGGAATCATGTAAAAAACCACAACCGCAGGTACAAGGTGGGCCAGCCTTTTGAATACCCCTTTCTCAAGAAGGATATCGTCAAAAGTGGAGGTGGTTCTTTTCACCATCCTGTGGATAAACATCATCAGAACGCCCCGGGTGATCCGGTCGATGATGAATCCAAGAAGAATCAGGAGTGCCATAAGGATGGCAACGTGCAGGATCTGACCCAAGGGGCCGGTAATGCCGATCGATGTCAACCAGTTGGAGATGCGTTCAAAGAGTGTTTTCAGGCTTTCACCCATAGCTGTTGTAAAGTATTGGTTTTCTGTTTGCCAAAAATACAATGTAATTTACCTTTACAGTTCATAATTACCAAAAAACGGAACGCATGAAGAAGTTTATTTTCCTGATCAGCCTGCTGGTCGCGGTAACCGCACAAGCTCAGGTTACGTATGAGGACTACTTTACCGACAATACCCTACGGTTTGATTACAACCGTTGCGGCACTGCAACCACGGAGCAGGTCTTTTTTGAGCAGGTGCGGCAGGAATCGAAATGGTCGGGTCCGAGAAAAACCCTGATCGACCCGTTTGCCTGGGGAGAATACAGGGTTGAAGTGTATGATCAGGCTTCGAAAAAGCTTATTTACTCCAGGGGTTATGCCGGCCTGTACAGCGAATGGCAGACGACAGCCGAAGCAAAAACCACCTCCCGGTGCTTTTATGAGACCGTTCTGATTCCATTTCCGAAAAAACCGGTGACCCTTGTTTTACTAAGCCGTGACAGGAAAACAAAGCTGAACAGGGTATTTGAATATACGGTCGACCCGGCGTCCTACTTCATCCGCAAAGAGGCAGGCCCTGTTTACAAATCCTCCAAGGTTCATGATTCCGGTGATCCTTCTGACAAAATCGATGTGGTTTTCATTCCCGACGGATTTACCGGTGTAGAGATGGGCAAATTTCAGGAAGCTGTGAAAAAGTTCTCAAAAGGCCTGCTTGACACACCACCTTTCACAGAGAATTCAGGCAAGTTCAACCTATGGCTGGTCGAAGCTCCCTCGGAAGAATCGGGAACCGACATACCCGGGAAAGGTGTTTACAGGGAGACGCTCCTCAATACAAGCTTCTATACATTTGACAGTGAGCGTTATAACATGACCTATGACATCAAATCGGTTCGGGATGTTGCCGCCAATGCCCCCTATGATGTGATTGTCATTCTGGTTAATTCGGAAAAATACGGAGGAGGAGGGGTGTACAACTATTACGGTTGTTTCACAGCTTTCCATCCGCAGTCGGTTGGGGTTTTCGTACACGAATTCGGACATTGCTTCACCTGGCTTGCAGATGAATATTACACCAGTGACGTGGCTTACAGCGATTATGTCGACATGACAGTGGAGCCCATACAGCCCAACGTCACCAATCTTGTGGATTTCGGAAAAAAATGGAAAAGCATGATTAAGGCGGGCACTCCGGTACCCACCCCAAGAACCGCGGAGTATGAAGGAAAGCTCGGCGCCTATGAAGGCGGCATGTACACTTCAAAAGGCATCTACAGCCCGATGAACAAATGCAAAATGAACTGGTTAAATGATCCTTTTTGCCCGGTATGCGTGAAGGCGATAGAG
>Ga0209417_1003361_pt1 | contig 21638 bp, 20 predicted proteins | sample RifGroF2_FD_184002 | JGI IMG/M metagenome (GOLD analysis project Ga0209417, IMG submission 184002) | Groundwater microbial communities from Rifle, Colorado, USA - Groundwater F2 (SPAdes) (version 2) | ecosystem: Environmental > Aquatic > Deep subsurface > Groundwater | place: Rifle, Colorado... | reverse complement strand
TACATTCTGGACAAAACGGACAGTGTTTTTTTTGGCATATTTGTGACTTTAACTAGTTAAACATTCGAATCTTAGCAGAGTTTAGAGAAGAAAACACCTTTTCACGCACCCAAAAGGTAACGGTATCCCCGACGCTCGGGCGGTTGTTGATTCGGATGTTCAGGTCTTTTTGGAACAGCCGGTAACTTATCTTGGAAAAAGACATTCGGATTTTTTTACTTTTGTTAGAGAGGCTTTTTTTGACCCGGACCTTTCGTTGTCGGTTTTTTTGGCCAGACTGGAAAGATTGGTTATTCCAATTTTTGAACGATTTTTGCGACAAGACATTGCTTCCGGGGTCATAAAACAGCCGCAAAAAAAATCAGAGGTTGGCGGTGGGTTAAGCCCGGGAGACAAAGAAAGTTTAGCCAAAGCTGTTAAAAAATCTCGTCAAAGCGGTTCGGATCGAGCTAAACAAAACGCTGAAAAGCGTTTTGCTGATTCCAAATCCGATGAATTTTCCAAACAAGAAATAAAAACCATGTTGGAAATTAAAGAAAAGACCGATACAGTTTATTGGCAGCTAATGGATTTATGGGGTGTTTTTTTGCAAACGGTTCGTGACACTGAAGTGGTTTTAGAATCCGGTCATCGCAGTGGGCAAAATCTTGAAGTTTCGGAGTTCGTTCGTCAGTTGCCAAATTTTTTAGTAAATCCCGACCAACTTAGAATTTTTTCTCGCCGTTTAATTGAACAAGCCAAAGAATCAACCCGGCCAAAACAGATCGAATTATTTTTGGTCGTTGACTTGTCCGGAAGTATGGACGCCCAAAAACGGCGAGCCACCCAGGAAGCGGTTTATTGTTTGGCCAAAAGTCTTTTACAATATCAACAAAATTCTCGTTTACAGGCCGATGATCCGACTACTGAAATTATCAGATTAAATCTTAGGGTTTTGGGTTTTGGCGATCGGTCCGAAGATTTGTTGCTGCGTTCTCCAAACGAAGAAAATCAAGGTTTTTTAGAAACCGAAGATCAGGCGGAAATTGATAATCGTCTTTGGCATTCAATCATGGATATTGGAAAAAAATCTTTGGGTGGTACTCGTGATAGTGAGTCTTTGCAAGAAGTTTTGCGGGATTTGGATCGTCCGGACAAGCAAGATCAAATGGCCGCGAAAGATTCGGTGGCCGTGGTTATTGAAGTCACTGATGGCGAAACAACAACAGCTTCTGAATCGGCGGCTATTGTTAAAAGTATTAGAAGTAATCCCGGAGCTCATGCTTGCGGTATTAGGATTCCCGGATTGTTATCCTCTGATACTCCTAGGGTTCCTCGATCACAAGAAGTTGATACTGCCGCGGAACCAGAAATTCTCTCTGAGTCCGGAGCTTTTGGTATAGTGTGGGGAGAACACGGTCAACAGTTAACTTCAATTGAAAAATTAAAAGAGGTTATGATTAGCGTTTTGTTTGCCGCTTTGCTCAAACAAGCAAGTAGAGAATAGTTATGTCCCTCCCCCTCTGCCCCATCTTGACCCTCAAATACCAAACCTGGCAAACCAGCCTGGTTAGTCTTGAGACAGCCAAAAACAGGTTTCAAGAAACCGGCAGTGATGAGGACAAGAAGGTTTTTGACGAAGCACTTGCCGAGCTCAAACAAGCAAAGCAAGAGTATTTGAAAGACGCCTACACCAAACAAGATTTTGAAGGGCAAGAAGTCATTGCTGTTGAAGCGATGATTTTGCGGACTATGAATGAATTGTTGGTGGTTGGTGGAGGAGAGAATATTTATGAATTCAATGTTTCACCAGACGGTCGAATTGTTTCTTTGACCGTTACTTATAATCAATCAACTAATCAATCAACAAGAATTCAAGAAGCCATTAATCTTGTTGGTGGTTTTAAAGAGTTACAAATCTTCGATTGTTCCAACAACCCCAACCTCACCAGCCTCCCCGAACTTCCGAGTTCACTGCAAAGACTTTCTTGTTCCAACAACCCCAACCTCACCAGTCTCCCCGAACTTCCGAGTTCACTGCAAACCCTTAATTGTAGCTACAACCCAAACCTCACCAGTCTCCCCGAACTCCCGAGTTCACTGCAAGAACTTAATTGTTTCAACAACCCCAACCTCACCAGCCTCCCCGAACTTCCGAGTTCACTGCAAGAACTTTATTGTTCCAACAACCCCAACCTCACCAACCTCCCAGAATTTCCGAGTTCACTGCAAAGACTTAATTGTAGCTACAACCCCAACCTCACCAGCCTCCCCGAACTTCCGAGTTCGCTGCAAATTCTTTCTTGTCACAACAACCCCAACCTCACCAGCCTCCCCGAACTTCCGAGTTCACTGCAAACCCTTAATTGTAGCTACAACCCAAACCTCACCAGTCTCCCCGAACTTTCGAGTTCGCTGCAAACCTTAGATTGTTACAACAACCCCAACCTCACCAGCCTCCCCGAACTTTCGAGTTCGCTGCAAATTCTTTTTTGTCACAACAACCCCAAACTCACCAGTCTCCCCGAACTTCCGAGTTCACTGCAAAGACTTAATTGTAGCTACAACCCAAACTTCATCAGCCTCCCCGAACTTTCGAGTTCGCTGCAAATTCTTTCTTGTCACAACAACCCCAAACTCACCAGTCTCCCCGAACTTCCGAGTTCACTGCAAAGACTTGATTGTTACAACAACCCCAAATTTATCAGTCTCCCCGAACTTCCAGATTCTCTAACATCTATTAATATTCAAAAAACTAAAGCCGCTGAAGACCCCGAAGTCATAAAAAAACTCAATGCCTTTAAGAAAAAACATCCTCAAGCTGAAGTTTTATACTAACACCACCCCAACATGTCCCTCCCCCTCTGCCCCATCTTGACCCCCAAATACCAAACCTGGCAAACCAGCCTGGTTAGTCTTGAGACAGCCAAAAACAGGTTTCAAGAAACCGGCAGTGATGAGGACAAGAAGGTTTTTGACGAAGCACTTGCAAATCTTAAACAAGCAAAGCTTCTGTCTTGTACTAAAAATTTTCCAACAAAAAAACCACCGGCAAAAATTTTTGCCGGTGGTTTTTACTTTAAAACCTTAACCACTTTCTAATCTTCGAAACAACTCCAAACCTGTCAGCTTCCTCAAAATACATTGACCAAACTGTGTACTGAAAAGCCGTCAGCCAACCCGAAATTAACAACATCAAGGCTATAACCACGGCAAAAGAAATAAAAATGGCCAAGACGTAAAAAATTGGCGCGGTTAAGAATGTGGCTAGGACGAATAAAAAGGTTAGAGGAATAGCGGCAACCAGCAAAGATACTAATAAGATTAAAGCCGCGACAACCGAAGATAAAAATAACAAAACTCCGATTTCTATAGTGGTCAAAATATGAAAACGGAAAATATCCCAAGCTTCAGCCAAGGCCCCACGAACATTAAGGTGTTTACGGACAACACCGGAAAGAGCCAGCATTTGGATAGCAGTGATAAAAATTGCGCCGATTAAAAAAACGACCAAAGAAATAACAGGTGGATATTTGTACCAAGAGTAGGGTAGTGGATTAAGAAAGGCTACCGGCGCCACGGTAATTAAGAAGAGTCCGGCCAAGGCCAACTTGGCCAAAATATCCAGGCCCAGAACTCGTCCAAAAAAACAATAACCTTTTTTAAAAAGTTGAACAAAGCCGACGGTTTGTTTTTCTAGAGCGCCGGAAAATAAAGCCCCTTGAGATATCGCGCCAATTAAAATTCCAGCCACTATGGCCAAACACAAAAATATTAAAATACTGTATTGGTGAACCGGTGTGAGGTCGCCCAAATAGCGTTGATAAGTGACAAACCACTGATAACCGGGCAAGGCGCCATTAATAGTTTGCTCAATCAAAACACGACCGTTTAATGCGGTTTGCCAGTTTCCGGAAATCGCTTCGAACAATCCACCGGAGGCCATGAACGAAGCCGGGATACCGATTAACCACAAACGTTTGTGATGCCAAGTTTTTTTAAGAGCCTGAACAAAAATTTGTCCGTAGACGGAATTTGGTTTCATAGTCCTCCTTTGGGTTTAGTTGGTAATATGTAGTAAATATTAAGGAGATTTTTTAATCACCTGTTTTACTTACCGCCCTTAATTACGACATTAATTTTTCAAACTCGTCTTTCTCGATATTTTCTTTTTCTAGAAGAGTTTTGGCAACAAGATTGAGTTTGCTGCGTTCTTGTTTAATAATACCACAAGCCACCTCGCGAGCGCGAGTAATGATGCGATTTATTTCTTCGTCGATTTCTTGGGCGGTTTTTTCGGAGTAGTCGCGGGCCTCGTGAATTTCGCGGCCGAGGAAGACCATTTCGTCTTTGTCGCCAAAGGTGCGAGTGCCAAGTTCACTCATGCCGTAGGAAACAACAAGTTCGCGAGCCAAGGCTGTGGCTCGACGTAAATCGTCGGAAGAGCCGGTGGTCACGTCGCCAAAAATTTCTTGTTCGGTTAAGTGGCCGGCCAGGAAAACCGCGATGTCGTCTAAGAATTCCGACTTGTTGTGCATTTTTTTATCTTCGGTTGGGAGTTTAAGAGTGTAACCGGCGGCGCGACCGCGGCTAATGATAGAGATTTTGTGAACCGGATCGGCGTGCGGCAAAAGGTGGGCGACCACAGCGTGTCCAGCTTCGTGATAAGCGGTGATTTCGCGTTCTTTTGGTAACAAGATATGAGATTTTCGTTCCGGGCCAATCATGACTTTTTCGATTGATTCTAAAGTGTCGGCCAAGGAAATGGTTTTTTGATCATGACGAGCGGCACGAATAGCCGCTTCGTTTAAAAGATTGGAAAGATCGGCACCGGAAAAGCCCGGGGTTCGTTCGGCCAAGCGGCGTAGATTAACATCATTTTCAAAAGGTTTGCCTTGGGCATGAATTTTTAAGATTTCTTCGCGCTCACTAATATCTGGCAGATCAAGAATTACTCGGCGATCAAAACGGCCTGGGCGGAGCAAGGCCGGATCCAGAACATCGGGACGGTTGGTGGCGGCGATAACAATGACTCCGAGATTTGGTTCAAAGCCATCCATTTCGACCAAGATTTGGTTTAAGGTTTGTTCGCGTTCGTCGTGACTGCCACCAAGACCAGCGCCGCGTTGGCGGCCAACGGCGTCGATTTCGTCGATGAAAATAATGCAAGGCGCATTTTTTTTGGCTTTAGCAAACAAGTCGCGTACTCGAGAGGCGCCGACACCAACAAACATTTCTACGAACTCTGAACCACTAATGTGATAGAAGGGAACCTCGGCCTCGCCAGCTACGGCCCGAGCCATTAAAGTTTTACCGGTGCCTGGCGAGCCCATTAATAAAACACCTTTAGGAATTTTGGCGCCGACCTCGATAAACTTTTTTGGATTTTTTAAGAAATCAACTTCTTCTAATAATTCTTCTTTGGCTTCGCGGGCGCCGGCCACGTCTTTGAAAGTGACTTTGTTTTTGGCGTCCTTGGAAAATTCTTTGGCGCCGGCTTGGCCAAACATCATGGCTTTGTTGTTGGCACCCTGCAGTTGACGAACAATAAAGAAAAATAAAATCGCAATAAAAATAATTGGCAGAAGGGTTGGTATAATCACGCTCCAAAATAAACCCTTACTGCTTTCTTCTTTGATTGAAATATTAACCGCGGCCACGGCTTTTTGGTCGACCTCGTAATCAGTAAACAATTCAGACAAAGATTGTGAGGTTTCTTTTTTGGTGGTTTCTTTTGTGCCATCGAGTAATTCGATGTCAATATCGCCTCCGGAAACGGTGAGGTTTTTTACTTGGCCTTGGTTGACCTGTTCGATCATGGTGTTAAGACCAATTTCTACTGGTTTATCGTCTTTTAAATTATAAGTAGAAAAAATTGCCCCAACAACTAAGAGGACCAAAATAAAGAGGATGAAGTTTTTTGATAATGGTTTCATAACGTCAGAATTATACAAGATTAGTCAGAAAAATCAAGTAGAGGCAAATCACTTTTGCCCCCAACCAATTCATCCCCAAAAATCAATAAAAAAATCGTACCAGACCGTTCGTATAGACAGGGCACCGCCCTGTCTCTTTGCGTCCAGTTTTTCGAATAAATAAAAAAGCCCCGTTGCGAAGCGACGGCGGCTGAAGAGACAGAAGAAAGAGTGTTGATCTAAGAGCGGGAGTGGCGGAAAGGCTGAGTCAAGTCGAGGCGGAAGCGGTCTTCATCACCCAAGCCAAAACAACGCAAAACTTCCGGGTCGTGACTTACGAAACAACAGCCGGTAGTGTCTGGGTGTTGCCAATGGTCTGCCCGAGCAGCCGAGACAAAAAAGATTCTGCCGTCATCAAGGCGAAAAAAACCGAGCCAGTCCGAGGACTAGTTGTCTCCACTAATCACAGCAACCACTAGATGAACATCGTCTTTGTCTGAGTGTATCTTTCTCGCCCAAACTCGCAATATTGGCACCTGGCGCAAGCTTCAATTGTTGGATCGGGTATTTAGACCTCGTGTGAAGGAGCGAATGCGGTAAGTTAAGCGTGGCGAGGGGTTTTGTCAATACAAAACTACGTCGTTGTCAGCAGAAAACACAATTAAAAAAAGAAGACCCCGTCGTTTCCGTCTTGGCTTTGTGAGCCTTGATCGGAAACGGCGGGGCCGTGAGCGAGTCGACTGCTAGTCGTCCTTCATGACCGGGGTCATGATGACAACGAACACCCGCGGGGTGAGACGGTGGGCGCGCTCGAGGTTGAAGATCACCTCGTCGCCAGTCTCGAGGTAGTAGCGGTGGCCGGCGTCGCAGACGTAGTGGAAGCCGTTCACATCCACGAACCACTGCCGCTGGCCGGCACGCTTGCCGGACGGGACAGTGCCTGCCTGGAGGCGACCGAGGACGTAGCCGTCCTGGTCGAGCCAGCGGCGCAAGGTGGCCTCGATGTTCGCTTCGGTCAGACCGAGTTTGCGCCAGGCCTTGTAGGCCGTCGGCGAAGAGGCTTCCTTGAGCACTTGTTCGACGGTCTCGACCCAGAAGTCTCCACGCAGGCTTGGGTGGAGCTCGCACACGATCCGGAAGAGGAACTGAGCGGTCGGCTCTTCCAGATAGCGTTCCTTAACCGGTGTCAACTGTTTGGCGACCATCTCGAGGTCAGCCAAGGTCAGCTTTCGCTCGAAGTCCTCGATGTTGAGATCGGCGAGCGAGGTCACTTGCGGCAGGGCTCGACGGAAGATCTCTTGGATCTTGTCGGGGCCGAGGCGCTTCTGGAGGAGGTCGGAGTCCAGGACCGCGATGGTCTGGTTGGGCTCGTGCTCCGCGCAGAACATGAACGCGGTCACGAGTTCTTCGTTGGTCAGGACCCACCACGGCGCGAAGCCGCGGAAGCTGTACCACTCGTTCTCGCGCGGGATCTGGTCGGCGGCGAACCGTCGTTCGATCTCGCGGAACCCGGTTGTGGGATCGCGGTCGAGTTCGGGACGCAGACGATCCATTTCCGGGCGAGTGAGTCCGAAGCACCACAGGGCGTGGTGGATCGGGGCGGCGTTGGGGTCGTGGCCCGAACCGAAGCGCAGGAAGGATGCGGTCACCTTCCCGGCCAAAAGCTCTTTTATGATTGCGCCAGCGATGAGCTCACGGCGCACTCCCAGATACAGGAAGTTCCCGATCCAGTCGCTGCCGTAGGAACCGAAGCGCGGGTAGATGTCGCTGAGCCAGAACTCGCGCATCCCGGGCGAGAGGAACTCGACCAACTCGCGGCTGCAGGTGAAGCTCTTGAAGAACCACCAGGCCAGGTGGGTGATGTTGTTCTCCTGGACGGTGTCGTCCTTGGGGTTAGCTTCTTCTTCCTCGATCCTGATGAGGAGTTCCAGGATGAAGTCATCGACATCGCCGACGAGTTCCTTGAACTTCTGCGGGTGGTTCTGGATCCATTCCATGCCCATGGAGCCTGGGATGGCGTCATACTCGGGGTTGTCGATGGTCAGGACCCAGATGACCAGGTCCTCGCGGGTGGCCGTGTCGCTGTTGAGCCTGGTTCGCCAGGCTTCATCGGCGCGCCGGCGTTCGCTGAAGTTGCGTACCTCGCGTACTCGCACAGGGAAGGAGATCAGGGTGCCATTGGTGTCGTTGAGGTCACTCATTGTTCCTCCGATCGGACGCTTTTGCGTTGCCGAGTGAGGTAGCCAGGAACCGCCCGGAACGGGGTCTTTCGACCAGAAAAGGGTGTGCGAATAGATAATTCGCAACGGTCTAAAATAGCACAAAATTGGCTTTTTGTCAATACAAAACAAAAAACCGAGCCGTACACGGCTCGGTTTTTTTTGTTTTTTTATTTACTCGGCTTTGGTTTTTTCTTCCTCGACTTCCTCAACCTTAACTTCTTTAGCGACCTCCACTGCCTCTACCGCTTCCTCTTTGGTCTTTTTGGATTTTTTTTCTTTGACCTCGGTTTCTTCTTTAACTTCTTCTGGTTTGGCGTTCATGGCTTTTAAAGAAAGTCCCAAGCGATGTTCTTTTGGTTCGATAGAGACAATTTTGAATTCTATTTCTTCGCCAATTTTACCCAGGGTGTTGATATCAATAGTTGGGTCGTCAGAAAGTTCGGAGACGTGGGCCAAGCCGTGGATTTCCGGAGTCAGTTCGACAAAGAAACCAAAAGGGTTGATTTTTAAGACCCGGCCTTTTACGGTGTCGCCGATTTTGTAATCTTCTTGAATTTTTTTCCAAGGATCATCGACCAACTTTTTCATGGACAAGAAAATCTTACTGCCTTCGATACCAATGATTTCAGCCTCGACAATTTGACCAACTTTCAAAAGATCACGAGGGTGGTCAATGCGTTGCCAGGCGATTTCGCTGATGTGCACCAAACCTTCCAAGGTATCAAAACGAACAAAAGCTCCGAAGTCGGCCAGGGCCGTAACCTCGCCGGAAATCTTGTCGCCCACGCGGAAGCGCGAGATAAGATCCTTTTGGCGTTCTTCCCAAACTGATTTTTCGGAAACAATTAATTTTTCTTCGTTCTCGTTAACGTCGATGACACGAACATCCATGCTCATGCCCACCAAGCTGCGAAGTTTTTCTAAAATTTTGTTTTTATCGCCGCCAGAGACGCGCGGATAATTTTCTGGTGAGAGTTGGGAGACCGGCAAGAAACCAGTAACGTGACCAACTTGCATAAGCAAGCCGCCTTTGTTGGCTTCGACCACTTTGGCCGGAATAATTTCGCTGGTGGTGAAAAGACGACGTAATTCATCCCAAGCTTTTTGTTGGCCGGCGGAGCGGAAGGAAAGTTCCATGTCGCCGTTTTCGTTTTCGAGTTCGATGACTGTGGCTTCGACTTCGTCACCCGGCTTTAGGTTGTCGTAAAACGCCGATTCGGCAAAAAGTTCGCGGCCGCGGATAACACCAGAGGTCATACCCTCGACATCTAATCGAACCTCGCGACGGCTAACCGACAAGACTTTGCCGCGCACCACATCGCTAACCTTGGGGATCTTTAAAAACCCGCCATCGGCGAGCAGTTTACCTAATTCACTATTTTCGTCTACGGGCTTTTTGAAGGCCATAAGAGTTTTCCGGCAGATAGTTGGTTTGTAGAAGTTGTAGAGGGTAGAAGGTGTAGAGGGTAGAAGACGTAGAAAACGTAGATCTACGATTTCTACGAGGCCGACAGGCCGATTCTACGATTTCTACGATTTCTACGTTTTCTACGATTTCTACGCTTTCTACATTAACCAAACTCCGACGGGATTAATAATTAATGTGAGGAGAGTGTAACGTATTGGTGGATTTTTGGCAAGAGGAGGGGGTGGAGTGGAAATGTCGGAATTATGAAATGTCAAACGATGGAGGAATTCTCTTAAAGAAATAAAAAGTCCCCACATTTTACATTTAATAATTCCGACATTTTTTGCGCTATTCCTCCTTGACCGCCGTTTCCCAACTACGCTACTCTCCAACCAGTCCTTTTGCACGGAGAAACACCATGTCGTTCGGATCTGTCTTCGAGTTCAGTACTTTTGAACTTTTTCAGAGAGCTTTGCCGGATTTGGTCTTTTTGGCCGAAAGCGGTCGGCCGGTTCTGGCCTTGAACCTTGGACGAGGGACTTTTGGCGAGTTTGCCAGTCGAGTCAAGGTGGCCGAGGGTTTGATCACTGATTTTGATGATACTCTGACAACCGTCGCGCATGTGGAGTTTTTGCGGAAACTCATGACACCGGACGATCTTCAGGCCGACTTGGATCAACGGTCGAGGTGGTACGGCACGCCGACATTAGATGAGTCCACTACCGCGCAGTTCGTTTTGGCCACAGCCAGACGGCTTCGTCGGCTGAATTTGAAAAACTTGGTTTCTGTGGCCAGACAGGTTTCTTTTCATCCGGGCGCACCAGAACTTTTGCATTGGTTTGCCGGACGGAAAGGTGTGGTTGTGGTCAGTCTCGGTTATCACGATGTAATCATTCGTGCTGTGATGATTCAGTTGGCCGCCAACTTTCGCAAGAACAGGGTTTTGGTGGCCGCGGCCGAGTTTGCCTGGCGCGATGGTTGTTGTTCCGGGGTTGATCTGGGAACAATCGTCGCCGAGGCCACCAAAGGTATCAAAGCTTTGGATCGTTGCGAGCTTCTTGGTTTGTTAACCGAGCGGTCTTTGATTCTTGGTGACGAACCGCGCGGCGACCGCACACTCTTCGCCCTGGGTGGAACAAGCGTCCTGATTTTTTCTGCCAACGATTCAATACCCGAGCGTATTGTCCGCCGTACCGCGGCCTTGACCGAAGGCGTTTGGAACGATCTGGACGCCGTTCTCGTCACTGGCGGAACTCTTCAACCGCTTGTTGACCTTCTTCGTTAGACTCGAAAACTTCGGGTCTTTTTTTTGTGGGGGAGGGTTAGGGTGGGAGGGGTTAAGGGCGGTTAAGGGAGGGAGAAATGCGATTGGGTTTTTCTTTTCTTTAAATAAAAAGATTGGGATTCAGGAGCCTCAACTTCCTAAACCCTTCAAAATAATATAAACTAAAAACATCCCCTCTTAACCACCCTTAACCTCTCTTCACCTATGCCTCACCCCCACGAATTCTTTCTTCAAGAATATCAATACGCCATCAATCATTTGGTTCCAACCGTGCCAGTCGAGATTAAAGATGAGGCCCAAAAAATGCACGACACGCTTTTGGCTGATCCTAATGCCGACGAGGAACGCATTGCCAAAGCTTTAGCCAAAACCGGTCGGGCTGAGTATCCACATCGGCAGGCGTTTTTGGAGCTCACTAACCAAACTCGTTTGGATAAAGTTAAAGAGTTGGTTTTGGAACATGTTGACGAAACCGTCAAAATTAAGCTCGAAGAAATTTTATCGAGTGGCGCCAATATCGAAGAAATTACTCGTAGTCAAATGTTCGAAGAAAAATTTTCGGCCGAAGAGCGCTATCAGATTGAAGATGGTTTTATGGATGCCGAAGAACATGTTGTTGAAGAATTAAAAAAACAAAGTGAAGCCGATCCCGAAAAATACAATGAGTTGGTAAAAAAATACGAAGCCGAGCGCGACGAAATCCAAAAACAAATCGACATTTTGCGCGTCTTGGCCAGCCATGAAGAAAAATCCAAAGGCGAAATTTTAAGCAAAGCCGAAGCTTTCGAAGAAGGCTGGCTCATTACCATGCCCGATCCGAAGTTGGAAACAGTTAAGAAAGAGATCGAATATTGGCACGGCGTTTTCGGCGACGACGAATCGTCGTCATAACCGTGGTAGGGGCAAATAAACATTTGCCCCACGTCTCGTAAACCGTAAAAATAAAAAAATCACCAATTCAAAAACAGGCCACCAGCCTGTTTTTTTCGCTAACCCCAGCCCCCGACCATTGACAAAACCCCAAAAATATGATATTATTTCCTGTTTTAGACAGGCCCAAAACCCGTCGGAACACCCCCCCCCCGAGTCCGCCCCCCCCAACCCCAACGTAGAGACAAGGCACTGCCTTGTCTCAAACGGAGTCAAAAAATGTTCGAATACGAAAACGTCGAGTCGGCCGGATACGGCACCACCCAGACCCCCACCGCCACCGTGACGGAGGGCCAGTTCGTCTGTCGCCGGTCCCAGGCCGCTGACAGCGCCGCCGCCAATTTGGCCGCGACCGCGCAGGAAGCCGATTCCTGCCGCCGCCGCGCCCAGCCCCGCGACCCCGTGACCGGGCGCTACGTGAGCGCCAAGGCCGCGGACTGCGAGGATGGCGAGCCGGCCACCCCGGCCACCGAGCGCGTCCGCGCTGCCGACATCACCCGCCGCGACCTCGACGGTCGCTGGCTCAACTCCGTCCCCGTGGACGAGGTGAGCGGTGAGATGGTCGTCAGCGACACCGACTTCGCCCCCTCGCCCGAGGATATATTCCTCGCCCACGAGGACGACGACACGTTCGACGGCAAGCCGGTCCTCTTCGTCCGTCTGTTCGAGGACGGGACCAATTCCGCGGTCCGGTCTTTCGGTTTCGTCGATACGACGAGCTCGGGTGACCAGAAAGACTGGGTCGACTCCCGTCTCGACGACGCCGACACCTTCCACGACCGGCCGACCGTCCTGCCGGGGAGGCACAAGAAGCACAACAGCAAGTGCTTTTCCAAGCAGGACACCGAGGCGCGCCGCCACCACAAGAAGCTGGTGAGCCGCATGCGCCGCGCCCGCCGCGTCGCCCCGTCCTGGCTCAACAAGCCGGAATGGTCCGACGAGGCCGCCGAGCTGCTTGGAGACCACGAGTTCTCCACGGAGGAACGGATCGAGGCCGACGCCTACGAGCGTGAGTATCGGCGCGAGCTCGAGGAGGCCGGTGATGAGATCAGTGGCCTTGGCGAGCCGGAGCGCTACTCAGCCTCGGACTTCGAGCCCGAACACGAACTCGAGGCCGAACTCGGACGCGCGCCGTCCGTGAAGGCCGATCGAGAGCGTCAGAACTACGAGGTTCGTCGAACCTTCGGCCGAAGGGGGGATTCGAAGCGGACGCATGAAGCGATCCTCTTCACCCGCTCCGTCCGCGCCCGCCGCGCGGCCATCGCCGAGTTGGCCGTCTAGGCCACTCACCTCCACAAAGCCGGGTACTGCGTACGTGCAGACCGGCTTTTTCGTTTGCATTTCATCTCACGAACCAACCTTTGGGGAATGAATTACTGCGCACCGCAGAGGAGTTAGAGATCCATTTTTTTCGCTTGTCCAAACCAATCCGATGTGCTATACTAATCGCGTAATTTATCCGATCAACGCCAAAAATATTCGTTGATTCGTGTCACAATTCGTAACATATGAACATCTCCTGGCACGGCCTTTCCTGTTTTGAAATAAATTCCAAAACTCCAGCTGACGAAGTAACTCTGATTACCGATCCATATGACAATGAAACCGGTCTCAAACTTCCGCGTACTTTAGCTGCGGATTTAGTGGCAGTTAGTCACAATACCAAAGACGCTAATAACTCCGAGGCTATTCAAGGCAAACCGTTTGTGGTTTCCAAGCCCGGCGAGTATGAGGTTAAAGGAGTTTTTGTCTATTCAATCCACGTGCCGCTCGAAGAAAAAGGTTTAGCCGATCATCGAATTTTTCGGTTTGAAGTCGAGGGTGTGCACTTGGCGCACTTGGGTGCGCTGAATCGTGCGTTGACGAATAACGAGCTCGAAGAATTAGGTACCATCGACGTTTTAATGATTCCGGTTGGTGGCGGGCGGGTACTTTCGCCTAAATTAGCCAGCCAAGTTATCGAGCAAATCGAGCCGCGGATTGTTATGCCTATGGTTCACGCGGTCGAGGGCTTAAAAGAAACTTTAAATTCTGTCGATGATTTTTGTAAGGCTTTGGGTGTTTGTCATCGCGAATCAACCAATAAATTTAAACTAACCAAACGCGATTTACCCGAAGAAGACATGTTGGTTATGATACTCGAACGCGCCTAATTTTATGGCCGTTAAAAAATCAGATCAAAAAACTTTTTTTCTGTTTGTGTCAGCTTCGGTGATCACCATTGGACTGGTTTTTCTGGGTTGGTTTTTTTCTTTTCGCGATCAGTGGCAAAGTTTTAATTTTTCCATCGTTAATTTTGAAAAAATCGATGCTGTAAAAAACAGCGTTCAAGACATCACTGGTGATTTTAAAGAAAATATTCAAGAACCCACCAGTCAAATTGGTAACTCCATTGTCGATACAGCCAACGAAATTCGTCAAGAAGCCGAGGCGCGCGAAGCGGCAGAGAAGTTACTCGGCGAGTTGGTGAAAGAAGAAATTCAAAATCAAGAATCAGCAAACCAGCCATAATTTTCATCCTTAAGATTTATGAAAAAACTCAAAAAAACTAAAAAACATCAGCCCCAAGTCGAAGGTGGCGTCGAGGTTTTAGCCTTAAGCGACGAAGCTTTAGCTGGTCGAATTGAACCGCGTGATATTAGTCATGAGATGAGTGACGCGTATTTGGATTACGCCATGTCGGTTATTGTTAGCCGAGCCTTGCCCGATGTTCGTGATGGTTTTAAACCGGTGCATCGCCGAATTTTGTATTCCATGTGGCAAGTCGGCTTGCGGGCCAATTCTCGTTTTAAGAAATGTGCCACTGTGGTTGGAGAAGTGCTCGGTAAATATCACCCGCACGGCGACTTGGCAGTTTATGATTCTTTGGTGCACATGGCTCAGGATTTTAAACTTCGTTATCCCATGGTTAATGGCCAGGGTAACTTCGGATCGCTCGATGGTGACTCTGCGGCGGCTTATCGTTATACCGAATCCAAACTTCGACCGTTGGCCGAAGAAATGCTGATTGATATAGATAAAGACACTGTGGACTTTCGTCCAACTTTTGACGGCACTCACAAAGAGCCCACGGTTTTGCCGGCCAGAGTTCCTAATCTTTTGGTTAACGGTACTTTGGGTATTGCTGTTGGTATGGCCACCAACATTCCACCACACAATTTAACCGAGGTCTGCGCGGCCACCATTCATTTAATCGAAAACCCCGAAGCCTCAATCGATGATTTGTTGGAATTTGTCAAAGGTCCGGATTTTCCTACCGGTGGAATTATTTACGATTGGAACGAAATTAAACAAGCTTATGCCACCGGTAAGGGGCGCATTTTAACTCGCGCCAAAACCGAAATCGCCGAAGACAAAAAAGGCAATTTCCGAATTATTGTCCACGAAATTCCTTTTCAGGTTAACAAAGCCACCTTGCTCGAAAGAATCGCCGATGCTGTTCGTGACAAAAAAATCGAAGGCATCCGCGATCTTTGGGACGAATCCACAAGTGACGGCGTGCGTATTATTATCGAACTCAAAAAAGACGCTTACCCCAAAAAAGTTTTGAATCGTTTGTATCAGCTTACGCAGTTGCAAGAAACTTTTCATGTTAACATGTTGGCTTTGATTGATAACGGTATTCAGCCACGCATTTTAAATTTAAAATCGGTTCTCGAAGAATTTTTAAAACATCGTTTTACCGTGGTTCGTCGGCGCACCCAGTTTGAACTTAAACGAGCTCAAGATCGAGCTCATATTTTAGAGGGCTTGCGCATCGCTTTATTGCAAATCGATAAAGTCATCGAAACCATCAAAAAATCAAAAGACAAAGACGAGGCCCGGGTAAACCTCATGAAGAAGTTCAAACTTTCCGAACTTCAGGCCACGGCCATTTTGGAAATGCGCTTGCAACAGTTGGCTAACCTCGAGCGTTTAAAAATCGAACAAGAATGGGAAGAAAAGCAAAAGTTAATTGCCGAATTAGAATCAATTTTAAAGTCAGAAAAAAAATTGCGAGCTTTGGTTAAAACCGAGGTCCAAGAAATCAAAGACAAATACGGTGACGCTCGCAAAACCGAAGTTATTAAACAGGGAATTAAAGCTTTCTCCATGGAGGATTTGATCCCCGACGTGCCAACCGTGGTTATGATTACTCGCGGCGGCTACATCAAACGCGTTCCACCAGATACGTTTAAAACTCAAACTCGCGGCGGCAAGGGGGTTATGGGTTTAACCACCAAAGAAGAAGACGAAGTCGAACAAATGTTTTCTACCACCACTCATCGTGATATTTTGTTCTTTACCAATCGCGGCCGAGTTTTCAAAATCAAAGCTTACGATATTCCCGAGGCCGCGCGTACGGCCAAAGGTCAGGCTTTGGTTAACTTCTTAAATTTGGCGCCAGGCGAATTAGTCTCCTCTTATTTGTCGTTCAGTGAATCAGATGCCTACAAATTTTTATTCTTTGTTACCGGTAAAGGCACAGTAAAGAAAACCGCTATTGAAGAATTTGAAACCATCCGCCAAAACGGTTTGATCGCCATTAAATTAAACGATGGCGATAATCTGGAGTGGGTCAAACCAACCTCGGGCAAAGATGATATTTCTTTGGTTACAGCTAACGGACAATCCATTCGTTTCGAAGAAGACAGTGTTCGTTCTATGGGTCGTTCGGCGGCCGGTGTGCGCGGTATTCGTCTTAAGGGTGCCGATGTGGTCGTTGGTATGGATGTTATCAATACCGAAATGGCTAATCGCAAAAAACAGGCCCAGCTTTTGGTGATTATGGAAAACGGTTTGGGTAAACGCACGCCGATCGATGAATATAAAACCCAAGGTCGTGGCGGTTCTGGTATTCGCACGGCTCATGTTTCGGCCAAAACCGGCAAGGTTATCAGCGCCCGCATTGTCGATTCCGAAGATCCGCAAGACATCATGGTCATCTCGACCGGCGGTCAGGTTATTCGCATGAGTATTAAATCGGTTTCTGTTCTTGGTCGTGATACCCAAGGTGTTCGGGTTATGAGGTTTAAAGACGAAAAAGACAAGGTGGCCAGCGTGACCGTCGTTTAAATTAGAACCGTCGGCGGTTAAATTAAATAAAAAAAGACAGAAGTTTTTACTTCTGTCTTTTGTTTTCCAGATTTTCCCGTTTCCCGTGTCCCGTTTCCCGTAGACAAAATTAACCGATTCTGTTATTCTTCTCATCTTCTTGTGAAAAACAACTAGGGCAAGAAGAACATTTTCTTTCACATTTTAAAAAGGAATAGACATGAGCACAAATACCAGACTTGACGAAGAAGACGCCTGCCTTGCTTTGCAGATTCTGGCCGAGGAAAGATTATCACTCCAGCAGATTGCCGAACATTTTAGGGCGTCACCTCGCGCGTTGGTTCGCCTGCTCGACGGCATCCAAGAAGACGGTTATCGGGAGCAGTGGACAAGACTTCGTTCACTTTGTGTTAAACCTCAGGTAAAGCCGCCTGTTTTTGAACTTCCGAAGCTGCGTGTGCCAGAGGTCAAAACCAAGAGGCTTGAGCGGAACAAGGGTAAACCATCAAGGCCAAAAACAGTTTCTTCTAAAAAAAAGAAAAGTGGTGAGCCCAGAAAGAGTCTTGCTGATTTGATTGAAGCGATTCGATTTTTTGTCGAGGAGGGTTGGTTGATCGAACAGGTCTGTGGACACTTCGAAACCACAGAAGCCGAGCTTCGAGAAGCAGCTAAGCGAGCGCCGCCAGAACTTCGCGCCGGCTGGGATTGTTTGCGGGCAAAATTGAAGAGTGAACGCGCTCGGGCTTCGGTTCGTGCCGTTTACGTCAAAAGAGAAAACAACGACCCAGATGTTCAGGAAAAGAAAACGAAGTTTTTTGAGTTTCTTTATTCGAGCATGTCTATTGAAAAAGCCAGTCAGGCCGCCAAGGTGTCTGTTGGAATTGGAAAGAGATGGCGCCGAGAAGCCGGGATCACCAAACGACAGCCGCCAGGGAAACGAGAATTGCCAGCCTATCAACAAGCTTTGAGTGTTTTGGCCCAAGGCGAGCGCCTTGTTGACGAAGTTGCCGAAGAGTTTGGTCTTAATTCGTCGGAGTTGCGTGGAAAATGTCGGAGAAGTAAAATCGCGTTTCGCAAAGAAAAGTCCGGACCGAAAAAAATACCGGCTGTCTGCTACGTCACTCTCGTTGGCAAGAGGGTGTTGAACGGGTGAGGAATCAAGAATTTCCTAAAAAGGTTGCCGCCGATATCGGTGTCAGCCGCGCTCGGCTTAAAGAGTGGTGTTTAGAGCAGGGGGTTGTCTGGGTAAAAGACAAGAGACACCACGAACGACACCCAAAACGCGACGAGACCACACAGGGGATGCTCACAGGTCTTTTCGAGAGTGCCAAAGCCGCCGCTCAATTTGCCGGTGTTCATACCGTAACCGTGCGAGATTGGTATCGAGTTGATACTGGAAAGTCTTACTTGCAGAAAAAGTGAAAGGAAAAACCTCGGCGACTATCGGATAATATTCCTAGTCGCCTTTTTTGTTCGGTTTTTATTGTTGTAAAACGATTGTTTTATAATTTGTTTTAGTGTCAGAGTCTTTAAGGTTTCTAAAAAAAGCGAAATTTAGCCTATCGGTTGACGATTTTCGCTAATCCTGGTATAATATCAATCGAAGAAATTCATTCCTTCATTTGACATTCGTCATTTAATAATTAGAAATTAAAATTATGGGTCTTCCTGGACATCGCCGAACTAGTTCGGATAAACGCCGTCGCTCCGCACATTTTGCTCTTAAAAAACTGACCATCAATAAATGTACAGCTTGCGGCCTGGCGGTTTTGCCGCATCGCGCCTGCAAAGCTTGTGGAACATACAAGGGCAAAAAAGTAGTCGACACAACTCGCGCCGTCAAGCGTTTGGTAAAAAAAACCACCAAGAAATAATTTTAAGATAGGGGCAAAAAAATTTTGCCCCTATCTTTCGTTCATTATGTCCAATCGCCACCTCGCTCGCACTTTGGTTATGCAATCCCTTTATCAATGGGATTTTAACCAACAACCCCAAGACAAACTTGAGGAAATTATTGCTTATGATCGCGGGGAATTTGCCCCAAATTTTGACGACGGTGGTTATGTTAAAGAAACCATTGATGGCATCATGAAAAATTTGGCCGAGATCGATGTTGTCATAATTCAATTCGCTCCGGAATGGCCGTTGGCCAGCATGACCTGCATGGATCGAAATATTTTACGTCTCGGCACCTTTGAATTAAAATTTTCTCCCACAGTTCCTTCCAAAGTCGCTATTAACGAAGCTATCGAACTGGCCAAAAGTTTTGGTGGTGAAGCTTCGGGAAAATTTGTTAACGGTGTTTTGGGCGCGATTTATAAAGACGTTGTCGCTAACGGTAAATTAAAAGAAGTCGATATCAATCCGCCAGAAAAAACCAACGAAGAAAAAGTCGAATCTTTAGAAAATTTTTCTACTTAACCCACCTTTTCAATTATGGACGATTTAAAAAAACTTGAACAAACCCTCGGTGTGTCGTTTCACGATAAAGACACGTTGCGCCAAGCGCTTGTTCACCGCTCGTATTTAAACGAGCATCCAGATTTTCGTTTGGGCCACAACGAACGCCTCGAATTTTTGGGCGACGCCGTGCTTGAACTTGTAGTTACTGAATATCTTTATCAGACCTACGAAAATCCCGAAGGTGAACTCACTAACTGGCGAGCTGCTTTGGTCAACGCCGATATGATGGCCGAGATTTGCGACAGTCTCACTGTCGAGGATTATCTTTATCTTTCCAAAGGCGAGGCCAAAGACAGTGGTTCCAAAGCCCGACATTATATTTTAGCCAACGCCATCGAAGCCGTTATTGGCGCGATTTATCTAGATCTCGGTTGGGACGAAGCCAAAGATTTTATTCATCGCACAGTTTTGGTTAAGCTCCCGGGGATCCTCAAAGATCAACTGCATATCGATCCCAAAAGTCGTTTCCAAGAAGCCGCTCAAGAAAAAGCCGGTGTCACACCATCTTACAAAGTTTTGTCCGAAGAGGGTCCGGATCATAACAAAACTTTTGAAATAGGAGTTTATATCGGTAAAGAATTGATCGCCAAAGGCACTGGCACCTCAAAACACGAGGCTCAAGTGGCCGCCGCCGCCGCGGCCATCGTGGCCAAAGGGTGGTAGAGTATTTTAAATTTTTATGGAAGGAATGGAATATAATCCACCAGTTAGTGAAACAGAAACCGTTGATTTGGTGGTTAAAAAATATTTAGAATTAAGAAAACAAGGTTTTGATCGTGCTCAAGCCAAGGTGGTAATTCCTGATCTGGTAGAAAATGTTGGACCACATGACGTTGATCGAATTTTAACAAAATACGCGGCCGGTGAAGATGCTGAAAGCATTGTCAACCAATCCGAACATCAAGAAGCCGCCTAGTCAGTTTGTGTCTAAACCAAAATTATTATTGCATACCTGCTGCGGAATCTGCAGTGCCTGGATTCCCGAAAAATTGTCACTCGATTTCGAAGTGACGATTTTTTATTTTAATCCGAATATTCATCCGCGCGAGGAGTATGAAAAACGCGAGTTAATAGACATCTTGGGTTGCTAATTATCAAGTTTCTTTTCTCATTTAAGGGAAAAAACGGCCGTTTTTTAAGGCGAGAATAAAAGATATGATCTTTTGCTCTTAAACTGGCTCAAATCGGATTAAAACAGCAACCCTAAATGTCTATTAAGCCAAAAACGCCGTGAGGCGGTTCGGCAAATGTCCGAGATTTTGAAAATTCCCATGCTCGAGGGCGAGTACAATCCGCGAGTTTGGTTTGAAAAAGTTCGCGGATTTGCCGGTGAGCGTGAAGGTGGGGCGCGTTGTCCATTGTGTTTTGAAATGCGTTTGCTTCGAACAGCCGAAGAAGCCAAGAAATTCGGTTTTGAATATTTCGCCTCAACCTTAACTGTTGGTCGTTTCAAACCAGCCGTGGTTATTAACCCAATCGGTGAAAAAATCGCCGCCGAAGTCGGTGTGAAATTTTTAGCCGGAGATTTTAAAAAACAAGGCGGAGAAATGGAATCGCAAAAACGCGGGCGGGAATTTCATTTATATCATCAAAATTATTGCGGGTGTGTTTATTCATTAAAAGATCGGCGGGAATAAAAAACCACGCTCGCTAGCGTGGAGAGAAGAAGAATTTGGATTAAACCGAATGTTAGAAGCCGGAAAGAGTCGGGTCAGGCAGCTTTTTTAAATAGATAAGCCCATAGCCGATTTGACCGATGGAAAAGTAAATGAAGTTAGAATCCCACTTTTGAGGCAAAGGGGATGAGGTCTTGATTTCAAAAGAGCTTATTGGACACTCGTGCCAGGTTGTGCCAGTAACGGTTCTTTGTCGGCCTTGTTCCAAGGCAAATCGAACCAATCCGGTTTTGGCTAAACAAACAGAAACGATCAGCGCTCGAACAACAGTGATATCTTGATGGATTTCGATCTCACCGCCGGCTATGTCGTCTCTACCAACCAAGTGAGGCCAGTTCAAATTTTCTCCTGTGCAAAGGAATGAGTGAAGTTTAGAGAATTAATTGCAAAAAGACAAGTTTTAAAAGAATAAAATTCCTTCATTAGATATTTCAACCAATAAAAAATCCTTCCCTTACGGGCTGGATTTTTTATCTTGTGTTTGCGCGCAAGCAAAGATGCCGGGAAGGAGTTGGAACGCGCCCGGCACGTGCTAATGAATTACCTCGCCGCAAGCGGACGAGGTATCCGCTATAACAGCACAAGCTGATTATTATTATACTTAGATCCTGCGTGAAGCAGGAATTAATTGATTAAATTTTAGCGTAAACATTGGTTTTTGACAAACAAATCGATTTGCAGAGAAACCGTCCAAAATGTACGCTTTCTCTGTATGGCATATGGCAC